>Ga0114919_10000010_pt1 | contig 97692 bp, 118 predicted proteins | sample BlataG_FD_88682 | JGI IMG/M metagenome (GOLD analysis project Ga0114919, IMG submission 88682) | Deep subsurface microbial communities from Black Sea to uncover new lineages of life (NeLLi) - Black_00105 metaG | ecosystem: Environmental > Aquatic > Marine > Oceanic > Sediment | place: Atlantic... | reverse complement strand
CTAAATGCCTGTTTTTGGCCTTGTGAGCCTTGTTTTGATGTAACTATCTCCCAATAACCCTATACAAACCATTAACCCACAAGGTGCGCTCGATGTCGGGGCTCCTACGAAGTTTGTATGGGTTTAAGAGGCACGCCCAGACTAGACTGAAAACCCCCGAATAGTCTTAGGGAAACCCCGAATAGTTTATTGGGGACACGGTGTAGTTAGGAAGGGTTGATAAGGAATGGTCGAAGATGTTTGCAAATCTTATGGGCGTCTTCATTGGGTGTAATCATCGTATCACCATTGCTCATGTCTATTTTGATTTGATCATCATCGCCAATGGCTGGAATTAACACAATATGGTTCAGGTTGACAATTTGCCCACTCGCTAGTTCAAAAAACATATTCTTCCTCCGAACAAAAGGGTTTCGTACTACATTTCGTTGTGATCCGTTTCCAACACCATACATATTGACTACCAAATTGGGTTGGATTTTTTATGTGTCAGGCGATGACAATTTCGACAAAGCCATTGTACATCACCTTCAAAAGAATAGATACGATCCCCCACCTGATCGGTCTAGCTGGTTTACCCACATTTATTTATACACCCAGCGCCCACAAAATAGAGAAAGCCAACCCCAGACTTTCCCCCATACAAGATTTCAGTCACCCTACTATCTCATACATTCCCGGCCACTTCGGCCCTACCAATCTGCTTTTATGAATGACGCCCTATTCTTTGCTGTCTTGCCAGCTATGCTACAAAAAATCGTTTACACGATAATTTGATTCCGGCACAGATAGGACGGTTTCGTGCATTCTTAGCTTAACAACAGAGTAGTATTCCACAGAATCAGGCAGACTGATTGGTTTCTGTTTCGTAGCTATCTGTTCTGTCGTGTCGTTCAGCGTACCATCAGAAACGTAACTTGTAAAAGTTAAACTTCCGACGAATCCAAACAAGTCTAGAATCCCATCATCCCGGATTTCAGACCCTATAATTCTCAGCAAAAGTACCAGACCCTACTGACGAGATTGCTACGACAGGATTGACCGGACTTGCTGCAAGGATTGCCTATCCCACGACAAAAGAAAGGCCTACACCGGACGACGGATAGTATTACCATAACTATCGCATGATAATCAGCACAATCGGCCTAATATGTTTCGCTATTCAATGCTGAAATTGAACCCTTGCTTGACACAACAGGGAATCGCGCAGACGATATGTTACTTGTCCTATCCGCGCCATGTGGCGCAGACTGAGTCCACATTTCGGACTCTGCGTTTTGCCGCCTCTATGACTGGCTTCGACCGATAACCGTTGCCCCGATTCAGACCCGAAGCGCACATCTTGCACGCCCGGAAGACCCTACTACGGCAATTATCGGGCTATGACCAACCACGTCCGGGAATGGGCCGACGCTTATCAGACCTCCCGCCGTATTGGTTATGGGAAGCGCTGACACGAATCATGTGCCTATCGGACGGATGCTATCCATCAAGCGCTTCAACCCTAGCATTACGCTAGAGTGTCCATCGGTCCGCGCTTAGACGGGATAACCCTACCCGTACAATATAAGGGATTCTAAGCGCGGTGCGATAAACACTCCGACGTTGACCGATTTGACTACTTGCCCAGCAAGGCATACGCCTTACGGATTTCACCGACCGATGTGCGGTCTCCCGTTAGTGCACTACCTACTTGGGCAGCATTGCTGGAACCGAACCCCATCGAAATGGGTGGAGTGTATTCAGCTCCCTTGGCCGCCTGCTCACGTAGAGTTTTCCAGACTGCGGTGATGGTTGCAAGCGCATCATCGAAGGAATCATAACCGCCGGTCGGCTTGGCAATTCCTGTAGCGATAGCGTCGATGACGCGCCTATTTTGCGCGTACAGGGCCGCATTGCGCTTGAACATTTCCGCCCCAAACTCTGTCTCGACAGGCGTCCCAACCATTGTATCGGACTGACCCATAACTATACCCCCTGCAAGAGTTATAGTCCGCCCCATACCGAGACTACACCGCCCCGATTTATGGGACAGACAAGTAGTAGACTCACGCTGGAACCATTATTCGGATGCGCTATTGCACGCGCCTCTAATTGTCTGCGGCTTGAAGCCGCTTTGGTGTGGTTTATCCTACACTAGATCATAGTTTAGTTATTACCGATGGTCAAGTTCGATTCAAGATGAAAAACCCGCTATTTTGGGCTTAAATCTACGATAATATCGTACTTTGTCCGATAATCTGCAATTGTAACAACGTCCGCCTAGAAAGTCCGGTAAGATACATTATGCTAGTTTAGTAAAAACCGTGTTTTTCAGATAAAAACGAAGATATTATTGGATTGCGTATAGTCTGATATGTATTTTAGGCAGGAATGTTCGATAAATCGTTTAATTTGGCGTATGGTCCGAAAACCTCGATGGCCATTTTGTTATAGGACCGCGCCGCTTCGAGTTCGGTCCTATAATATTTCCGAGTTGCTTTACCGTAATACTTTACTTGTGCAACCCAAGGGTGCGATAATCCCGGTTGTTTCATAAAAGAAACGCCTTTATATTGGGACCATTTGGCGTTGCTATTTTTTATTCTATTGCCGTTATTATCGGATGCTGTTACTACGCGCAAATTGGACCGATAATTGTTTAGTCCGTTTCCGTCGATATGGTCCGTATAGTATCTGTCGCCGCGATTTAGTCCTATAATTAGCCGATGCATGTAGATTGTTTCTCGGACCCCATTAGGTCCGGTAATACTCGCTACAGCATAATGGGTTAGATTACGCCTAGTCTGTATAATGTACCAATCATAACGTTCGATAAGTTCAGCATCGGCGTCATCGAAAAAGACCGATAACCCTTTGATTACCATGGTTCCCATAATCTATTATACGTTGGGTGACCTATTTTGTTGCCGATATTCTTGGAATAATCCGATAATTCTTTACGAAAAACGCATACAGAGTAAACGATTATACGTCAGGTCCGATAATTGCAGCTTTTTGCGCGGTCCTATAACGTCCGATTGGGCGCATAAAAAAGGGCCGATAATATCGACCCCATGATTCAACATCCGATATTACAGGTCGGATGGTCTGATCGGTATCGGCTGCATTTCATAATCGGACCGTACGCGCAAACCAGCCATACGAACATTATCGGCATCGTCTATGTCCGAGAATATCAGATTGCCTAAGTACCCATAATCATCGACAAGGCGCCGTTGAAGTGTTGCTTTAGCGCTTGCCTTGCGCGCTCCGAAACCGCATACGCCATACGTCCGAGAGTGAAAAGGTCCGCAAATCCACGCCATCCAGCCAGACTGTACTTTTGTGTACTGGTATCGGACAGTCCTTCTTTTTGACTTTTTATACTGGATTAGATCATCCGATAACTTTATGCTGCGCCCTGTCTGTCCGATAACTGCGCTCTTCATAGTGAACCTCCAAAAATGCCCGATAACCTACGCTTGATTCTGGTGCGCTGTTTATCGGTAAGAACAACGGTTACAGTCCGATAACGGAATCGGTCCAGGATGCTGCGGTTCGTTCCATAATAACGACAGGCCGCGAACCCTAGTCCGATAACGAAACCGGCAACAATTAGTCCGATATAATCCCATGTGAAGTAGACTATGTAAGCTGTTGTCAAGAAGAATCCAATAAAACAATAAAGCAACACTACAAGCTGTCCATAGATATACCACCCGTGATCCTCAGTTTCAAGTTCTGCTTCGTGTTCCCTAGTGGCGATAATTGTTTCCGCGTATGTTCCCATAACTACTCTTTCATCGGATGTCCGATAGTTATTCTCCCGCTCCATGTGTCGTGTCTGATAATAGCCTGTTGGCCTGATTCAAGCCGTACCATTACAGGACCGTCACACTCCGTTAGTACGTGTGCCGCTAGGCGTCCAAGCGCCATTGCTAGGTCGTCCGATAAACCCTCCGTCCATGACGGTCCAATATTCCCGCTCCGTGGGATTTCAAGCGTTGCTTTACCAAACATTATCGGTCCCCTATTTCGTGAAGTATTACTTCATCTTCGATGTCGTCATAGTTTCCGATAACATCGAAGTATTCCATGTCCGATAATCCACCGGATTCAAGTATTACTTTATCTTTCACGGTGAATCCGATAATCATATCGTACCCGTTGCCGATCTTCACAATGTCGCCGATAACTAGGCAATTCGTCATATTATTGCTCCCCTATTATGGGATGTTGTTCATATCATCCCATATTTGCCAAACGGCCAAACATCCGATAACCACTATCAACCCACACCCGATAATGATTGTCATGTTATCGCCCCATTTCTCGGCCTATCCAGATAGGCAGGACAAACAAACCAAACGGTCCAAACCAAATAGCCAATGTAATTAGCACAGTCAATGCCACCACTCTACGCCCCATAATAACCTCCTCGCTCTAGTAGCGCTCGATTCCGATCATAGGCCCGATAAACCTCAGCAATCTTCCGTTGCCGATAATGCCCCTGTTGCCACCGTCTGATAATCTGTGCCAAGCGCTTCATAGTTATTGCCCCTTATTCTAGAGCAGCGCGGCCGCGAGCCTCGCCTGTATTTCTGCGATTAGGTTTGTAAGATTCCACGCGACCACCGAGCCAATTACCAAAGCCGTCAACAGTCCAATAAGTGTTCTCATCATTCTCTCCTTGTCGTTAGGATTCGTGTCTTGTCACCTGTAGTATAGGATACACGATAGCAAACTGTCAAGACCTATAACCTACAATTCTTGAATATATTTATTCGTCCGATAACTCACCAGGTCACATGGGGAAACATCGTCCTATAATAATTTTCACTGGGAGTGTCGTCCTGTAATGTGTTGCCAGTGTTCGTCCTATAATGTGCCTTGCATGTCGTGCAAGATAGTCTGATAACAAAGAGATGCTATGGGTTCGATAACTGGGCTTGATGGGGTACACCCGATATATAAAATAGTCCGATAACTTGGTAGGGTCCGATAAACGCGAGGGGCTTCGTACACAACAGGCCCTAAAATCCCATGGCCTACAACTTTTCATATATACTAATTCTCACGCTTCTATCACCCATCTTTTATCCCACCTTTTCGCCAGCTTTACGACAAAAGTACTTATATGGCTACTCGTGCTAAAGTATACTTACCTTCTAAGGGGGGTGCCCTTTTCTGAACGCCTGAATCAATCACTTTATCGCCCCCAAAAAATGCAAGAAAAAATCTGAGAACGGTGAAACAAATGGGTTGCAGTTATGTATAATAAGATAGCAACCAAAGGATTGCTCTCAGAGCCAGGCACCATAACTCTTACTTTTGTATCTTGCTAAAGCAAACAGTTGATGAACAATAAAATAGATGGAATTATATTGAGTTGACTGAATAATGACTATAGCTGTAGATATTTTGGATGAAGTTAAGGATATAGTAATACTTAAGAATGGAGATGTTGTTAGATTTGCTTTTAATCTAATTAAATCTAGATTTTATTGCAACTGCCCCTGGTCAACAAATAGAAATGAATTCGCTTTTTTATTGAAACATTACATCCATGCTAAATGTTCTATGACAAGGAGAAAATGGTGGCAACCCAAAGGAAATTTAGAAAAGGAGATTATTTCATTACGGCAAAGACTAAGTTTAATATGGCCTTGCGAAAATTGTTTTACTAAGTTTAACCCTACTGGGAGGAAAAGAAAATGAAGCAGGAAACAGAAAAGAATAGCGAGAATGTTCCAATGGCGATTCAGCTTCAAAATGAAGTAAAAGAAACGGTTGAGAATTTGTCTCGTACGGGTGGGATTCGTAAGGGGGTTATAGATAAATTAGTACAAGAAGAAGTTGTCAATTTGGGAAATTTGCTTGCTAAGGCGTTGATTAAACGAAAAGAACAAGCTGGTATTATTAATAAGATTAAACCCGATCAGTGTAGTTTTGACGTAACGGGTGCTGTTGTGGCCCAAAATTGGTCAAAGGAAAGACTACAAGAAAAACAAAAGGCTATCCAAAAATTAGTGAAAATTGATAAAGTTATTGATACTGCTGTGAATGATGCAGATTATTCTGGTATTAAACAGGTGGTTGGCGAATGATCGGCTGGATACGATAGCGACCAGAGGATCGCTCTCAAGAGCAACGCTCGATCATTACTCTTTGGTGTCTGGCAAGAAAGAAAAAGGAAACCATAATAGAGGAAAATAGGTTATGGAAAGAAAAACTATACCAGGACACCCCACATATTCAGCCGACCGAAAAGGGCGTATTTATCGCAAGCACAACAATCGCTGGATCAAAGTCAATCCCGTAATCCATGCAGTTGGTTATCAATATACCAGAATTGACGGCAAAAAACAATTAACTCAACGAGTCGAAACCTCTACAGAAAAGTTAATTCTCTATCTTAAAGAATTTCACAGATAACCAATCTTATATTTTGTGTCTTGCAGGAAAGAACAAAAATATGAAAAAATTAAAATTAGTAAAACAAATAGATCGACATGGATGCACTATTGCCTGTTTAGCCATGATTACAGGAAAACCTTATTTTCATATTCGAACTATTTTGCATGAAAAAATCGATAGACTTAAAAATATTCCTATAAATCCTAGAGGCATGGGATTATATTGCAATGAATTTCATATTGCTTTAACTCAGATATTTAAAATACCTTGTAAGCCTATTAAATTTACATCACTTCGCCAGCTTAAAAATCATTGTATTATATTCACATGTCCACTTACGGGTAATTTAACTGATACGCATGCAGTTGTTTTTGATGCTGAAAATCGATGTATTCTTGACCCGATGAATCAATTGAAAAATCTCCAAGAGCATAATATATATTGCTGTTTAGAGTTGTAGAGAGAATTATTATGATTAAAGTAAAATGTTTTAATTGTAAAGAAAGCTGGAATCTTAGCACAGCTAATACAAATCGTTGCCCAGAATGCGGATGGATTATTGAAATATATTATGATAAAATTAAAGTTGAGGCAGTAAGAGATATTTATAATAAACATGTATCAAATTATTTAACACAATTTGCGGGTGTTTTGCCATTAATAGGGCTTGATGGATATTCAATTTCTTTTCCGCCCGATGAAGCACGTTTGATAGAATTATTAGAGAATTAATATTCAAGAAATAATATATAGATGGAGATTAAACTTTTATAGGGATATTAATTGTAGAATTAACCGAAAAAACTGGTAGGAGATATTACATGATTGCAATATTTAAGGGTAAGTATGAAACTATCGTGGTTGGTATCAAGGGTGATGGAAGTCCAATAGATTCCAGATTATTTAGTCCAGAATCTGGACGGGATATAAATAATTTTGAAAGATTCAATGTCGATATTGATAGTGGACAGAGTGTCCATATAACCAACGAGATCAAGGTCTTTCATCCTCACGGTGGTATAATTATGGAAGGGTAAGCATAGAATGAAAATATCCTATATTACAAAACGATTTAGTAAAACAAAATAGGAGTTGTAATCCAATATGAAAAGAAAGATTATCCCAAATCATCCGAGATATGCCGCCGATCGGAAGGGTTGGATTTGGTGAAAATATCGAAATCGCTGGATGCAAGTTAATCCAGTGCTTCACGCTGTTGGATATCAATTATTTCTTGTCTAGTGAATGGGAAGACTCAGTTGAGAATAGGAGATATATAATGGGAACCAAAATGCCGAATTCACCGCCCGACAAAAGTAGCTCATTATCAAATGGTACTGTTGTACCGTTATTGCCACCGTCAAAGAAGCCTATATGTATTGAAATAGTTACTCCAGAATGTGATAAACTGTCTAGAGTAGCCAATAAGAGTCAAATTATTGGTGAATTTTTAGAATGGTTAACTCATGAGAGATCAATGCCGATTGAGTTATGTGTACAAGGTGATTCTTTTACTGATTTTGTGCCGTGTTATATTACTCTTACTACTCTTCTAGCTGAATATTTTGGTATTGATCAAAATAAAGTTGAACAAGAAAGACGAGCTATTTTGGATATGATCAGAAAGCAGGATAAATAATGGCAGGGTGCAATGAACATCACAAAAAATTAACAGATGGTGTTGGCAAATGTCCTGTACTCATGTGGTGCCATGGATTATCCGCTGGATTCTGTGATAAACCTGCATATGGTAATCCTACCGAAGCAGGAAGGTGACGATATAACGGTTATGTACCATATTTAGCTTGTCCAGTTCATGGAGGCCCCGAAAAGGATAAATTATGTTAGACCAAGACTGGGAATCATCGAAAAATAGAGGAAAGATGGATGATAAAACTAGATTGTCCTGGTGGTTTCCCAAATTACCGTCTGATATTCCTGTTCCACGAACTGTGATTATTCCTTACACCGGACTGAATCTGATCTGTCTCCTCGATGGTGAAGTGCCATCAGATTTTGTTTCATTATGTATTAGGATTGAAAATATGTTCGACAAAGAACCAATTTTACATGTGGACTATACACCTGATGATAAATATCCACTTCGTATTTTACAAGCATATCGAGAAAATTGTAATGTGTGTTGGCAAGCTGATAGTCAAATAGATAGTAAAATTTGTGATATAATGAATGCACATTGTGAACAACGTGCGGCAATTCTCGATAAAGCCATAGCAATATTAGAAGAATGATTAAAGGAAATCAACGTGGCGAGATGTTGAGAAGTGGGATGTTCTTACTAACGAAGAGAAGAATGATAAAAAAGTGTTTAGCAGAATATACTTAAAATTATATCTTCTAATACACTTATTAAGCTTACTCTAATTATCGTATTAACATCAAGTGAATATGAGGAACAATATTTCTTTACTAAACCACCATTTTGTGAAAATGGTTAGTCCAATGCCAGAAGAAATATCGAAGTATAATTCAAGTGTTGAATGTCCTAAATGCAAAAATACTGATATATGTAGGAATTGTCAATATCGATGGATCGAGGCGTGTTTAGATGACTCGTAAAGAAGCCAAGAAAATTGTTAATGATTTAATCGACAACACCTATTGTGGTGAATCCGAATCTAAGCGTTGGGATGTACAGTTTGGCCGTAATCCATGGTTTTCATTAGGTTTTCATATTGATCATTGCGATCCTTCTATTACCTTACATTTTCCCGGTTTAATAATTTATGCCGGTAATTGTATACAACCAGGATTTCGATTTTGGAATGAGATAGTATCGAAAGCCGTACAAGAACATATTCCATAAGGAGATAGTAATGAAAGAACAGAAACCAAGAATACCTTTGGTGTCTCGTTTATTTTGTCGATATTTATGGCATTCATGGAAAGGTCTTCTTAATCAACATGGTGCATTTCAATATCTTGTGTGTACACGATGTGGTGAGCGATATGATTTAATTTCAGGCTATTGTGTAGGACGCAAACTGTAATATGGACATATTGTCACAAATCTTACAGAATCTATTATCCGGTGATGGCGAGCGAGTTTCAGAATTTACTTGTCGGGCTATAGATCAAGGAATTTCTCCTGTACAGATACTGAATGCGGGTTTATTAGCTGGTATGGCGATTATTGGTGAAAGATTTAAAGTACATGAAATTTTCCTCCCAGATGTACTTTTTGCGGCCCAAGCCATGACTATGGGTATGAATCAATTGAAACCATTGCTGAGTCAAGATGGGATTCCGCCTATTGGTAAAGTAGTTATGGGTTCTGTGCAGGGGGACTTACATGATATTGGCAAGAATCTTGTTGGCATTATGCTCAAAGGGGCGGGTTTTGAAGTTATTGATATTGGGAATGATGTGTCATCTGAAAAGTTTATTAATGAAGCAGTTGATCAAAATGCCTCTGTAATAGGTATGTCTGCTTTACTTACTACTACTATGCCGATGATGAGAAAAGTGGTGGAGCTTATTAATAAACGACAATTGAATAAGAAGATTAAAACTATTGTTGGTGGTGCTCCTGTATCTAAGGAATTTGCACATGAGATTGGTGCGGATGCTTATGGTTTTGATGCTGCAAATGCGGTAGATCAGGTAAAGATGCTTGTGGGTAAATAAGGAGTAATGAAATAATGAGTGAACATCAATGTTTCTGTTGTGGTAAAATTCTTCAAGCTGATACGACAGATAATCCAATGGTAATTTCACCTATTTATGATGGACTTTGGTTCCGTACTACCGGCAATTATGGGTCTACAGTTTTTGATCCCATGCCTATTGGAACAGAAGAGATTCTTCAGATAATTATCTGTGATGATTGTATAGGGGAAAGAGTGGAGCGAGTGACACGGATTCATAACCTTGAAAGAACTGTGACAGCAGATGCGGAGCCATTTCACCTGCCGGTACCGTTCCATTGATTTGAACAGTCTGTTTTTTGCCCTGTGATTCTGATCCTGGCCGGTATTATTATGTATCAGGGTGGCTGCTTCGATGATTTTGATTTCTATTACGGTTCGAAGATGCTGCGGATTCTTGAGGGAGAGGAAGGGTAATGGCGGTGGCTAAGGCATCGGTTTTCAGAGAAGAGGGTGTTGTCTGCAATCCTGAATTGCTAGATCAACTCAATGCGGCGGTAGAAGAATTGGCTACTCAGATGAAAGCCACTATTTCGATTAAGAAGGGTACGGCAAAAGTCGGTTTCGGTGTGAGCAAGACCCAACGGGGAATCGCGGCTGACTCTGTGATTTCTATTGCTAAAGCGATTAAGGCTTTGAAAGGTTGGTAGATGAATTTACAAATTAAACCCCATCATCCATTACAGGAATTACTTGCTAAATTATTATTTGGTATTGAAACCGTTCCTGTTGCAGAACAAAAGCGTATGGTTAATAGGGCCTGTAGGGCAGCCGTTAAATGGTACGATGCTCAAAATACTATGACAATTGGTTACATACGGTCGTGTGAGCCTTATGATGAAACACATAAAAGTGATGAATGTTGTGGACGACCTACATTTTCCATAACGCTTGATATTTTATGTGATATTCCATCTGGATTGACATATGACCAATCATATGAATATATTGTTAATTTTGTTAAGAGGTTGGGAGAATTTAATAAAATTGGTCTTAGGGATGTTGGTGATGATTCCAGAATGGTTTAAACATTGGGAAACAATTTACGGCGGCATACCTGCGCAACGAATAGGAAGATTTGAAATTGTCAAAGATAATAGAAATACTTCTTTAGTAGAACATTCTGATTCTTTAATAATTTGGATGTCAATGGATGAAAATGAATGGCACTTATACAAGAAATTGCATGAACTTGCTTATGGGAAAGTTTTAATTGCTGGTCTTGGTTTGGGTTTTGATTTATTAAATGTTGCTAGTAAGAATAGTGTTGATGAAATTATAGTGGTAGAAAAACAACAAGAAGTAATTGATCTGGTTTGGCCCTATATATCGCACCGAAAGGCAGCCTTGGTGCATCAAGATATTTTAGAGTATTTACAGAATATAGATGAAAACTTCGACATTATTTATTTTGATATATTTCCGGGAGGGTCTAATTCTTTCCCTGAGCAAATAGATAAATTATGTGAAGCTGCGAAGATTAGATTAAAATCGAAGGGACAAATTATTTTGTGGCAGGAAATTTAAATTGTAAAAGGAGATGAAATAATGAAGATTGGCAATAAGGTTAGAATTACAAAATGTGATGTGTGTCCAAAAGTTGTTGGTAAGATGGGAAGGATTACTAAGTTGAATACCGAGGTTTCTTCTGTTGAAGTTAAATTTGGCAAAGGTCGGCCTCAGAAGAATCGTCCCAACATATTTGCTTGTAGTGATGTAACTTTGATTGAGGAGTAGGAAAATATATCTAATGATATTAAAAAATTTAATTATTAATCGACGAATTCGTCTATGGGTATCATCCGTTTTCCTTGTGGCACTATTTCTGGCTATGTCAACTGAATGGGGTTTGCTACCTGATTTTGGTATATCAATGGGAACTGGTATGGTCTTAGCGGTTTTTTTTGCCGCGATTTCTTGTGAATATATTGATTCCAGTTTAGGTGCTGGCTATGGAACAACACTTACACCATTATTGTTATTGGCCGGATTTGCTCCATTACAAATTGTACCGGCTATTTTATTAAGCGAATTTATTACTGGAATAAGTGCGGGTATTTCCCACCACAGAGATGGAAACATCGATTTCTTGCGTGATCGCAAGGCTCAGGGGACAGCCCTATTGTTATCGATGTTGAGTATTTTTGGTGTTCTGGTGGCGGTAACACTTGCATTACATATTTCTACATTTTGGTTAACGACCATGATTGCTACGATTATTCTGTCGATAGGGATAGTGATCTTGGCTACAATTCGACGACAATTAGAGTATTGTCGCAGCCATATTGTTGTTTTGGGTACTATTGCTGCTTTTAACAAAGGATTAAGTGGGGGTGGATATGGCCCCCTGGTTACTGGTGGACAAATGGTTTCTGGGATTTCTCCCAAACATGCTGTGGCTATTACATCTGTTACTGAAGGATTAGTATGTTTGGTTGGATTAATTGCATATTTAATTATGGGTGGTACTTTATGTTGGGTATTGGCTATTCCATTATTGTTAGGGGCCTTATTATCTGTACCGATTGCTACCTTAACTGTGAGGAAGATTCCAGAGACCTTCATGCGAGGCAGCATTGGCGTGATTACTTGTTTGCTGGGGGCGTTAACGTTTGTAAAACTTTTTAGCTAGGGGAAATAAAATGAAAATAATTGCATTAGAAGCTGAAAATGTTAAACATTTAAAGGTGGTCAATATTAAGCCTGATGGTTCATTAGTTATTATTGGAGGGGATAATGCTGCCGGAAAAACTTGTGTTTTAGATTCGATTGAATATGCATTACATGGTGCTGGTGCTATTCCGGTTAAACCTATACGAGAAGGACAAAAAAAGGCTCGTATTGTCTTAGATTTGGGTGATATTCAAGTTACTCGCACTTTTAGTAATAAGGGTACGAAGTTAATTGTTAAGAATAAGGATGATGCAACATTTTCTTCACCCCAATCAATGTTAGATAAATTAACTGGTGAGTTGACTTTTGATCCATTGGAATTTTCTAGAATGGATGCTAAAAAGCAGGCTGAGGTTCTTAAGAAACTGGTGGGTTTAGATTTTGATAAAATGGATGCTCAGCATAAAAATCTATTTGATCAAAGAACAATAGTGAATAGACGCGGTAAGGACTTAAAGGGTCATTTAGATAGTCTAACTAAATACGATGGAGTGCCTGACCAGGAGGTATCAATTCAGGAATTGAGTGCGAAGTATGCTAAAGCACTTGAGCATAATCAGAGAATAGAGATTGCCCATCGAGAATTAAAGTCTAAGGTTGATGAACTTCAAAGACTTGAGAAGGAAGTTAAAGCATTAAGAACAGATGTTAAGCAGAGACAAAAAGCTCTTGAGAATATTAAAGAAATGGTTGATGCTGAAGCTATTTATTCCCAAATAGCTGATGCAGAGGGTATCAATTTTAAGATTCGTGAGAATAAGACATATAGTAAGGTGGACCAAGAATTAGCAGAATTGAGGAAGCAGTCTCAGTCATTAAGTGATCAAATGATGAAGATTACTTCTATTAAAGCGAAGTCTTTAGCTAAAGCTAAGTTTCCTATTAAAGAATTAGCTATTGATGATGATGGCGTTACTTTTGAGGATATTCCGTTTGATCAGTGTTCATCTGCGCAGAAGATTAGAATATCAGTAGCTATGGGTTTGGCAATGAATCCGAAATTACGAGTGTTGCTAATTCGGGAAGGATCATTGTTAGATGAGAATAATTTAGCGATGATTGCGAAGATGGCTGCTGATGCAGATGCTCAAATTTGGCTTGAAAGAGTGGGTAAAGGAAAAGAATGTCAAATAATCATAGAGGATGGTTCTGTCAAAGGATAAAGATATGTGTGATAACACAGAAGATTTAGGATGTCTTCCCAATGGATGTCATTTATTCAGAAGACCTAATGAAGCTGGTGGCTTTACTTATTTATCTGATGAAATCGGTGGTGGAGTAACAATCTGGGATACCTGTCTTGTAGACGAGGCTATATTATTGACTGCAATTATTTGTGAACATCATCGTAAATATAGACAACGTATGATAGATAATGGATGGAAGCCAACTCCCGATGTGAAAGTTGAACGAATGGCTGCTACTGGTGGATCATTTCTTGATCCAGAAAGGGATGGAGATTAAATATAATGTGGTCAAGACATGTTCAAGTGGGTGATGTTATTTATCTATGTGAAAATGAGTGTGAACTGCTTGGTGGTATTTCAATGGGCGAATATATTGTTGAAGATGCAAGAGATAGTGGTGGTTGGAGAGTTCAAATTCGTAAATTGGATACAATGGGTAATTATTGTCCAGATAATCCTGGTGTGCAATTCTATCAATGTCACGGATATTCACGTAGTTTATTATTGGTTAAAGTTACCAGACGTATGAAGAGAATATTTATATAATGAATGGAAAGTTAATGTGGTATTCACATTTGTGGTGTAATATTTGGCATCGTTGGTGGCATTGGACTGTATTACGAATACGAACGATATCATATATGGATTGGATAAATGTAAGAAAACAAGAGACTGATTATTTGTGTTGTCAATGTGAGCGTGAATGGACTGTAACACACAATGAGTGATGAAGATCGACAATCTGAAGCAAACGAAACTATTGCTGATTTATGTTTTAGAATTGAGCGCATGTGCAGATATTCTCCGCTAAGTGATAACGAGATTGATGGGCAATCTCTAAACGATCGTAAGATCGTTGAAGGACTCTATTATTTTTATCGCCATAATGGAGACAGTGAAGAATTAGCTGCTAGACAATCACGTGCTAATGCAATTAGACTTATTTTGTTTGAGGCATTTTCATGAAACCCGAAGAATGGTGAGATATAATTGGATGGGAAGGACTTTATCAAATATCCAATTTAGGACGGTTGAAAAGTCTGAAGAGATCATTTGTACCAAAAGATAGGATTTTAAAAGCTTGTGTTAATTCTAATGGGTATCGATTTGCTGGTTTATTTAAAGACGGCAAGAGGTTGGCATGTCCCGTGATTCACAGATTGGTACTTGAAATGTTTGTTGGAATTAGACCGCCCGGCATGGAAGGTCGTCATATTGATGGGAACAAACTTAATAATAGATTAAATAATCTTGAATGGACTACACATAAAATAAATGAGTTGGATAAATATGAACATGGCACTATTATGTATGGATCGAAAAATGGTTATGCAAAATTAACTGAAGTTGATGTAATTGAAATTAGGGAATTATGGAAAACTGGTGAATATACTCAATGGGAATTAGCTTATAAATTTAATGTTTATCAATCTTGTATTTGGTCTATTATTCATAAAAAATCGTGGAAACATGTTGGATAGAAGATAGTTATATGTTAAAGAATTTTATGAATTGGGTACTTAAGAAGAAGATATATGATTTTTACGTCTGCGGGCCAATGAGATCATACCCCGATTTAAATAAACCCATGTTTACATTGGTAGCTCGCATTCTTAGGGAAAGAGGATATACTGTATGGTCTCCATCTGAGCATGAAAGTTATTTGGAATTATCATTTGCAGTATGTATGACTAAAGATTTAAATGTAGTAATTAATAATTGTCAAAAGATTGCATTGCTTCCAGGTTGGAGGGAAAGTCTTGGTGCAAATGCCGAAGTATTTTCGGCGTTTGTGTGTGGCAAGAAAGCAGTTGAAATTATATTTAGGGATAAAATAGATATTGCATTAATATCGGTTGATTTAAGTTGTTATCATCTTCCATATAAGAATGGTATAACTAGTCAATTTGATCCTCATGAAGAAAAATAAATTGGATTGTGATATTAAGTGATTCCGTTTATTTAGATGATTCGCATTCTTTTCATAACTTCTTCGACTTTAGTTATGCATTGGTGATGATCGGCTATATATACTTCTACAAAATCATCAGGATCAAGAGGGGCTTGTGCCTTATAAACGTAATCTATGAAAAGAGTTTCTGGTAAAATTTCTATAATATGTTGTTTAATAATTTCAATTTGACGACAGGCATGTGGTATAGTAACAAGTGGCATCTGTGGTATAGGTAGATTATGATTTTTAGCGTATTGATAGGATGCTATGTACACCCTTTCTAGGGCGGCAAAATCCGCTATTAATCTCCATCGTTGTGTTAAAAAATTAATTAATTGTTTACAATCTTCTTTTGATGCGATCATTACTTATTAATCTCAGTTTTCATTTCATCAATACAATCGATTGCTAATCCCCATAAATCATTGGATCGATTATGGATAGTATCTAAATTAAGACTTCGGCGTATTTTTTGTTGTGATTCTTCTTGAAATGTCTCAATTAACATAGAAATAAATAAAGTTCCCTGAAAATAAGTAGTTTTCAATATCCAATTTTTGGGCAAATTAGCCCATAAAAAATTCTCAAATAATTGTACTAATTTTGGTTTGGACGTTTTAGCCATTTCCATCACGATTTTCTCTGTTCTTATTATACACCAATAATTTTATAAGGATCAGCGATCATCACCTTCGCCTTTTAAAGTCCCCCGCTGTTTGCGTCCGGCAAGTTTCTTAATATTTGCAGTATAAATTTCTTCTAGAGTGAAGCCACATCTTTTTGCCATTTCTTCAATGCATGTGATGATGTGTGATAGATGATTGGAGATATAGGAGAATTGACCAGTTTCACCGATGCGGCAATCGTATTGATAATACCACTGTTCTAGAGCCCCAGCCACTGCGGTTGCATGACGATTCATGTGTAGAACTATTTGTGGTCCTACAAGTTTACGCACTTGTTGTATCATGGTGGCACCACGCATGTCATAGATCATGCCTAAATCGAGCCAAGTATCGCAGCAGATATTTGCCATATACCAACAACAATCTCCTAATTCTTGCGAAATACCGAAGGCGCGTTCCGGTGTTATATCTCCATATATCAGATTGTTAATATTAATATCATCACGAATGATTTTTTTTATCTTTTCAGCTATTTCACCACATTCTCCAACTAAACCTAATGCGGGATAAATCATTTTGGAACCTTTGATATTGAGATAGATAGCTGTACTACGTGCCTTTAGTTGGTATTCACATAAATTCATTATATTGACTTCCTTTTTGTTTTGTTGTGTAACATCAAATGTGTTTCCATGTTTTTCCAGTAGCTATACGAGAAATAGTGGTTGGGCAGACGTGAAATTGTTTTGCTATTTGTATTTGAGATACTCCAGACATAAGTAAGTGTTTGATTTCTTTTACTTTGTTATCAGTTAATTTTGCTAACCATTGTTTTGATCCATGATTATCGGGCTGAAATCGTGTTCCGTGCTTAATAGAATCATATTGATTTTCTGAGCGAGTTCCCCATTTTAAATTATTCAATTTATTATTTTGTCTATTCCCATCGAGGTGGCGACATTCCAGTCCAGATGGACAAAACCCAACAAATGCTTCTAATACTAATCTGTGAATTAATAATTTTTTCTTTTGTGTATTTTTACATAATGTTACGTATAAATATTTGTTGTGATATATTTGTGGTTTTAAGATTCTACCAATGTAGGTTCCAGATGTATTCTCAATTCTTTTGATTTGTCCATAGTCGGATACCTGGTAGAACCCTTTATAATTTTCAATATCTTTCCATAATTCAATTGTCATTACTCATTTTCATCCATTTCTTTTTCGATGGTAATATTTTTTCCTAACTTCATTCCTGTTTGCCATTTAGCGTTTTGAGTATCGGTTGCGTAATATTTGTCAGCATCGTCTAAACTTTCTAAAATCCAATCAACCAATCCCTGGTTCACAGCTTCTTCGGCGGTAAAAATAGTATCATGCGAACAGAGTTCTTCAATTTTTTTCAATGTAATGCAGGGTTTTGCTGATTTCATTCGACTGAAATAAATTTCATACATTTGTTGCCGTAATTTACCAGCATATTTTGCCCAGGTTTCGACAGATTTACATGTGCCCTGTAGGTCTTCGAATCCATCATGAATCATGAAAGTGCAATGTGGGGCAACGATACGAGAGTCACATGCCTGAATAATAATTGATCCCATACTCATTGCATATCCCCAGCAAATACCATATATATGGGCTTTAGATGCTCTTATGGCATCATATATAGCCATACCATGCAGCATATCTCCACCAAGATTATTCATATGAACAAAAATAGGTTTTAAAGATATACTATTGAGATGAAGCATCGCTTTGATAAAAAATTCTGACATTTGACAATTAGTAGCTGATTCCCCATCCCCACTTGCCATTTCAGCATCATGCGATCCGAGATAAATCATGCGTTTGGATGGTAGGTACGAATAATCAAACCATCGATCTGTGTCTTCTGTTACATAATTAGCCATTATTGTTATTTTCCGTAAATGTTTTTATATCACAATAAGAACACTTTTCTGAAACATCCTTTTTTCCATAACAAAATGGGCATAATGTTTTGATTGGATTTGATGCCACATATAGTGTTAAAATTTTATTTATACATTGACCACAGATACAAATACCACCCAACACTTGTCGCATGGCATTTGTAGATTGGAGTTTCCCACATGCATCACACATCTGTCGCTTGGTCAATGATTTTTTGGAGTTTCCCGACAACCAAACGAAAGTGTTCCGCATACAATTCAATAAAATCTCTACGAGTCCATTGATATCCATCCATTATCTCCGGTTGGCTACGGACAATATTAGCCAGATGTGGTAATTCCTGACACAGTGAATTTTGAATTTTTTGTTGATCTTGATATGTATCAAAATCAAAAATTACCGGTTTTCCAATAGTTCGTCGTATTCGTCCGTCAAGACCAGTGACACTTTGGCGAGCTTTCATTTTGGATTTATGTTCACTAACATCAATTAATCCGATCCATTGTTGGAGCAATGTTTGTACTTTAATTTTATTCATGATTTTCTCTTTTCTGATATTTTTTATATTTTCTAACTGATGTCATTAATGCTTTACGATGACCATGTTTTATATGGCAAGCAGATATTATTTCTTCCCATAAGCATCCACAACTTTGGGTATGATTACTTTGAAGATTAGAACCAAGAACAATTGTTTCATTTTCACAATCACATTTACATAACCATCTAGAATTTCCCCATTTATCATTATTTACTCTTTGAATAACGATCAATCTTCCAAATTTTTGTCCGATTAAATCAATTCGTCTAGACATGTGAGCCACCCATTTGTCTACGATTTAATTCTCTTTTAATTTGTTCAATACATGTTTCGCTTATATCTATTCCAACACAATTGCGATTAGTAACTATAGCAGCAAAAATTGAAGTACCACTTCCAACCATTGGGTCGAGTACTGTTCCATTTTCAGGACAATGTCCGGCGATAATTCTCTCGATAATTTTTTGATTTATTTGATTGGGGAACCATGATCTACGTTCTTTAAAATTTCCGCAAATGCGAGGGAATTGCCAGACATTGGGTGGGATTTTTCCATCTTTTGCGGCTCTAGAGTCACCATATTTCAATTGTCGATCGCTTGGGATTTTAATATTTTCTGGAATAATAAAAGGATTATTAAGCCAAAAAATTGGGCGATAGCAAAGACTATATCTATTATGACGTGACTGATCCATTCCGAAATTGTAACACCAGAGCAATCGTTGGATTAATTCAATTCCTACGTTATTAATGATATTTTCTACTTCTTTTGTCCAACGTTCGTTGAATAAAAGAAATATGGGGCCTTGTGTTAATTTGGACATTTTATCTAGCCAAAGATATAATTTAGTCTCATATTCATGTTTAGGCATTTTATCTATATAATCGGGATATTTTTGATTAAGACAATCTGGAATATCTGCTATAATTAAATCAACTTTCCCAATCCGGGAAGCAGGAATATCTTCAAATTTTCCATGAATTAGTTTGATCATTTAATCTAGCTCTATTCGTCTTTTATCGGAATGCTGTGGTAATGGATCATCCTCTGACGGCAAATCTGTTCACACCTCATTATACGTGTAACTAGCGTGTCTGTTCGAGAAAAAAAATAAAAAAAATGGAGCGCTTTGCCGAAAATGTCCTCTCTATATATATAGAGGTGGGCGATTTTATTGGACTTTTAATATTCAATGTAATTGTGTATAATTTTAAGGGCGACAGGAATGAGCAACAAGAAAACTAAGGTGGATTGTCGTTTAATTACTCGCGGGACAAAAGTGGCCAATACCAAGGTTATCGATGATTTGGCTATTCCTGATCCAGAATTGACTGTTGGAAAACAAGTAATTCAGGATGCTATGGAAGAGGAAACAGAGGATGACGGTCAGTCAAAAAATTCTTGATGAAGCTTACCCCATTATTGAGCGATTAGCTAAATCCCGCAGTGCTAATGGTGCATTTGCCTATTATGAAAACAATGATGTTTATCAGGAAATATGGTACATGTGCCTGGAAACTTTGGATCGATATATTCCCACTAGGGGGCCGATTGAAAATTACCTGGTTACTCATGTTACAAATCGTCTCAAGAATTTAAAGAGAGACAAATATTTTCGTCCCGGTTCGGACATTCCTAGTTCTGGTCTTGCTCGTATTCGCATGAATTTAATCAATGCCCTGCCGCTTGGTGAGGGTGATATTGCGGAACATGGTATACTGTTAGGTTCGACACAAATAGGTATTGATCCAATTGGGCAGGTTTTATGTAATGAAACTTTGGCATATATTCAAGAACGGTTGCCAGATTATTTATACGACTCATTTGGAGAATTAATTGGCCACAATAAAGTTCGTACTCCATTAGTTGATGAAATACGACAAAGGGTGGCTGAAATTTTGAGTGAAAGGGAAAGTTGTGTCGGCAACCAAGAATAAGCGATTATCTTCTAATCCCAAAGCTCTAAAAGTTCTTATTAATTGTATTAAACAGGGTCTGAGTGATAAAAAAATCCAACAACAATTGATACAAGAATGCAGATACAAATGGACTCTTGACACCATCAGTAGGCGTCGTCGGGCAATGGGTGTTGTTAAAAAGCCTGGTCAGTTAATTGATATTGATGTTTTGGATGGTCCAGTACTTACTGTATCGCCACCCGGCTTAACCGATGGCGAAAAGGCTAATTGGTTTAGAAGTCAGTTCAAAAAAACCCATTTGTATAGAACTATTAAGACACAATTTGAACCAGAAGAAGTTGCAGTTTATGTAGAAGATTTTGGCCTTTTGTGTTGTCAATTTGAGGATATCGTTATTAGTGAATTTATGCAGATTGATGATTTTTTGAAACACAGGCTTTTAGTTGATCGACAGTTAATTTTGGCACGCTCATTACAAAGGCATATTAATGACTTACAAATGTGGTTCATTGAAAATCCTAAAATAGAAAATGAGAATCAAGATGTTATTAAATTTCGTATTTTACAACAGAGACAATTAGATGATAAACATAGATATTTAAAAGGTGTGAATGATCGCTACGATGCACTAGTGAAGGAACGGCAGAAGATTTATAGCAGCTTGGCTGCGACTCGTAAGGATCGTTTAGATGAACTTCGTGGCGGTAAACAAACATTTTTTGAATTAGTTAGTAAATTGCAACATTCGCAAGACGAAAGAAATAAACAGGGGCGGTTGGCTGAATTGACGAGACTGGCAGCCGATGACATAAAGGCTGAATTTCGAAAGTCCATTAAATTTCCCGATGGTTCTGTCAGTCCGATTATTATGGATTCAGAAACATTATTTGAGGAAGAAGGATAATATGTCAAAATTAATTGATTTAACCAGAAGAAGATTTGGGAAATTGATTATCATTGAACAAACAGGGAAAGATAGATGGGGTAATTATTGTTGGTTATGTCAGTGCGACTGTGGAACAGAAAAAATTATTCGTGGTAGTAGTCTTAGAAATGGTGATACTAAAAGTTGTGGATGTCTAAATTCGGAAAAAATAATACGACGACAAACACGACATGGTCATAGTGGAAGAAATGGAAAATTTAAAACTTATAGATCATGGGATGACATGAAACAAAGATGTATTAATCTTAACCATAAATACTATAAAGATTATAGTGGTCGAGAAATTACTGTTTGTAAAAGATGGTTAGAATTTTCGAATTTTCTGAAAGATATGGGCGAAAGACCACCGGGATACACCCTTGAACGAAGAAACAATAAAAGGGGATATTATCTAGACAATTGTTATTGGGCCACCCCGAAAGAACAAGCGAGAAATAGACGAAGTAATAAATTAATCACTTATGGTGGGAGGACACAGCTTCTGATAGAATGGGCCGAAGAATATAATATCCATTATATGACCTTATGGAGTAGAATTTATAAACTTGGTTGGTCAATAGAAAAGGCATTAATTATTCCTGTTAGGAAAATGGGGAAAATATGAATAAAATAGCGCTTTATATTTCTCGCCCCGGAATGACATCAAGGATGATACAACATGGCTATGTTGATGCTTTACGATATTTGGGTTGGATTGTTTATATTTGTAATCCTAAAACTAAACTTGAATGTCGTAAATTAATTGAGAATAATGGTGTTCGATTAATTATGACTTCTTCTAGATACGGCATGAGACAATTACCTATTCGAATTATAAATGATAATCAGGTGACTGTGATAGTTGATGCTCTTCCCCTTAATTCTATCGGAGCTACTATTGATGGATCGTATGAGTTTGCTCATGATGATGAACCAGATATTATTAAAGCAATTAAATCAGTTGTTGTACATACTCATATTGAATCCCATCTATGGTTAGAATATATGTGTGGTTGGCAAGATAATGATGTTGACATTTTACACTTACCTTTGGCTGGTAATTTAATTAAGGCGTTGCCACCTACATGTGATATATTAACAGATGTTGCAATGGTGGCCAATTTTCGTCACCGGCAAGATATTATGAAGCGGTTAATTGAACCAGTGTTTAAAAGATTAGACTTATTGGGGCATTCATATCAAGTTTTTGGTGATAATATTTGGCAACTCGCTGGTCTTAACTATAATGGTCCGTTGACTGATGATGTTGTTAGATTAGCCCATATTTATGCAACAGCGAAAGTGTGTCCAAATGTCCATTCTGGAAAAATTATTCAATTACAAGCGTATGTTAATGAACGTTCGTTTATGATACCACTTTGTGGAGGATTACAAATAACAGATAATTTATTGACTTCAAAGTATCTTGAGGAATATTGTTCACCAGCAATCAGTATCACGGATTATATAAAGAAAATTTTAGAAGCTATCGAGAATCACGACGAGCGTTTGGACAAAATTCGAATTGGTGTAGATCATGTGGCCAACAATCATACTTATTTTAATCGTTTGGCTGATTTATTTTATGCTGTTGGATTATCTGAATTGGCTAGGGAAACAGAGATTAAGGGAAAGAGGGCTGCTACACATCATGTCTGGGAGATGAACGCTAGACTTAGTGCTACAGAAAGGGGTATTCCATATGGGCAAAATATTATCGGAACGACGTAGTCTTGGCAAAAGACTCAGGGGAGTTACTATGCCGATTAAAAGGAAACGGATAAAGTGGGGAAGAAATATGCCATGTCTATGTGGTAGTGGGAAAAAATATAAATATTGTTGTATGAACGAGATGGATAGTCTCACAATTTCAGATGACAATGCTGATATTACACCTTTACCAGAAGATATGCAGAAGATGGTTGAGGCTTATCAAAAGGTACAGGAAAGAGGAAAGATTAAAAATGGGTAGAAATTTATCTGTTCCAGAACCAGACATTAATGAATTATGTCAATTATATTTGGATGGTTGGTCTAGTTTGCGATTGGCAAAATATTATGATATTTCTAAATATACGATTTTGAGAAGATTACGAGTAGCTGGGGTTAAACGAAGGAATGTTCGTGTTGGTGGGCCAGAACATCCAAATTGGAAAACGGGTAGAGTTATCAATAAGGATGGATATGTCAAATTAAATATTGGCAATGGAAAAAGAATTTTTGAACACAAATTTATTATGGAACAATATTTAGGGCGTGAATTGATAGGAAAAGAAGAAATACATCATATCAACGGCAACAAACAAGACAATAGGATTGAAAATTTAGAATTGTGTAAAGATAGAGCCGGTCATAAAAGAAAACATCAACAGTATGATTGGTCTACTAATTATCCATATTGTCAAAGATGTGGAAGAACTGATAAGAAACACGATTCTCATGGCTTGTGTACTAGTTGTAGTGGTCTTGCTGGATATCACAGGAGAAAAAATAATGAAAGATAAAATTGGATTTATTCTAGGGTGCCAAGGTCAAGACGGGAGCTACCTTTCAGAATTATTGTTAGATAAGGGATATAAAGTCTATGGAATGATTAGACGATCTTCAACCAACACAACCGAACGCATTGATCATCTTTTGAATCATCCTAATTTTGAATTAGTTGAAGGTGATGTTACAGATGCCGCATGTATATATCGATTAATCTCAGGAATTCAACCAGATGAAGTTTATAATTTGGCGGCGATGTCGCATGTGAGGACATCATTTGATCAACCGATTACAACGTGTCAGATTAATGCCGTTGGTCCGCTAAACATATTGGAAGCAATTCGTCAGTCTTCACCACAAAGCAAATATTATCAGGCATCCACATCAGAACTAATGGGAGATACCGATGTTGCACCGCAAAATGAGAATACACCATTTAATCCAAATTCACCTTATGCTGTTGCGAAGTTGTATGCGCATCAATTGGTTGGTCTATATCGTCGGGCATATGGTATATTTGCGTGTGCCGGAATCCTTTACAATCATGAGTGTATTTCACTCAATACACCATTGTTGATTAAAAGAGATGGTTTAATAGATATTATTCCGGCGGGAGATTTGTGCCCCATTAAGCAGAAGGGCAAAAATATACAAACTTTTGATATTAAAAATACTTGTATTTGGGATAAAGGCGGTTGGGTTAGGATCAAATATGCTACCGCGACTAAGACCAATAAAAATAATAGTGATCATAGGATGATGTGTGTTAATGCTCGCGGGGGTTCTTTTATGGCGACTGCGCATCACAAAGCTTTAGATGTAGATGAGCGAGATATAAGGGTTGATCAACTAAAAGTGGGAGGCAGAATTTCTCTTGTATCTGGTATGCCCGATGGACAAGATAATATGTTAATTTTGCCTGAATTTGCTGAATTATTAGGTTATCTAGTAGGGGATGGTTTTGTTTCAATTGATCGTCAAGTTCAGTTTACCAATAACGATTCTAGTCTTAGGGATCGTGTATCCTTTTTATGGAAAGCTTTATATGGTGGAACATGTAGAACATGGAATGGTCAATCTGGGTTTGGTGGGCAATCAACTCAACTTTATCTTGGGGGGATCACAAAGGAACAACGATTAATTTTGCGGAAAATGATTTATAAAGGAAAGAAAAAATGTGTTCCATCAATAGTTTTAAATTCAAGAAGTGTATGGTCGGATTTTGCGGAAGCGTATTATAAATGTGACGGACTCCAAAGCCCCATTACCGGATATCAATATCGATATCAAAGTTTTAAAACTAATTCTGCTATTTTAGGTGCGGGATTAGTTTATATGATTAATCAGCTTACGGGGCAAACTTTTAATATTAATTCATATTTTAATAGAGATGTTTTGACATATCAAGTTAATTTTCATTCTCCTAATAATGTTCGAAAGGGGTTGCACCTTCGCAAGCCGACAAACGAGATAACCAAAATTGTTGAGATGCCAATAGAAGAATATGTCTTAGATATTGAAACGGAATCCGGTACATTTAATTGTGGTGTTGGTTTATCTCATATTCATAATAGTGAACGACGCGGCGAGAATTTTGTTACTCGTAAAATTACGAAATATGTTGCAATGCTTAAGAAGTGGATGGATGTCCATAATGTTGCTCCCAGAAGAGATGTTGATGTTCCCCCATTAGCTTTGGGTAATATTAATGCTAAGCGAGATTGGTCACATGCAAAAGATATGGTTGATGGTATGTGGCTTATGATGCAACATTCGAAACCTGATGATTATGTTTTGGGGTCGGGGGAAACTCATACGGTTGAGGAATTTTTGCAATTGGCATTTGGTTTAATTGATTTAGATTATCAGGATTATATAATTATTGATCCAAAATTTTATCGACCAGCAGATGTTAATCTATTACATGCTGATCCTACTAAAGCCAGGAAAATTCTTGGTTGGAAATCAACAATTAATTTTGATGAAATAATAGATCGTATGGTGGCATACGATTATGGAATATTAACAGAGAAGGGGATATAATAATGATTAATTTGATAGGGCAAAGATTGGAAACCTGGACTTACAATTGAAAGGAAAAATAACAATAAAGGATATTATAAAGAAAATTGTCAATGGGTTACACAAAAACAACAAATGAGAAATACAAGGAGAAATTGTTCCAAAACGTTCAATGGAAAAACTCAATGTATTGCCGTCTGGTCTGAGGAAACTGGAATTCCCGAAAATACTCTTCGGGCAAGATTCAGTGCGGCAGAGGAAAATTAAATGTCAAGATTGATTCTTCCTGGTTATACTGTGATAAAAGATAGTCGTGAACAAAGGGGATGGACTTTTGATGTGCATGTTCCCGATCGGCGTCCTCCCAGATGTGAAGGAATGATCATAGATACTCTTCAAACCGGGGATTATAGTCTTGTTGGTTATACTGATATTTTGGCGATTGAACGAAAAGCCAATTTCTCTGAGCTTTGGATTAATTATAGTAGTAAAAGGAGACCCGCTTTCGAAGATGAGATGGAACGTATGTCTAAGATTAAACATGCATATATGATTATTGAAGCATTATTGACATCCGATATTATGGAATTATCACCTCCACAATTTTCTAAGGGCGTTCCTGGGCGCGCACTAATAAGATGGCTAATGTATTTATCAGCTAAATATGGCGTACATATCATTCCAGCAGGGGCTTGTGGCAGAAAAGTGGCTCAAATGATTTGTGAAGAAGTCATTAGGATTGAAAAGGATCGCTGGATTCGCAAAGAGCCCAAAAATAAATCAACGGGAGATTGTCTTGGATACTAAAATAACATTAGATGAATTACTTCATGGCGACCAAGGAAAATATATCCATTTTTTCCCGTATCGTGATCGAGTACCAACAATCCGTAAACATATTTTTACTGATTTTAAACAATCCAAAGACCCCCTGGATCAAGTTGTCATAGGTAAAATGCTTGATATTAATTATATTGGCTGGACAGCCAAGGTGATCTTGGGAATCGATCTGTTTCCCATCCAGATTGCAATTCTTCAGATGATGTGGAATACTCCGTTTCCAATGCTTGTTGCCGCCAGAGGCGGTTCGAAGTCATTTTTGCTAGCTGTTTATGCAATACTACTAGCACTATTTGATCCCGGCTCAAAGATTGTAATTGTTGGTGCTGGTTTACGTCAAGCTCGATTAGTGTTTAACTATATTGATGTTATTTGGGGTAATTCCCCTATGCTTAGAGATATTGTGGGTGGGGGAAAGAAGGCTGGTCCACGACAGAATGTTGATCTTTGTTATTTTAGAATTGGGGAATCTATAATTACAGCCCTTCCACTGGGAGACGGCTGTGCTTCAAAAAATACATTGACACTTTATAGTAATGGTTTCGGAACTATTACTGATGATCAACCACTGATTCAATCTTCCAAAAATATTGTCAGTAGAGAAAGAGAGATATGGGGAAACAAAAAATTTAGACTGAGCGACGAATCATACTGCAACGGGGAATCTAAAACAAAAAAAATTAGAACACATCATGGATTTGAATTTAATGCTACCCCCAATCATCAACTTAGAGTAGTTCGAGATAAACAGGTGGTATGGTCAAGAATGGATCAAATTAAAATTGGTGATAGAATTTTATTAGATCGTTCTATTAGGTGGCATGATGGGAATAGCAATGTTACGGAAGATGAAGCATACGCTCTAGGATTACTGATTGGTGATGGAAGTTTTTTATCTCCGTGCGGCATTACTTTTAGAAATAATGAGCCATCATTACATGAAAAAATAAAAGTTTTGGGTTTATTTAAACGATATCCTTCTGACCTTACTAAATCTTATTTGGGCGGTGGATTGCAAAAAAAAATGGATTTTTGTAAACGATTTGGAATACGTAATTATCATTGGAAAACTAGAGACAAACAATTTCCATCGACAATTCTTAAATCTTCTCGTGAGGTTACTTCTGCTTTTATTTCTGGATTGATGGATGCTGACGGGGGATTATGTTTAACTAAAAAATTAGGATATGTTGAAAGGATTGTTTTTACTAATACAAGCAAAGAATTGGTACATCAATTACAATATATTTTATTGCATTATGGAATTGTTGCAAAAGTATCATTACAGAAATGTGAAAATAAAAACTGGAGACCATGTTATTCATTAACAATGACTGGCACAGATATTGATAAATTTGTTAAATATATTGGATTTCGTTTAAATAGAAAAAGAACACAACTTCTAAAAGCAATCAAGTGTAAAAAGAGATCATTTTTTGATAAAGGTGATGACGTTCCAGATATTCTGGATGATATGATTGATATTTCAAAAAATCACAGAGCCATAAGATATACTGGAAATTGTGAGAATGTGGCAGTGTCTCATTTGATACGAAGGAAGACTGCTAGCCGCCCCCTTGTTGAGAATTTTCTTAGAATCTATGGTCATTTAGATGACTCACGCATTGATCTCATTCGTTGTCTTGCTGATCCAGACATCTATTATGATGAAGTTATTTCAATTGAGGATGATGAATGTATTACGTTTGACGTTCATATTCCAGATGGTCATGAATACTGTGCTAATGGGTTTTATAGTCATAATACTAAAATTAGAGGATTCCGTGCCACCACCGTTCTATGTGACGAATTTGCGTCAGTACCTGAAGATGTTTTCGATATTGTAGTTCGTGGTTTTGCCGCCACCACTAAGACGCCGGTTGATGAAGCTAAAAAAATTGCTTTCGAAAAACAACTTGCCAAAATGAATTTACCAGCAGATATTAGAAAAAAATTGATTATTGATGACGGTAAAATGCATGGTAATCAAATCGTATATTCAGGTACTGCCTATTATGCTTTTAATCATTTTGCTAAGAGATATCAAATGTGGGAAAATATTATTCGCAGTAAGGGCGATCCAGAACAAATAGCTCAAATTTTTGGTGGAGAAAATCTTGTTCCTGATGGTTTTAATTATAAAGATTATGCAGTTATGCGGATACCATATACTCATTTACCCGATGGTTTGTTGGATCAGAGACAATTAGCCCATGCCAAAGCAACATTGCCGTATAACATTTTCCTTATGGAGCATGGTGGAATTTTCGTTAAAGATTCGGATGGTTTTTATCCTCGTAGTTTAATTGAAGGATGTACAGTTGGACCCAATAAACCCATAGAAACACCAGATGGTGCGGTAACCTTTACTCCCCTAATGAAAAGTCAATCTAAACATAAATATGTAATGGGGATTGATCCAGCCGCAGAGAGGGATAATCTAGCTACCACCATAACTGAGGTTTGGCCTAATCATAGTCGAGTAGTTTATTGTTGGGCCGTTAATAAAAAAGAATTTATTAAACGAAAAAAACGGGGATTGATTACAGATGATGATTACTACGCCTATTGTTGTTCTCGAATTTGTGAGCTTGTGCGATTGTTTAACCCAGTGCGAATTGAAATGGACAGTCAGGGTGGCGGTTATGCAATAGCTGAGATGCTTCGCAATAAAAAATTGCTTGATACGGATAAGGGCGATTTTCCAATTTATGAAGTTATTGATTTCGATGACCCGAAATTTACTGATGGAGAGACGGATGGAAGGCATATCTTACATCTTGTTAAGCAAAGCTCGGAATTTAACCAGCAAGCCAATATTGCCTTACATAAAAGTCTAGAAACTCGTACTTTATTATTTCCAGCGTTTGATAGTGTAAAAATGTATGCGGCACTTGAAGCCGAAAAAGCTGTTGGCGTGGTTTTTGATACATATGAAGAGAATGTATTTAATATTGAAGAATTAAAGAATGAGCTTTGTACTATCCAAATGAGTGAAACCGCAACAGGTAAAGAAAAATTTGACACTCCTCGGGTGGTTCAGCCTGGAACAGTAGAGGGTCGTTCTCGAAAAGGTCCGCTTCGCAAAGATCGTTACACGGCCCTTTTATTATCCCACAAATATATTTATGATACAGAAATAGCTCAAGATGATAGTTTAGATTATGAGGATGTTGTTGGGAATATTACAAAGCGGAATAAGCCAGGCAAAAATGAGGTTTTTTATGTGGGACCAGGCGTTGGTCGTATGCGCAATGCTCGGGATGCTCGTAGTGGTGATATTTTTAAAGCTGTCAAAAGAGGTAAGCGAATTTGATACCAATGGTGTATAATGGAATTGTAATGCAACCGCAATATAAATGAGGGCAAAATGGCAGAAAAAAAACCCAAAACTCCACCAATAGGACAATTATATACTCAAGGTATTGATAATCATGTTCTTCCTGAAACATGTCATCTAACTCAAGGAGTGGCACATCGAACAATTGCATCTGATGTCAATCTTCGTACTGGGCATAACCGCTATACTCATGATGCACATCGTTCCAGCGATAAACTTCCCACTAAACATGCCGACATCATCCTTGCTTGTCAGGCAATCTACCGTAGAGTTGGTATGGTTCGTAATATCGTTGATTTGATGACTGATTTTGCAGCAGAGGGTTTAGAATTACAGCATACCATTAAAACTCAGGAAAGATTTTACCGCGAATGGGCCAGACGTGTAAACTTACAGGGTCGGGCTCATGATTTTATGAAATTATTAATGCGAGATGCTAATGTGATTGTTCGTCGTAAAAATGCTTTTATTACTAAACCCGCTGTGAAAGAAATGACCAAAGGTATGATTGGGGTTATTGATGAAACAGAAGTATATGATCCGCCTGAAAAAATTAAAATCACCCCAAAACAAACAAATCGTCGAGAGATTCCCTGGAGATATACCTTTTTATCACCCGTTATAATCGAAAAAATTGGTGGCGAAGTTGGCAGATTTTTCGGTTCTGATGCGTTAGGAATGCGTATTCCAAAATCCCTGGCTAATTCAATAAAAAGCCCCAAGACAGATGCGGAAAAAGCTTTTATTGCTAAACTTCCGCCAGAAATAGTAAGGGCAGCTAAAAAATATGGATCGCTTGTAGCTTTAGATATGAATAAAATATATGTGGATTATTATAAAAAGGATGACTGGGAAGATTGGGGTACACCATTTTTATATGGCGTTCTTGAAGATGTGATGTTTAAAGAGAAAATGCGTTTGGCTGATATGGCTGCCCTCGACGGTGTTATTAATGTTATACGCCTATGGAAACTTGGCAAATCTGATCAACAAATTCTCCCAACCGTAGCAGCAGTTGATAAGCTTATCGATATTCTCCAGCACAATACGGGTGGTGGAGTCATGGACCTTGTGTGGGACGATATGATTGATCTCACAGTTGAGTATCCACCTACCGACAAGATTTTAGGACCAGAGAAATATGTTGGTGTAAATGCTGACATTATTGGTGGTTTGGGTATTCCCGATTCTCTTATGGGTGGGGGGCAAGGTCAAGGAGTACGCAACGCTCAATCTGCTTTTGTTCAATTAAAGACACTGGTTGAACGTTTAGAATATGTACGTGGTCGAGCAATTTGTTGGATGGAAGGTGAATTACATCTTGTTGCTGATGCAATGGGATTTAAGAAAATTCCGGCTATAAGTTTTGGTATTATGTCTTTGCGAGACGAAGCAGCAGAGAAGCAACTGATAATTCAATTACTTGATCGTGGTATTATCTCATCCGAAAAGGCTACTGAAGTTTTTGGTGTTAATTACATGATTGAACTTGAAAGGATAAAATCAGAACAACAAATTAGAGAGGAAAATCCTGGTGTGTTAGAAAAGTCCAATCCATATAATCGTCCGTTCTCGGTTATGGAAAGACAAAATGAACTTACTATTGAATTGGAAAAGGTAAAACAAAAATTGAGTGATGGAAATAATGGAGACGATAAGGGTGGTGGAGATAATCCCAGTGGGGATCAACCAAAAGATGATGGGAATAATTCTCCAGGACGACCGCCATCGACCAAGGATGTGAAACCTAGAAATGAGCGGACTCCCAAAACTGAATCTATGTTATATATTATAGCTGATGGATTGATTGATCAGATTGATAATTTAGTAGATAGCAAATATCTTGAACAACATGATGTTAAGAATATACGATCTCTAACTAGGGCTCAGCGAACCGAACTGGAGAGGGTCAAACGCACTACTTTGTCTATCTTGCGTCCAGATGATATTGTAACAAAAGAATTTATAATTGGAAGACTAAATACAGCAGGGAAGGATGCTCGTTGTATGGAAACTATTTTTGATAAATTTATGGCTAATTTTACAGCATCAATTCAGAAGGAGCCTACAGCCAAGGAACGACGAATATTGACAGCTTTGGCATGGGTTAATATGATTGATAAAAAGAAGTAATGATGAATTTTTGTGTTTCGATAGATATTTTTGAAAAGGAGAATCGTTATGGCAATAATAAATGTATCGCTAGATACAGTAACTCGGCAAGCTGTTTTGACAGTTAATGGTGTTCTGGTTCCAAGTGATGAATTTAGTATAAGTAAATGTCTAAAATATGATACCAAAGATGAATATGAAATAAATTTTGGTTATACTATTGAACATATGGATGATGGTGGATTAAAGGAAAGACGAAATTTCTATCTTCCTTCGTCGGAAGAAGCTGCTGCTGAGCTTAATGATGATGGATTTGCATCCAAAGTAGTTCACAATGATGACAGGGCTAAGGCTGATACGATTGATTTTATTAAGCAGGGCCGTAATTCCTAGTGAATGGTCAGTAATTTCATGTAATCTCTACGAATGATTGTGTATAAATTATATGATTGGAGGCTTTCGTGCGCATTTATAAAGCTGAAAAAGAAGCTGGCATAGATTCTCAGATGGAAAAAGATGGAAGTTCTACTATCTTTGTTACAGCCCGGGTACAAATTTGTGATATTAGTAAGCATTTTGATGGCATGTCTGTTGCTGATTTAATGAAGGCGACCAATACGGTACAAACAGTAGAGGAACTTCTTGGTGATGATCAACCGGATTTAGCTTTGGTAGTTGCAATTCTTGTTAGTACGGGTTGGAATTTGAATGATGATATTTTTACTCCCGAAGAAGTTTGGAAAGCGCGCAATTCTCCACTTCACAAACCTATGAATGATAATCATGATGCCACAAAGATTTTGGGACATATCGTTCAAAGTAGGGTTTTAGATAAGATTGGTAATGAGATTAATTTAGAAATTCCTCCGGCTGAATTTGATCTTGAGGTTGCTGGCGTATTATATAGGGCATTTCCAGAATTAATTGAGCGAATTGATGAAATTATTGCCAAAGCCAAAACTGGTGAGATGTTTGTATCGATGGAGGCTTGGTTTCCAGATTTTGGTTATGGTTTAATTGATGCTAATACTGGTGAGACTAAGCTGGTTGAGCGTACCGAAGCTACAGCTTTTTTGACCAAACATTTGAAAATTTATGGTGGTAGTGGTGAATATCAAGGATATAAAGTAGGTCGAGTTTTGAAGGATATTATATTTGGTGCGCAGGGATTTGTTGATACACCTGCGAATCCCGAATCTGTGATTAAGGTTGCGGCGAATAAAATAGCTGCTTCCCCAGTTTTTGTGACTGCTAAATTGAGTGAATTATTGGAAGGGGGTGTAGAAGACGTGGATGAAAAACAATTGAAGGAACTTCAGACAAAGCTCGAAGAAAGTCAGGCGGCTCTAGAGAGTAAAGAAAAAGAGGTCGCTGAGTTACAGAAAGCAGCAGAAGAGTTTAAGACCAAAGATTATGATGGGCAAATTACTACTCTAACTGAGAAGGTTGATAAATTGACTGTTAATGTAACAGAAGCGTCCGAAAAAGTGGAAGCTATCGAAGCTGAAAAGATTGAGCTTCAGAAGCAATTCGACGAGATGTCTGATCGTGCCACAAAGAGCGAAGCGGAATTAAATAAAATCCGTAAGAATGAGGTTGCTCGTGAGCGTTTGGCGAAGTTATTGGAGGTTAAGAAAATCGAGGATGAAGAGGCAACACTTACTGAACTTCGTGAGATGACTGATGAGACGTTTGCAGTAGTTCTGAAGTATGCTGGTGAGATCAAGGCTGAAGATGATAAATCCGATGTTACAGATGATAAGACAACGGATGATGCAGACCAGGCTACGGCGGCTTTGGGTAGGGTAGAAGTAGATAATACCGCTGAATTTAACGCTACAGAAGATGTCAAGCAATCTGAGGATGATTCTTGGGTAGCTATGGCGAAAGCGATATGTGGATGTGAAGAAAAAGATGAAGGGGGTGAATAAGAATGGCTTTAAAAGGCGATCGTGAATATAATGAGATTACGGATATTACGAATTTTTGGCTCGCTAGCCAAGCTACTGCGGTCGAAAAGGGTGGCGTAGCTAGTGTCGTCACACAAGGTAGTGGTGCAACTCTGGGTGTAAATATTACCGATGATCCTAATGTCGTCGATTATGATGCTTCGGTGGGTGCTAGCACGGTTCCCAAGGGGATATTATTGCAAGACGTTGCTTTGGCAATGAGTACTACTCGTGATTTTCCCAATTACGAAAAGGGCGATGAAATTCGTCCAGGAGATAAGTGTACATTGATTAGACATGGTTGGGTTGTTACTGACATGATTACTTCTGGTCAAACTCCAGCAGTTGGTGGTACTGCTTATTTGGGCAATGATGGTTTATTGGCTACTGGTGCGGTAAGTAGTTCTAGGGCTGTTGGAAGATTTGAAACAACCAAGGATGCCAATGGGTTTTGTCGAGTTTTTATTGATCTATAAAGGAGGTGAAGAAGAATGAAGCGTAAAGTTAGAAAACCAACTCCTGAGCAAGTTGAACTTCTGAAACGTACAGCCTCTACGAATAAGGCTGAAGCTTTGGAGGCAATGCATTCTTTGGCTCAGGCTCTACAGGTTCCTCTGCGGTCAGCGTTGCTCGATGGTGATATCTTGGGCGGAATCTTCGCACCTGAAGTTCTCGATCCGGCTGCAACTGCTGAATATCCGCTAGATTTCTATCAGACAGCACAGGACGGTGACTATGTGGCATACACAATTCCGAATGAAGGTGCGCTACCACAGCGTACAATCAGCGGTGATGCCGTGACGATCAATACCTACCAGGTTGGTAATGCTATTGACTGGCCTCTAAAATATGCTCGCACAGCACGATGGGATATTATTGCTCGTGCTATGGAAATACTTGAAGCTGGTTTTGTTAAGAAGATGAATACGGATGGTTGGAGAGTTCTAATATATGCCGCTACTCAGCGTCAAGATTATAATGGTGGGGCTCCACTGGTATATGATAGTGCGGCAACTGCTGGTCAATTTACCAAACGTCTTGTATCTTTGATGAAGACAACTATGACTCGCTTAGCAGGTGGGAATACTACAACAGCTAATCGTGGTCGCTTAACTGATCTTTATTTTAGCCCAGAAGCTCTTGAGGATATTCGTGAGTGGGATCATGACGAAGTGGATGATGTAACACGTCGAGAGATTCTTACCGCTAGCGATGACGGTGGTCCACTAGGTCACATTTATGGTGTTACTTTACATCCATTAACTGAACTTGGTGTAGGCCAGGAGTTCCAAACATATTTTGATGGGTTGGGTGTTAGTAAGGGTACTAGCGATGAAGAAATTGTTATTGGGCTAGACCTATCCAAAAATGATTCCTTCGTGATGCCGATCAAAGAAGAGTTAACAATATTCGAGGATGACAATCTGCATCGTCGGCGCAAGGCTGGTTTTTATGGGTGGCAGGAGCATGGATTTGCATCACTCGACGGGCGCCGCGTTTTGATTGCGAGCTTTTAGGATCATTCTAAACTATTATAAATAAAGAACTTATGTTCTTTTATCGATAGGAGAGGGGAAGATAAAATCTTCCTCTCTCTTTTTTATTTTTAAAAATTTTCCATAAAATTAGGAACAAATGATTACTTTGAGTGTATAATAGTCTAGAATGATTAATAAGTTTAATTGTCTAAATCGGTAAATATTATGGCTACAAAAAAGTTATTTGACATAGAAAAAGCTATCAATTTTTATAACAGCGGGTTATCAACACATCAGATTGGAGAGATATTCGGAGTTAATACACAAACTATTATAAATAGATTCAAAGAGGTCAATAAATGTCTTCGATCACGGGGTAGAAAACCAAACAATATAAGTAAGAATTTAATTAAGAATGATTATATCAATAATCAATTATCAGTTAAACAAATAGCAGAAAAATATTCTATTAGTACATCAACTGTATATAAGAAATTAAATTCTTGTAATATTAGGTGCTCGAAAATAGGAAGAAAAAAATTTGCTACTTATGTTGATGAAAATAAATTGCGAGATTTATATTTAAATCAGGAGAAAACTATTCAACAGTGTGCACAATATTTTAATGTTGGTAAATCTATTATACGTAGACAGTTGATGGAAATGGGGATTAAAACTAGGTCTGGAGGTTATGCAAATTTAATTAGAGATGTTGACAATGAGGAAATTGCTGATTTATATTGGAATCATAACTTAAGTATGAATCAAATATCTAATAGAATTGGCAGGAGTCGTGGCTTAGTTAAATCCAGATTAATGAATGCCAACCAGGATATTAGGTCTCGCGCAGAAGGCACAAAATTATGGAACGAAACAAATGGAATATCTAATCAAGATATCATTTATTTCCATGATATATTGAAATGGTCATGTGCAAAAATTTCTGAATATTTTAATAAAAGTCGTAGTTTTGTTAGCAAAAGGTTTGAATCACTAGGGAAAGAGGCGCGTAAGCCAATAGGTCAATATAATAGTTCATGGAAAGGTGGCGTAACGGCAGTCTGCGATAGTGTTAGGCGATGTAATAAATATTTACAATGGAGGGAAAGCTGCTTTACAAAAAATAATTACTTTAGTCAAATCTCTAATTTACGTGGAACATTAAACTGTCACCACGTTTATCCACTGCATATAATCCTGCAATCATCAATTACTCAGCATAAACCCTTACCAGATGAATATCGTGATCTCGCCATTGTTCATGATCAAAGATTTTATGATGACGATAATGGTTTAGTTATTTCTAAAGAAGAGCATGACAAAATAGAGTTGGGCCGATTAAATCAAGCACATCCTTGGTGGAAAATTTGGCGAGCATACCCCGATTTTGCCATTAATTCGACCAATTTAACCACCGAAGATTTTCAATTATGTAACGATAGGGGTCAGATACAACCCGTTGGATATACCCTACAAGTTTCAACTGCCAAAGAAATACGACAAATCATTAGATATGAGCACTATCTGGGCACTCTTCCAGGATCAAAACTTATTCTTGTTGCAAAGATGGGCAATATAATTATAGGAATAGCCACTTTCGGAACGGGAACAAATAAACATATTGCTCAAAATACATGGGAATTAACTCGCCTATGTATTCCCTTTTATGTCGTGCGACCATTTGCCTGCGAATTTCTTGATCAATGTTGTACATGTATAAAGAATTACCATCCACAAATTAAAAAATTGATTGCATTTGCTGATTCTTCGGTGGGTCATAATGGTGGTGTTTACAGAATGGCCGGATGGCAAAAGGCAGGAAAGACACAGCCAAGTTACGCCTATTTTGATCCAACGATTTTTAAACTAAGGCACAAAGCTGCATGTCGGCGAATAAAAGGTATAGATAAGGCTGAACGAGAATTAGCTCAAGAACGGGGATGGATTCGCATTCCGCTGGGTCATAAATACAGATACACTTTAACCATGTAACAATTCTTTCTAAAAATTTTGATGCCCATAAGACTGAAAACTACATATATAGTTTTCAGTCCATTTCTTTTCCCCTGGTGTATAATCCCTGATGAAAGGTCCGTTTTTCACGGGGAATATTATGTTTTTGCCCGACACCAAAGTGGTAGAATTATATTCAGATGGGAAAAGCTGTGCAGAAATAGCCCGCACGGGTAGTTGTAGTGAAACATCGATATATAATCGTCTTAAATCACTTGGAATCTCAATGCGAAGTCGATCAGAAGCAAATCAAATTTTCCCAGATTTTATTTTTATGGTTCTTTATAATGTTGGCCTTTCAGCTTCCCAGATCGGAAGACTTTTGGGAGTTAATTCCTCGACTGTAACAAAGCGATTACATACTATTCAATTCCCTTTGCGATCTCGCAACATAGCATCTAGAATTCGTTATACAGAAGAAGAATTTAAGCAATACTTTATGGTACCAGGTGTTATTGATCGGTTGATGCAATTGGCTGGTTAATGATTATTTTTCATGTTTGTAGGAGGTTTGCAATGGGTCTTATTGGACAATCAATAGCAGAATTTGATTTTTTTCCAGATGCACCACCAGCTATAATTGGTGAACTTACCACCGGGAAGACTGTTAATATGGAACTTTGGAAAGATGGTGTAGTAGTATCAATTAGTGCCAGTGGTTGCGATGAGATTAACGCTACGGGACGATATAGCTGGTCTACTGGTGGTATTGCCACTTTAACTGCAAGTCGAGAACAATTCCACTGGCGAATGTCAGATGGTTCAGGTGATACAGATGAGGGTGATTTTGTACTTATCTCACATGAGAACCGCGATAGCGGTATGCCTTCGCTATTGGACAAAGGCTCTTATATTGTGCAGAATTAAAGAGGTAGATTATGGCTCTTTATGTTTGTGATGCAGTTGAGAAGAAATTATATGAAATGGGATTAGATGGATCAAATCCCACAGCCCTATGGACTTCAATGTTTGCCCCATATTTTCCAAAATATCATCCGGGAGTTAATAAATTTTTCTTTATTGGAAATGCTGATATTTATAGTATCAATTATGACGGAAGTAATGAAACAAAACTTGTTGATCCTGGTTCTGATGCTATTTCGGCTATAGATATAGATTATATTAATAATAAGATTTATTATGGTATTGGCAATGATAATGAAATACGAAGATGTGATTTTGATGGTGGAAATGTTGAAATTATTTTAACCCCAACTAAGCCTGGTAGAGTACAAGTTGATATTTCTGGTGGGAAATGTTATTGGACACGAGAATCACCGGGTCGCATATATAGAGATACTATACCCGGAGGTGGAGATGAAGAACTCATAGTTACAGATGAGGGAGCGGGAATAGAACAATTTGATCTTGATCTCATTAATGGAAAGATTTATTGGTGTTGTTCATCGACAGATTTAATAAAGAGATGTGATCTTGATGGAAGTAATAAAGAAACTCTCATTACTTCATCTGCATCAGCATGGGGTTGTGCTGTTGATGGATTAGGGGGTAAGATATATTGGACTGAAACTGTACCCAACAATGTTAAAAGAGCTAATCTTGATGGTTCTAATCCCGAAGTAATATGGTCCGGGTCTACATTTCCTGCATACTTACACGTAATAAGTGAAGGAGTATCGTATGAAAATTCATCTGGTACATTAACTTCATTCGAAATAGGACATCAAAAAATGGCTACCCATTGGCATCCATTGAATTGGAATTACAGAATAAGATAAGATGTGATTTATGGCTTTCTTGAAAAATAGTGATGTAATTTTTTATCATCCATTGGATGATTATGAAGAATTTACAGCTAATCAAATTTGGGATGGTTCGGGTACATTTGTTCCAGGTCAAATTGGTAGTGGTAATTCTGCCATCGCAACTAAAGCCCTTAATTTTGGTAATACATTTATCCATTCGGACGAAGGTGCTCTTTGTTATTTTCCAACCAAACACGGCATGGCCAATATCGATGATACACATATTATTACTACATGGTCTAGTGGTAATTATATTAGGACGAGAGTTTTAGAAACTAGCGGTATTAGTATCGTTGGTTCTGGTGATGCTGTTATAATAGATGAAAGATTTCCTCACGCAGAACATTTCTGGAGTATTGTCCATTTGGCATCAGGCGAATGTATCATTCCGTATTTTGATAATAGTCCCTTTGAAAAGCGCTGTGTCAGGCTTTCTGTTTCAGGTGTCACTATTACTGTCAAAAATAATATAGTATTAAGCAATTGTGGAATCGGTTCCTGGATTACTAGAATTGATGATACAAGAGCAATAATAGCTCATTATTATTATCCTGGAACTCCGAGTGTAGTTTGTCAAATTATTTCTTTAGATGGTGTTAATGACTTAATAGCTGGTGATCAAGCCATAGCTACTACTCTGAATATGTCCAATGCTCCTTGGGTTGATGTCGCTTGTCTTTCTCCATCTAGTTTAGTTGTTGGTTATGTTAATGCTAATGATCCCGCCCCTCACGAGGGTTATGTATGTCCTGGCACTATATCTGGTACGACTATTACTTTTCCCTCTGGCGATTATGGTGGAAGTGGTTACCTAGTACATGATGATTGTGAAGCAGTAGGTGATAAGGATGGTACTGCTTTACATATGACTGCTATATCTGGTAATCATTTTGTGGTATCTTATATAGCTGGTAATATAGGCGATGATAATTATGCCTTTAGTAAGGTGGGTACCATTTCTGGTTCAAATATTATATTAGGCGATAAATATCCATGGCCAACTGGAGATTGCGGTCCTGCTTTTTATGTGGCCGTTGATAGATTGAATGATGATAATGTGTTTGTATTTTGTGGTCGTTGTACTACTCCATCAGATATTACTGCTACTGTGGGTATAGTTGACCCAGAGAATAGAACAATAGATTTTGGTACATTACAAAATTGTGGATTTGATAAGGAAGTTTCCAAACCCACCGTTGTCAGATTAAGTGATGATAAAGTTTTTATTATAGCCAACGACTGTATCATAGAAAATAAAAGTGATGGTGTTATTGCAAGTATCGATCATAATGCTTTTATGATATCTCCCTCTGATGTTTATCCCGCAGTTAGTGGGCAAGGTCATGTTGCCGTAGGCATGTGGGCCAAAAATCCAATTCTTTCTCCGACAGAGATTATTATTAAGCGTAGTTATGAAATTTCTTTGACATCTGATAGTATCAGTTTTGGCAGCGGTACGGCAATTTGGAATAGTTCTGGTATTATTAATTTAATAGATTCGTTGAATAATGATGTCAATCATTTAACTATATTAGATTTTTACAATACCAGCGGCGACAATTGGCAATTAAGAACATCTGTTGATGGAAGTGGCTTTGTTGATCGAGGTGAACAAGATAGCGGGTCTCAAACTAAAGATTTAGTCAAAACTACACCCGCCCTATATATAAATGATGGTCATATCGGTACACAATGGATTGATGAATTGATAATGTGGGGCGGTGATTTTGAATATTTCACCAATGAAGAATTAGAAAATCTCTATATTTTAGGCGTAAGCGGATATACAATGGATCAATATGGGGATATCTTCCCAGGCAATCAACAGACATCTTCCGCCTCATTGTTTATTCGGGGATACAACAATATTACTACTTCTGGTGATTTATTTATTCAGGGCTATGGGGTTCCACAGCAATCTTGTGATCTTTTTATAGCGGGTTCATATCCCTATAATATGATTGATCTATACATAATGGGACCATTGATTTCTTCGGCTTCTGGTGATTTATTTATTCATGGCTATGAAATAAAAAATATTACTACTTCTGGTGATTTATTTATAACTGGTTTTATACCATCCATCAACGAATCACGCAATCTTTTCATTTATGGTCATAATACTCCACATCTCTATATTGCAGGGTGCGGCGACATTAGTGGAATACCAGCACCATCATTGTTTATCTATGGTAGATCACCAATATCAGAAATTCCCCTGAGAATTATCCATCGTTTAACTAGAACTGGTGATTATCATCCGCAATTAATCGGATCATTCGATCCCTATTTGTCATTCGTAAATATTCAAGTGTGGGATGTTGTTGATGGGGTAAATGTGCCAGTAGCCATAACAAGCAGCGGATGTTCGGAAATCGGCGATATTGGTAAATGGAGATGGTCAACAGAACACTTACCTTTTGCGTCGGGCTATCATAATTATCATTATTACTTTAAAATGATTTCACATACTCATGATACATATTATGGAGAATTTTTCCTCACTGTACCAGAGCGTGGTAGGTGGGTCTATCCATAGGAGGCAATAATGGCGTGGACAATTGATTTGACTTTAATGGTTCGAGTTCTAATTAGCGATATGGATTCGCCACAAACCTATACTGATGAATATCTGAAGCGAGTATTGATTACCGCTGGAATTATAGTTGATACTGAAATTCCTTTTGATTATGATTATTCATATGATATCAGCGCTCTAACAATTTCTCCCGATCCTGTGACAAGTGATGATTCAACCTTTATGGCTTTGGTGCCGTTGAAAGCTGCCTGTATTCTTACTCAAGGTGAGTTTAAGCAGGCATTAGGACAAGGTATTAAAGTTCGGGATGGAGATAGTGCAATTGATACGAGTGTCAGTTTTCGTGGGTATAGGGATATTTTAGAGATGGGTCCATGTGCTGCATATGAAAAATTGAAATGGTCTCTTTTGGCATCTAGTGGAATTGGTAAAGCTGTTCTGGGACCACACAGAATACCTAATGGTAGTGCATTAGATACTATATCGTGGTATTATAATCAATTTGCAGTGAGTGATATTGGTCGAAGAGATCGTTTTTAGGTGTAAATTATGTCAATAACTTTTGGTAGTGAATCCGCATTTCTTACCGCTGGAACTTTTTATATCTCGGTTGCAAAGCTTACTCCATCATCTATTGTTGTTGCATATAGAGATAATACTGATGGCCATGGTGAGGCTATTGTCGGGACGATTAGTGGAATTACAGTAACTTTTAATACACCAACAGAATTTCTTAGCGCAGACGGGGTTTTCTATAATAGTGTTGCTGCTTTAGATTCATCAAAATTTGTAGTTGTATATGAGGATAGTTCAGATGCAGATCATGGTACAGCAAGAATTGGTACTGTTAGTGGAACTACTATTACATTTGGTAATGAAGTTGAATTTTTAGCTTCTGATGGTGCTGCCCACAATTCTGTTACTGCAATTAATGCATCTGGATTTGTTGTTGTATATCAAGATAATGCCGACTCTAATCATGGTACGGCAAAATTTGGAACGGTTAGTGGAACTACTATTACATTTGGTAATGAAGCTGAATTTTTAACTGCCGATGGAGCATATTATACATCAGTTGCTACTCTTGATGAAAATAAATTTGTTGTTGCATATAGAGATGGAGCTGATTCTAATCATGGTACGGCAAAAATTGGAACGGTAAGTGGAACAACTATTACTTTTGGTGCGGAAGCAGAATTTTTGGCTGCGAATGGTGCACTTTCTATCTCGGTTGCCACTCTTGATGAGACTAAGTTTGTTGTCGCATATTGGGACGGTGCTGATTTTAATCATGGTACTGTAAAAATTGGTACAGTTAGCGGAACAACAATAACTTTTGGTGTAGAAACTGAATTTCTAAGTGGGACTGGGTCTGAGCATATTTATGTTATTACTCTTGATGAATCAACGTTTATTGTTTTATATTATGATACTACAGATTCAGGTCACGGTACGGCGAAGATTGGAACTATATCTGGTACTTCTATTACTTTTAGTGAAGGAGTAGAATTTGAGAGTGGTGGCGCTGCTGACTATATTTCTGCTGCTACTTTAAATTCATCCAAATTTGCTGTTGCGTATAGAGATCAAAGTACTTCCAATTGGGGTACAGTTAGGATTGGGAGTTTACCTACTGAGTATATTGCTTCCGGTGATTTATTTATTTATGGATATAATGATATTACCGCTTCTGGTGATTTATTTATTCATGGACATACTGAATATAATACTTCGGATGATTTATTCATAAATGGATATGTCGAAACCAGTGGTATTTCAACACCATCATTATTTATCCATGGTCATATAGATAATTCTGCATCTGGTGATCTATTTGTTGGTGGACATAATCCTCTGTGGGCATCCGGTGATCTCTATCTCATAGGCCCGCAGCAATTAACTGATTCCCATGATTTATTTGTTCATGGACATTCCGACAGTATTGCGTCTGGTAACTTATTTATCCACGGACACAAAGATATTACTATATCGGGCGATCTTTTCATCGTTGGTCCACGTCAGATAATTGATTCCAATCATTTATTTATTTATGGTCTTAATAATGCTATTGTGTCGGGCAATTTATTCATCGAGGGACTTATAGACACAAGCGGTTGGACACCCTCCTTATTTGTTCATGGGCAAAATGCAATTCAAGCCTCTGGCAATTTATTCATTCATGGTCATGAGCCAATTATAACATCGGGTAATCTATTTATTTGCGGACCTGAATTATCAACGGCATCAGGTGACCTATTTATATGGGGTCATAACGATATTAACATATCAGGTGATCTACTTATTAATGGACATGAGCCACTTATCACATCTGGAAATTTATTCATTCATGGTTATGAGGGGATTATTTCTTCTGGTGATCTGCTTGTTAAAGGTCATGTCGATCAAAATACTTCAGGCGATCTAATTACCGCAGGACAGGATGGGGTAGATACGTCTGGTGATTTATATATAGATAGTCATGAAACTTTTATTGCATTTGGTGATTTGTTCATTCATGGGCCAGAACTATTATCGATATCGAGTGATTTATTTCTTCACGGATATGTTAATAATGTTTTGTCTGGTAATCTGTTTATATATGGACATTTTGATAAAGCCATGTCGGGTAATTTATTTATTCATGGCGATATCGATTGTAGCGCTTCGGATAATCTATTTATTCATGGTCATGATATTATTCCAGTTTCGGGAGACTTATGGATTCATGGTCATAATGACATTGTTGCATTTAATAATTTGTTTACAGTGGGTCCACGGCAAATAATTGTTTCCAATAATTTCTTTATTCATGGTGATATCGACATTAGTGGAATACAAACACCGTCATTATTCATTCATGGTCATCTTGAACACAATGTTTTAGGCCACTTGTTCGCCAATGGTCATGAAGTTATTTCCATCTCTGGTGATCTATATATGGATGGACATGAATCACCTGATATATCTGGTGATTTATTTGTAATGGGTCCACAACAAATAATTGCTTCAGGTGATTTATTGACATGGGGGCATATTGATACATCAGTATCGGGCGAACTATTTATTCATGGACACATGGATTCTAGTACTTCTGGCAATTTATATATTTGGGGTCATGAAACCGTTATAACATCAGGTAATTTATTCATTCATGGACATGCTGATAATATCTCATCCGGTGACTTGTTTGTACATGGTCATCTTGGAGAAGCGACATCTGGTGATTTATTTATTGACGGGCATATTGATATTAGTGGTATATCGGCACCATCATTAATTATCCACGGACACCAGGATATTGTTGCTTCGGGTGACTTATACATAAATGGACACAAACCAATTATTACCTCCGGTTATCTCTTTGTTCACGGAAACATTGAAATAAGTGGAATACCTGCACCGTCATTGTTTATTCATGGTCATATTATTGATTCTGGATCAATAGGTTTATTTATCTTTGGAATTGAACCTTTGGCTCAATCTATCGATTGGTTATTGAAAAGTAGTGACCATTATCCACAAATTATCGGAACTTTGGAAAATGCTACCAGTGTAACCATTCAACTTTGGGAAGTCACTGATGGACAAAATGCTTTGGTCACCGTTGTGTCGAGCGATTGTTATCAAATCGGTAATACTGGACGTTGGGCATGGTCAACTGCCAATCTACCAACTTATAGTACATATCAACGACAATATTTTTATATCATGACAGCAAATCATAATAACACTTTTGCAGGACAGTTTTTCTTAGAAGTGCCAGAAAAAGCGAAATGGATATACCCACGCAATTATGATGAATATCTGAAATAATGTAGGTGATATAAATGCCATCAATAATCAAAACTATTGCATCTGGCTTGGATGATGTATGGTCCGAATCTCCAACATATTCTCTTAATTCTACTGCTGAATATGTTATGGGTGGATATGATAGCTTCAGTGTGGAGAAATATTATTTTGGACTTCGATTTGTTGATATAGATATTGCTCCATCTTCAATTATTGATTCTGCTACATTAAAAATTGTTATATATTCACAGAATGGTGCAATAAATTCTGATACTTATGGTGATGATGTAAATAATGCTGCTGAATGGAATTCATCAGATAGACCAGATCAAATTATTAAAACTACAGCCAAGAAATCTATAACTATATCTAGTAGTGGGATCAAAGAATGGGATGTAACAGATATCATTCAGGAGATTATTAATCGACCTGGATGGAGTAGTGGCAATGCACTGAGATTGGCGGGATTTCCAAGTGGTACTCCGGCGGGAAACAATTCATATCGATTCAGATCATATGAATATGGTTCCGACTATGGTGAATTAACTATTAATTATAGAATATCTCTTAATGAATCTTTAAATCTTTATATGTGCGGCATTGTTGATCAGACGAAAATTTTACCGTTATACATTAATGGCTATGATTCGTGTATCGCTGAAAATTATATAATAAAAGCGTGGGGAAAGAACGATGTTGGTCAATGTAATGTCTCTGGTTCTTATACAGATTTTTCTCAGGTTAGTGCTGGTTGGACTTTTGGTGTTGGACTTAGGGATAATGGTTCAATAGTTGTTTGGGGAGATAATTTATATGATCAATTAAATGTTCCATTCCCGAATTCTAATTTTCTAATGATTTCCGCTGGTGCTTATCATATTGCTGCATTAAAATCTGATGGTTCTATAGTGTGTTGGGGGAAAGATGATAACAATCAATGTAATATTCCAAGTCCAAATGAAGATTTTATTGCCGTAGCTGCTGGTGATTTTTTTACTTTAGGATTAAAATCTAATGGCGTAATTACGACATGGGGTTCAAATTTATATGGTCAACTTGATGTTATTGAACCAAATGAAAATTTTATATCAATTAGTGCAGGTGGAGATTTTGGTTTAGGATTAAAATCAAGTGGTGCGGTGACTGTCTGGGGGGATAATACGTATGGACAATTAGAAGTTCCGGCACCAAATAATGATTATATTGCTATAGATGGTGGGGGATTTCATGCTTTAGCATTAAGACCAAGTGGTATTATTGTTGGATGGGGTTATAATGGTTGGTTACAAACATCCAATATACCGACTCCAAATATTGATTTTGTAGAAATTAATGATGGATCAAGACATTGTCTAGCAATTAAAAATGATGAATCAATAGTAGCATGGGGTTCTTATTCTGATGGTGAGTTAAATATACCTTATCCGACTATTAGATATATTAATGTTGGTGCGGGTAAATATTTTAGTCTCGGAGTGCATCGTCTTCTGGGAAATGATTTATATACGGAAGGTCATAGTATTTTTTCAACATCTGGTGATTTGTTTGTCGATGGCCATCTCGATACTTTTGCGTCTGGCAATCTGTTTATTGGTGGATATGAACCACACATCGCATCCGGCGATCTATTTGTCTTTGGATATATTGGCCATGCCACTTCGGGGAATCTATTTGTCAAAGGATATGTTGATACAAGTGGCATACCGTCGCCGTCCCTATTCATTTATGGCCATACTGATTATATTGCTTCGGGTAGCTTATTCATCCACGGAAATGAAGATATTACTACTTCGAATGATCTGTTCCTCTGGGGCCACAAAGGCACTATTACATCAGGTAGTTTTGTTATCCATGGCCACGAAGACCTGACAATATCCGGCGATTTATACACTCAAGGTCACATAGCCATCAATCAATCTGGCAATTTATTCATTCATGGACATATCGATATTGGTAATTCCGGCGATTTGTTCGTTCATGGCCATGAGATTGTTTTAATATCCGGTAATTTATATATCGATGGTTATGTTGATCAGTCAAGTTCTGGCAATTTGTTTGTTCACGGGAATGAGATTGTCTCCACATCTGATAACCTATATACTGAAGGCCATGAACCATTCGCTGCATCGGATAATCTTTTTATGTCTGCTTCAGAACAGATAAATATTTCTGGCGATTTATGGATTTATGGGCAAGACAGCATAGGGGCGTCGGGTGATTTGTTTGTCGGTGGACTTATCGATATCAGTGGTGTATCATCGCCACCATTGTTTATTCACGGATATGCTGAAAATATTGCTTCGGGAGATTTGTTTGCATATGGTAGTGGTATTATAGATGAAAGTGGAAATTTAAATTTCCTTATCAATGGCTATGAACCAAAGCCCGCTCTTGCTTGTCCGATACTCGATTCAACAGCCTCTATTCAAATTAAAGATTCTCTTATTAGAATTTATCAATCTCGAATCGATGCTTTAATTAACCAGCTTGGTAAGAATGTATATTTAGAATTTGATCCTATTCGTGATCCCTGTCCGAATTGCGAATACGACATAATTCGTAAACGTTCGACAGGTATATATAAAAGTGGTGGACCACGGCCATTTGCTCGCGGGCGTAAGTGTCCTTATTGCAAGGGTCGCGGATTTAGAGAAACGGCTGTTAATAAGTGTATAAAATGTTTGATTAAATGGAATCCGCGCGATGCTGAGAATTTTGGTGTTGCTATTTCTCAGATTAAGGGGATTGTACGTCTTAAGACTTATTTAACCGAAGCAGATGATTTAATGAGAGCAAAGACAGTTATTGTCAATCATGACATTGTTAATCAGATGAAACTAAGAGTACGATTGATTCAAGGACCGATTCCCGTGGGATTGCGAGAAGATCGATATTGTATTAGTTTCTGGGAGTTAGTCTAATGGCACAGATAATATTTCGAGTAGAACCAACAACTAAGACTATGACTCAATTGATAAAAGGAGTCAGAAAAGAGGGGTCTAGAATTTGGGCCAGACACGCAATGGCAGGTGCGGTTGTCATTAGTAGAGAGATTGGAACTATGCTTGTTAATAAATTCAATAATACTGAGGTTGCAAAAGCTTTACGTGGACATGGTGGTGAGGATTTGCCAGCACATTTTGGTCTGAGTGACGCTACCGCGAATGCTTTGGCAGATGGAATGGCTGGATTAATTAGATCGTCTGTTCGTATATTAAGTCGAAGTGGGGTAGATGTTGTATCATTGAGGATTCAAGCGGTTGAGAATAACTGGGGAGATTATCTTAATTTGCCCGGAGCCAAGTACATATCATATCCATCAAACATTACTATTCCCGTAGTTAGGTGGCTTCTGATCGATCCGTCAATCGACGTAGGACAAGCTGCATACGATATAATCTTTAGGGGGGAAGATCAAAAGTTTGATGTGCGAATACAAAAAGTATCTAGAAGTGGACGTGCCATTATGGTATCACTAGAAGCATTGGGTGGTGGTGGTGGTTATGTATTGCCATCCATTGTGTCCGGCGGGATGGGTGAAAATTTTATCGAATATACATTGGGGCAGAAGAATGTTGCTATGGAGGCCGCAGCGATCTTGATGAAGAGGGTGAAATAATGAGTTTGACATTCAAAGGTACTAACATCGGCGGATTTGGCGGTTTCGAATTAACCGATCAACTTCTCTATAATTTGAAATTTTTCATAGACTGGAATTTGCTTAATCGTGGCGCTTATAGTATTTATGAATTAAATTCTGAAAGTTATTTCGATGACGATGAATCACAACTACATCTTGTTCCAGACGAAAGGTATCGACAGGGTACTGTATGGGAGGGAATTGGACGCAGTTTTGTTTGGGAAAGTGGTGTATCATTAGGTGGTGGAGCCGCCAATCCATTCCGGGTATCAGGCGTATACGTTAATGGAGATTTTCATCCAAAAATAGATACGGGAATCTATGCCCATCATATCGATTATTTGAATGGTCGGATCATATTTAGCGAGCCCAAATCCTCAGATAGTGATATTAGAGCAGAATATGCAAGACGCTCAGTGCATGTAGGGTTCGCGGACGATCCAGAATTTCGGATTATGATGCTTAACGCGGTAGAGGAGTTCCTTGGTGACACTTTGGTGTCTGGCGTCCCATCAAGAGAACATCAAATTTGGTTACCCAGTATCTTTATTGAAGTAGGAACTGGGAAACAACGTGGCTTGCAACTTGGCGGTGGACAAATAAAAACAAGATATGTGACTTTCCATATTTTTGCTGACAACCCATCAGATCGGAATTTATTGATGGATTGGCTCGATTATCAAAGTCGCACAACCTTTTGGATGGCTGATTTAAATAAGATTACTTTTCCATTTGATGAGTATGGTGATCTGGTACCGGGAGTAACCAATTGGCTGGACATGGTGTCTGCTCATCCGTGGAAAAAATTAAGGGTTGTTGATGGTAATTCAGCTACAATTAATTCATTAAATTCTCAGCTATTCAGGGCTCGTGTAATCTATGAAGTAGAAATTGATGTGGGAAATATTTGATATTAATATGTAAAATAGCAATAAATAATTTAATTTTTATGGAACAAATGATATCTTCGAACGTATAATATGTAGAGATGAACCAAAATATAAAAAATAAACTAATAGAATTGTATCAACAGCATACAAAAATAGCTGAATTACAAAAAAATTCTTGGGGATAATAATATTACCAGAAATAAATTTAGCACAGAAACCTTAAAAAGGGAAAATGCTATTATTCATGATTATCAAAACGGAACGACTATTCAAGATATACTTAATAAATACCAAATAAATGATGCGGCTTCAATTTATAGCATTTTAAACAAAAGAAAAATAAAAAAAAGATTCGAAAGCAAAAGAGACGTTGATTTAGACTATATATTGAAATTATATCATGAAAACAAATCACCGCATGAAATAGGAAAAATTATTAATAGATCAAGAGCTTTTGTTAGAAGATTACTTATCAAAAATAATATAAAATTAAGGGAGAATGGATGGTTTAGTAATCAAAAAACATCACAAATAATTGAATTATATAATCAGGGGTTAGGATCACCAACAATTGCTAAGCAATTAGGATGTTCTGCGACACATGTAACAAATATTTTAAAAAGAAATAATATTGAAATTAGAAAATTTGATGATACAAATGTGGATGAAGTTATTCGTTTATATCAAAGTGGCCATAGTCTTAAAAAAATAGCCAAGAGATATTGTTGTGGTTCTGATACAATTAAGAGAAGATTAATAGATAATGGAATAGTTGTTAGGGAACCGTTGAGATATGGAAAAGATTTAGAAGATAAAATTATAAATTTATATAATTTGCATAAATCTGTATCCATTGTTGCAAAATTGTTAAATATTACATGCAAAAGAGTTTATTATATTTTAAATAAATATAATCAAATCATTGAAGATGATCCCTTGAAAATTGATGAGATAACTCAATTATTAGATGATGGGAAATCCATAAAAGACTTATGCCTAATATTTAATAAAAAGGATTGGCAAATTAGGCACTTCCTTAAAATCAATAATATTAAATTAAAAGATATAAAATATAAAAAGTTGGAATCTAAAATCATAGATGCTTATAAAAGGGGATACAATACAGTAAAAGTGGCATCCATATTTCATTGTTCTCCTGTTACGGTTGCTGGTATACTCAAATCTAATGGGATAGAAATAAAAAAGAACGGGAAATTAGTTGATATTATTGATGTTGATTTTGATTTATTGATAAATAAATATAAAGAAGAATATTCATCTACTGAAATTGGTCAATTATTGGGCTTAACAAGACATCAAGTTGTATCTGTTCTTAAACATTTCAATGTTCCTCGTAGAAAAAATAAATGGCTATCTGAAACGGGTAGAATAATTGATATGTATAATAACAATCTAGATATGATTGAAATATCCAGAAGAATTGGTTGCTCTGATGTCACCGTGGCAAGGATTTTAAAAAATAATAATGTTTGTATTCGTCCATATGCAGGAAATAACGTTTATAATTGGAGAAATAACAGGATTGTTGATAGAAAATTAATTGATAATTATTATAGATATAAAGATTGGACTAAAAATTGTTACAAAATGTTTGATTATGAAAGCGTTGTCAGTCAGACAGATTGTGATATTCATTGTCATCATATCTATGGTATGAGATTTATTCTCAAGTCGTCTTTAACAAAACATTCCTTTTTACCAGATGATTTACAAAGAATTGGAGTTTCTAATGACAATAGATTCTATGATTTGAATAATGGATTAATTTTAACAGCAGAAGAACATTGTAAAATAGAGAATGTCAGCAGGGATGCTCATTATTATTGGAGAATATGGAAACATTATTCCGATTTTGCACTATCCCATTTCCCATTTTCAATAGAACAATACAATTTATTCGACGATAAAGGAATGATAGACCCCCAAAATTCCGATATTATGTCTGTTAATTCAAAATTTCCAGAAGTTAAAAAAATACTCAGATATGAACATTATATCGGAACTATCCCTGCGCATAAACTTATTTTAGTGGGCCATAAACATAATGTAATAACTGGCATAGCAGTTTTTGGTCGTGGGGGTAATAAAAATTTGCCACAAAACTATTGGGAATTATTAAGACTTTGTGTTCCATATTACATTATTAGACCCTTTACAATTGATTTTCTGAATATGTGTGTACAATATATCAAAAATAATTATGTTAATATCAGTAAAATAATTGCGTATTCTGATCCCAATATTGGTCATGATGGGGCTATCTACAGAATGGCTAACTGGAAGAAAGAAGGAAGAACTCAACCAAGTTATTGTTATTTTGATCCAAGCATAAATCAACTTAAACATAAATCCTATTGTAGAAGGATTAAGGGTGTTGACAAAACAGAAAGGCAGTTGATGTCAGATCGCGGATTAATTCGAATTGAACTATCCCCCCTAAAGAAATATAGTCATAATCTAAAAGACTAAAACTCCCACAGCCGGTCATTCATTCGTATCACATCCTGGTGTATAAGATAATGGTGGATAGATTTTGGATAGCATCTAATGAAAGGTAAGGGTGAGTATACATGAGTTCTCGCATATTTTACGCTTGTCAAGCGCTCGGATTCGCTCCACATGGGAGTGGATGTGTAGCTGGTTCTGGGTTTTGTGAATTACCAGGCTCTGGAACACATGCATCTGGATTTATTACGGCTCATGGTGTGCAAAGTGTTGGTTTAAATACTACATTCAACCTTGAGCAAGTATTTGAATTGGGGCAGTTGGAGCTATATGAGAACATCGAAGGAATTCCAGACATCGAGTTAACAGTCCAAAAGGTACTTGATGGTTATCCATTGCTATATCACCTAGCTACGCCTGATGCAACGGCAGCGAGTTTGGTTGGACGATCTAATCAGCGATGTTTTGCGGCTCTTAATATTTATCCAGATACTAATGAGAATGCTTCAGGTACGCCATCACAACAGGTTGGTATGTCTGGATTATATGTCTCGGCATTGACTTATACACTGAATGTTGAAGGGAATTCTACCGAAGATGTTACTCTTGTGGGCAATGATAAGGTATGGGCTGTTACTAGTGGGGCTCAATTTCATTTTACTCCCACAGAGTTCGATAGTTCTGATGCTCCACTATCGCTTACTGCGTCTGGTGGCGTAGCTCGTCGAGAAAATATTTTGATGGGCTCTGGATGTATCATGAGTGATGCTGGTGCTGTTACTTCTGTTAATGCCATTAGTGGTATTAGTGGTGTAGCTAGCGGTAGTATTTGGCCAGTGGAAATTCAGGGTATTGATGCTAGTGGATGGAATACAGAAACAAGTGGTGCATATAATGCCCACCTCCAAACAGTTACTATTTCAACTGATTTGGGTCGTGAAGAATTATTTGAACTTGGTCGTCGTGGACCATATCACAGATTCGTTTCGTTTCCGACTGAGGTAACTTGTGTGATTGATATTACATCATCTGAGGGTGATTTGATTGATGCACTGGCTGATCCGAGTAGTGGTAGCAATCTCAGTAATCAGAAAATTTTTATCTATGTCGAAGAAGGAACACAAATCAATTTGGGTGCGAAAAATAAATTAGCATCTGTGAGCTATAGTGGTGGTGACGCAGGTGGCGGAAATGTGGTCGTAAATATGAACTATTCAAATTTCAATTCCTTGCGCGTCACTCATACTCAAGACCCTGCCGGACTTGCAACGTAGACTTTATAATTGAGTACAAAATCAATAAAGCGGGGTGGTTTTCGGACCACCTCGTTTTTTTGTTTTTTTTATGGAACAAGCCCTACTCTCAAGCGTATAATAAGGTAAGGAGGATTAAGAATGGTAGACATAAAACAATTAGAAAAAGCATCAGAAGCCTATTATTCGGGAAAACCCATAATGACCGACGCAGAATTCGATTCGGCCATTGTTAAACTGCGAAAAGATAATCCTGACCATCCGTTTATAAAAATGGTGGGTTCACCGGTTCCCGGAACCAATAAGGCTGACCATAAAATTCCGATGGGTAGTCTTTCCAATGCTAATAATGAAGATGAATTTAGAGCATGGGCGTTAAAACATAAACATGCTATTAGTTTATCCCATAAGCTAGATGGGTCTTCCTTAGAATTGATTTATCAAGACGGTTCATTTGTGCAAGCCATTACTCGTGGTGATGGCAAGGTTGGGGAAGATGTAACCAAAAACGTTTTGAAATCTGGAAATGTTCCATTATCAATTAACCCATCTATCGTATCTGTTAGGTGCGAATGTTTAATTCACAAAGATGATTGGATTAAACATTTCAGAGGCGATGCTAATCCACGAAATTCTGCTGCTGGTACACTTCGTCGTCATAATGGTCATAATGCTCAGTATCTCCAATTTTATGCTTTTGACGCTTTGGTAGATATTCACAAAGCTGGTAAAAGCATACGAGAAGCAATTAAATCGGAAGAAAATATTCTGGATATGCTATCTGAATGGTTTAATATTCCTTGTCATGCATCTATGGGGAATGCCGCAAGTTTGATTCAGTGGTATAAACAAGAAGAAGCCAGACGCGATAATTTGCCATACGAGATCGATGGTATTGTGGCTAAAGTAGATGATCGTTTTGTATCTAATAAGATGGGTGATCGAGATGGACGACCAAAGGGACAGATTGCTTTTAAATTCAAACCACGCGGAGGTGAAACTGTACTTAGAGATGTAATATGGCAAGTTGGAAGCACTGGAACCATTACACCAGTGGCTGTCGTCGATCCTGTTTGTGTAGGTGGTGTCACTATTCGCAGGGTTACTCTCCATAACGCAAATGAAATTAATCGTTTAAATTTAGGTATCGGGGATAGAATTGAAGTTGTTCGCGCTGGAGACGTTATTCCATATATTGTGAGAGTAATAAATAAACAGTACGTCTGTCCTGCTTGCGGCTATAAGGGAAATCTCAATAACCAAGAGATATTTCATGAAAATGAATTTAAGTAAACAGAATTCTAAGAAACAATTGGGAGACAATAGATGAATACCATTGTATGTGATAATAAAAAAGTGGAGCTTATTCCTATATGTAGAAAATTAAAATGTGATGTTTGCCCAGCCTGCGGTTCTGCTGTGGAACGAGATGGTCCGTTTTATAAGTGCTCTAACGCTAAATCATGTGTCGGAGTAAAAAATAGTAGGATAATGACCTGGATTAAAAAGCAAAATATATTAAATCTTGGAATTGGCATTATAAAAGCTGCCAATATTGAGTCAATTTATGATCTTTATATAAAAAGTGTTGATGAATGGGCAAGTGTTCAAATTGGAAATGGTTGTCTTGGCAAAAAACGTGCTAATAAGATTATTGCAGAACTTAATAAATCAAAGAATGTTTCGCTTGGAATTTTTCTTGGAAGTGTCGGAATCACGGGTTGTGGGAGGACACTTTGTGAACAAATTATTAAAAACTTAAATTTAACAACATTAAACGATGTTTTTAATCTAAAAGTTGATGATATCCAAAATTTGGATGGTTTTGGAGAAAAACGTGCAGTGGATTTTATTCAGTGGATTGCTGATTTTCGTCCACAAATTATTCAATTGGCAAATATTATGAATTTTGGAGGAAAGGAGAAAGCAATGTCTAAAATTAAAAATTCACTTAGTGGAGAAGCAATCGTATTTACAGGTAAGTCGCCACTCCCCAGGAAGGAAATGGCTGCACTCGCCGAACAAGCTGGCGCATCTATCGGAGGCTCGGTTTCAGCTAAAACAACGATTTTGGTTATCGCTGATCCGAATTCTATGTCGGGCAAAGCTGTTAAGGCCCGCGAAATGGGAATTAGACTTATGAGTCATGAAGATTTTCTCAAAACGATTGAATACTAATACAAATTGGTGTATAAAACAAATGAGCGAAAGCAGCGAGCAGGCGTTAAAATCGAGTACGTCATCTTTGCGCATCGTTCGTTATCTTGGTGACCGGGGGTCTGAAAAATGGCTCCCGTTCTTTTAATTAAAAAACAGTGGTACTTAATATTGTCGGTAACTTTATTTCTAATATCATGCTGTGATTTGGGGGCTACCTTATATTTTGATAGAACATATGATGATTTTGAGGAAGCCAATCCTATCGCATTGTATATTTGGGATAATCATGGCGTTATTGGTTTGACAATCTTTAAGATGACTATCACTATGTTGTCTTGCTTTTGTGTAAGTTATATATTAATAAATAAAAGACGTTCTTTACGAATTATCGCTTCATTGTTGGGATTAATAATCGGTAATTTAATTATTGGGTGGTGGATTTTGTGGCTTTTTTCGTGAAACAGAGGTCTGAATTGGACGTATAATAAGATAGCGATCAAAAGACCGCTCTCAAGAGCTATGCATTTATGGAAAATAAATTGAAACAAGAAACGATAGGGAATTTAAGAAATAGAATAGTATGTGACTATAAAAATATTCGATATGGGGGCGAAGGTAATGGATTGCATTTTAAAAGATTAGCTAAAAATGGAATATTTTTGTATCATTTTTAGGAAAAATAATAGCTGATCACTGCAACAGATTGGAGGATACAAAGTGGTAATGAAGATGCATTAGTAATAGCTATGAAATCAGTTGTTTCCACGGGAAAGAAGGCACAAGAGCTATTAGAACAGACTTATGGAGAGTAAATGGGGGTGAAAGGTTTCGACAGGATTAAGGAAGATTGTGTGGCGTGCCGAGGTTGTCAGGGGGCCTCGTAAAACACCTGATAAAAACTCTAAATGGCGAATTTCAATTTCGCATGGCTGCGTAAGTAGCCCGTCAATCGGAAGACGCCTACTATTCTGTGAGATGACGACCAGTAGGCTAGTATTGATTTGACATTCGACCGAATCCTTATGAAACAATAGTCGGATATGGAAAAATGAAAGCTTGTCGATTAGCGTTTGTGGCTCCGAGATTTAAATAATCGACTATGTACGTAGAAGCATAATTGGATTGATTTCTGGACCCGACTTTCGAATGTCGGCACCTCCACCAAAATAAATTAAGGAATAAAAGTATGGATATAGGTGATACAGTTAGAATCAATAGATGTGACAAATATCCTGACGTTATAGGTTGTTTAGGAATAATTATAGATATGATACCCGTATCTGGTATTGGATCATTACAAATACAATTACCAAATCATGATCCTGTCTGGGTGTGGATGAATGCAATTGATATTTTGAAATATGGATAATATGAATGATTTAAGTAGAAAGAACCCATCGGAGTGAATTATGAAAATACTTATTGATGAGAGTCGTATCAGAAGTAGAATTACTGATATGGCCTATGAAATTGATTTGTATTATCAACAACAGGATTGGTATCAGAATACTCAAGAACCAGTAATAGTTATTGGTGTATTAACCGGTGCTATGTTCTTCATGGCCGATTTAGTGAGGAAATTATCCATTCGTGTAGAACTTGATTTTATTAGGGTTTCAACATATCCAGGCAAAGTTACAACAGCACAGGAACCTAAGATTACTACTCCACCAACTAAAATAATGCATGGTGCCCATGTATTATTAATAGATGATATATTAGATACTGGCAAAACTATTGATGCAATTAAAAAATGTCTTCGGCAAGAATGGATATTTCCAGAAGACATGCAGACGGTTGTATTATTGCGTAAACCGGGGAAAGCTCCTGCTGATATAACGGCAGATTTTATTGGATTTGATATTCCTGATGAATGGGTAATAGGCATGGGTCTTGACAATAATGGTAGATATCGTGAAATGCCTTATGTGGTAGTTTGGAGTGAAAATGAATCTGGAACAAGCAAGAGTAAAATTGAGTAGTGTAAAACAATTTACGGTTGGTAGAAGTGCTAATGATATGATTATGTTTGCTGAATTGTGTGATATTGTGAGGTTTTTGCTAGACGAAATAGAGAGGGTTGATGTAACACGTCGAAAGTGCCGCCTATGAAAACATTGATTGCAGAATGTCCCTGTGATCCCTCAGATGAACGGGGCTATCAACCTAAGCGTCATTTAGCGCCAGTATCGGAGTTCCCAACGCCGCCTATTACTACTACGTGCGACAAATCTTTGACGGAGTAATAAAATGGATTGGAAAATGGCCGAGAAACTGTTAGTTAGAATTAGAGCAGTTAATTTGTACAGTGAAGAATCAATGATCCACAATGATCTATGTGATTTGATAGATATGATTTTAGATGAACTTCGTACTCTTGGGGATTCTTCCTCTGTGTGTAAGCGTGTACAAGATAACTTATTGAAAGATCGATTGCCACCGGCAGACCCATTCCCACCCATATTCAAAACCTAAAATATGGAGCAAATCCAGGTCAGATTTTCTTTGCCGCTTTCGATATTCTAGGGGGGGAACCAGTGGTTAGACTTCGATGAAGCTCACACGATAGGCGCTCCACTGCCTTGGGTACCACTTGTGTATCGTGGTCCGTTCAACAAAGAGCAGATTCTTGAATTGGCCGAAGGTGATTCCAACTATCCAGGTGCAAACCACTGCGGGGAAGGCGTGGTTGTAAAGCCTGTACATGAACGCACAGATTATCGTATCGGGCGCGTTCAACTGAAAGTTGTGAGTAATCGTTATCTTAGTAAAAGTTGAAAGGAAATATCATGCCAGGAAAAGATGGTACAGGACCAGATGGAAATGGACCCAAGAAAGTAAATCCGGGAATTCCTACACCACGCAGAAGAAGAACTGTTAACCCGACCAGAAAATCCATAAATCCTGGTGGTGGTCGCAGAAATAGAGGCAAAGAATGTCCATTTCGTCGAGATATTGGAGAATAAATAATGCCATATATTTCCAGAGAAGAACGTAAGAAATATGATGATTTTATTAATGATTTAGCTATGGGATTACATCAGTTAGATAATGATCATTTATCTGGTCATCTTAATTATGTTCTGTTTCGTCTTGCGGGATTACTTTGCGATGGGGAACCCGGTGGTCAACGTGGATATGCGAAGATGGCAGTAATTTCCAGCGCTTTATCAGAGGCTCAAGCAGAATTTCGACGCAGAATAATGAGTCCATACGAAGATGAAAAAATCATCGAAAATGGAGATGTGGAATTATAAGATGCGGGATAGTGTAGCGGTAACACATGGGTCTCATAAATCCATACTGGGAGTTCGAATCTTCCTCCTGCTATCTAAATTTGTGGCAGAACAATAATCGCGGAGATTTATAGATGAATAATCACCATAAAATAAGAGAAGTAATTGTATGTTTTAGTATTATCTTGGTATTAATTTTATTTATTATTGGAGCATCAATGATTACAAATTCTTTACGTATTGACCAAATTTCTGTCCCGAAATCAGAAATTAAAGCAGTTCCTAAAACTATACAACAACCTATTCTACTGAATATTATGAGACAATTAGATGATATTCTACGAACAACTAACGATATTACTAAGGCTGATATTCAATTGAAAGCATTACAAAATGCATTGATTGATGTAAATTATCATATGCGCAATGCTCAATATCTGGATTATGAGGGGTTGATGTATCATCAATGGCTGATTATAGAAATTGCCAAAAGACAGAAACTTATGGAAGATCGCTAATGTTAGCAATCGAATGTATTAAATAAGGTGTATAATTTATGAGTCAGAGTAAAAAGAAACGTAAACAGCAGGATCGAGTCCACCGGAAACGTGAACGAGTCAAGACCGATCCTCCGAATCAAGCGATAATTGATTCCATAGGTAGTCCGAATGCATGGACTCTCAAAATAGCGGATGCCTGGTTAAGAGAGTTGGGGAAAATATCGGCAGTGGAAATTTATAGTAGGTTTCCACCGCTTCGCAAGCCTCAGAATGTTAGTCTTCGAGGGAAAAATCATGGTGGATAAAATTAGGAGATAGAAATGAGAAAGAATTTATTTACGCTTATTGTTGTTGGTTGTTTATTTTGGTGTGGTGGTTGTAATCTGCTAGAAAAGTCCCTGGAAGATGTCTATACGTGGGACGTTTCGGCATGTGTATCGGGTTTCGACACCTGTTGGGAACTTTTTTTTGATAATATTGATAAATTTGAAGATGGTTTTGTTGATGCAATGAATACTCTAGAAGGGGTCTAATAAATCATTTAAGACCCGCTGCTGACCTTTGGTGTCGAGCTTATGTCTTGGTACCTCCAAAATACTGAGAAGGGCATATAATGATGACAAACATAAGTGGGAAAAATCCAGTACACATTTTAGATATTGAATTAGGTTATTTTGATCAACACCGAAAAGAATGGCTTCAACATCATACGGGCAAATTTGCTCTGATCAAGGGGGCTACTATACACGATTTTTACGATACTCCTGATAATGCCTACGAAGTGGGAGTTCAGCTTTGGGGTGTGGTTCCGTTTTTAATTAAAGAAGTACAGCTTGAAGACATTATTATTTATGGACCAAATCGAACGGTAATTTGAGTTTCGGAAGAAGATCAAATGGAGATTGATGATTAATGGTTGATTGGAATAAAGAACTTCAAAGGGCAATAGAAAGAGCTATGGAAATTGCCACTGCCATAATACGTAAAGATGGTCCTAAAGATCGTCCCTACTGCGTTTATAGTGAGAAAACCGGTCGAAAATTTGGATGTTACAAAAGTCGTAAAGACGCCGAAAAACGCTTGGCCCAAATTGAGATGTTCAAGCATATGAAGGATAAGAAATAATGAAATTTGATTTTCATTTATTTGTTTTTTGGATTTATATATTACGGTATCTTATTGGTGCTGCCTTAATCGGTGCTGGTCTATTTTGGCTAATTACATTGTTATTTTAATTGTCTGCCAGCGGTATGTTTTTAATTGGAATATTAGATATGATTAAAACTACTGTGGTCAATATTCGCCGTGATAATTATGATATATACATTGGACAAAAATTTGGACGACTGACTGTTATTCAACAAATAGATAATAAGTGGGGACATTTAAGATGGTTATGTCGATGTGATTGCGGGAAGGAAAAAATCATTTATGGTCATAATCTCAACAATAATCGAACTAAAAGTTGCGGATGTTTACAAAAGGAAATTGCGAGCACAATTAATCAAAATAATCAATATAATTTTAAGCATGGTTATAGTCAAAATAATCGAACCTACCAAGTATGGCATCATATAAAGCAGAGATGTACTAATCCCAATGATAAAGGGTATAAGAATTATGGGGGTCGTGGAATTACAATTTGTAAACGTTGGTTTAAATTTGAAAATTTTTTTAAGGACATGGAAGAACAACCCAATGGTTATTCAATTGATCGGATTGATAATAATCAAGGATATTACAAAGAGAATTGCCGATGGGTTACCCCTAAACAAAATAATCGTAATAAAAGAACTAATCATTTAGAAACATATAATGGCAAAACTCAATGTTTGACTGAATGGGCTGAAGAAACGGGAATTTCTAAACAACGAATTGAATGGCGACTTAAGCATGGTTGGTCAATAGAAAAAACATTGACAACGCCAGTAAAGAAATATAAAAGGAGTCGTCGTGTGTCCCCGCTGTCATAACGCCTTTTATCGCCAAAGACCTATTCAAATTTCAAAGAAATGGTGGATAATAAAATGGATACAATATTTCTGCTGGAATTGTGGAATTAGATTAACACCAAAAATGAGTTTAAGATATACATATTGGCTGATTCCCATATTTGTTATTAAAAGAAGACACAAGATGTAGTTCGGCTTGATTAGATAGAATTGGGTTAAAATAGAAAGGAAGACTTATGTCAAAAAATTCATATTGCATGGCCAATTCTTTGTAAAACAGAACTTGAAGATGCCATGGATAAATTAAATGCAATTTTAAAGAGAGTCAATTATCGTGATAATGAAACTGATGTATTGGTATCGGCTATGGAGCAGGTTATTTTCGCAGGGGAAAAGGCGTTGGAAGCATTAGAACAAGCTTACGGAGAATAATCATTATAAGTTAATTATATAGATTTAGGTACACGGAAACACAGAATTAGACGATTCTTTAGAATCGTCTTTTTTATGCGCATTGGTGTATAAACATATTGAGATGAATCTGTAAAGCCTTCAGTTTTGTGTGAAATTGGAATTTTTACAGCCTTATTTTGATGAAAGAGGTAAAATCATGACTCTGGTAAATGATACTTGGAGCGCGAATTTAAGTCCAGCACCAAAAACATTTAAGATTGCAAAGGTGCTAAGTTCTGAAGTAATTACATCTGGTGCTGCTGTAACGGTTACAGCAAATTTCTTTGTCAAGGACTGTCCGTTTGATGTAGAGGTGGTTGGCGTTATGGCTATAATGCGGGCAATTACTGTAGCAGACTTTGATGGTGCTAATGCCGCACTTGGTGTTATAATCCATAATTCTGATGAAGTAGATGCTTCACCAACAACCCCTCCAACAACTGTAGTATGGGATACACTAGTTGCATCTGTTGACTGTAAAGCAATAGCAGCAGATGCTCTGTGTTTCGATGCTCCTGGGGATAGTACTAATGTATTGGATCAGACACATATTGATATACCGAAGGGTGGTTCAATGCGAGCCCAAATGAGTGCTCAAGCAGATGATGATGAAGCAGCATATGCAGATAAAGTTGAGATTCTTGTAATTGCCGAATTTCGTCCGACAAACCTCAAGGAACGACGTTATTTCTAATTTGAAATAATTAGAAAGCAATTTTAAGGCCGAGGACGAAAGTTCTCGGCCTTTCTTGTTATGGTGTATAATTCATTGGATAGAGATTTGTAGGTAAGGATAGACAGTACCACTGTAATCTTTGGGACTGGGAAGGTGCAAAATGGACATAGCCGCAAAAGAACGGCTCATCGCCAGAATTAATTGGGGATATATTCCAGCAACTGTTAGTACGCGGGATGGTAATTTTATTTCCCTTTTGTTACATCCCCCCACACCCGAAGAACAAGCAAAAGCTGCGGTCATTTATTCTGTTGAATATCAGCGAGCTATTATTGCAGGTTTATCAAATGAAGATACGATAATAAATGATATGATTGTTTTAAATAGGTGGAATTCTCAAAAGGATATAGAAATTAATGGATTACAAGAAGACATTCGTAAGATACGGCGCGGTCTTTTGGATTTTTTATTTAATAAAACTAAATTAGAAAAAGCTCGCACTCTTTTGCGTCGTGCTGAATCTGCCCTATTAGATAGATTATCACAAAAATATGATTTGACTAAGAATAGTGCCGAAGCTCATGCACTTATTTGTCAACAACGATATTTAATTAGTCGTATTACAGAGACAGAAGATAATCATTTGTTTTGGTTTACAGAAAATGATTTTGAGCAATTTGATGATATCAATATAATCCTACAATTGTGTGAATTATTTTTTAAACAATCACGTATCTCTACAAAGATTATTCGTGAATTGGCTAGATCACAACAATGGAGAATATATTGGGAAATAGCTAAAAATACTAATGATTTATTTGATCATCCAGTTTCATCATGGTCTTTTAATCAGCGAGAATTAGTATATTGGTCTACTATATACGATTCAATTTATAGTGCTTATGAGCGACCATCTAAAGATATTATTATAGATGATGATTTATTAGATTCTTGGTTTATTCGCCAGAGCGAAAAAATTGAAGGTCGAATACAATCCGGCATTACTCCCATATCTAACAAGTCGGGTCGTAAGGAAGAATTTATAATGGCAGATAAAGATGGCGCTAAACGTGTTTATAAGATGAATGATCCTAGTGCTAGAATTCAAATCAAAGCCCGCCAAAAATTATTAAATCAACAAGGTTCTATACGAGAGCAGGATATGCCAGATAGCCAACGGGAAATGAGACAACAATTGGTGGAAATGCAGCAAAAACATGTTAAAAATATTGGTCATAAATAAGGAAACAAAAATGTCTCAAAAAGAAGAAGAATTATCAGTCTTAAGACGACAACAGCAGGAATTGCATCGAGGGCGGATTGCTGAAGATTCACGGAATCGTTTAAAGAAAATTGCTTATAAAAAATTTCGAACTTGTTTTATTTCTGCTTTAGTGGAATTTGAAAATACATTTGGTTTTGAACTTTGGGGTCATAATTTGCCAGAAGATCAACTTACACCAGAACAAAAGACTAATCGGATACGCTGGGAACAAATTCGAAAGAATATTCTAGATAAAGGAAATACCCAATCGCGTGCATTGGGAATGGAAATCGATCTACACCGTGTAGAATTCGAAGGATACAGAATGAATTTTGGAGGAATGAACAATGGACAATCAGACAAAAAGAACAATTATTGAAACCGTAGACAAAAATGGTAAAAAATTGAAACTTTTGATTCGGCCTTTAGGGCACAAAATTTTACAAGAAGCACAGATGATATATAATATTGAACTTACCTCGTTAATTAGGCAAAGTATTTCAGAAGATGCTCGACTTTTATCCCGACAACAATTAGAACAATATCTTAGTGACTTAAATATTTGGACAGAAAAGGATGGTAAACAATTTTTACAATTACAATTAGAATTACGATCATCAGAATTGCAATTAAAAAAGGGTGGCATTAAAGTATCTGAGGCAAAAAAGATTGCTTTAGATATGAAAACTAAAAGAGCTATTTTATTAATTCTCTATAATCATCGTGCACAGTTTGATGGAATTACGATGGAATCTATGGCAGAGAATAAGAAATTTAAATTTTTTATTATAAAATGTATATTAGTCGCTGAAAATAATACGCCATTTTTTACAAATATCGACGATTATGAAGAAAGACAAAACGAACAAGCTTCTGTTGATGCTGCCACGGCTTTAGCTGGTCAATTATATGGATATGATCAAGATACGGAAATTAACCTTATAGAGAATCAATGGTTGAAACAATTTGAATTTGCTGATAATCAAGGAAGATTAATCGATAAAAATAATAGATTAATTGATATGGATGGTCATTTAATTGATAAAGATGGCCGTTTCGTTAATGAACAGGGAAAATTTGTTGATGATAAAGGGAGGCTTGTTGATAAAAATGGCAATTTTATAATAGAAACTAAGCCATTTATCGATGATAACACCGGAAAACCACTAATATCCAGAAGGGAAAAACAGTCAAAGCGCAAAAAGGTGATTTAAATGGCTTTTGTTCTTGATGTAAATTTACGTATCCAACAAGTGCTGGGTTTAGAAGCAGCTAAACAACAACTAGCCGGTATACAGGTGGGTGGTATCGGTCAAGTACAAAAATTATCTACCGGAATTAAAAGTGTTGGCGTAGCTACTTCTACTGCCGCTATTCATGTTGCTAAAGGTGCTAATGTTATAATTAAATTAGGTAAGAATATTCAAAAGACTGGTGAACAAACTGATAAGGCTGCCAAGAAGGTCAAAAATTTTGGTGATCAAATTTTCTTGGCTGGTAAAAGATATGCTGCATTTATTGCTTCTACCATTGCTGCATATAAAGCTCTTCAATTAATTTCAGTTGGTACAAAATCTATTATTGAATTTGATCAAGCTATGGTTTCTTTAGCTCAAATTTTAGATAAACCACTCAATCAGGTAAATGAATTATCACAACAATTTCTTGATCTTTCTGTTTCAACAGGGACAAGTGCTGCGGAAATTGCTGTTGCTGCTAAGCTTTTGGCACAAGCTGGCTTTAGGGGTGCTGAATTAACAGAAGCTATTTCACAATTGGCAAAAGTTCCTCTTACCCCTATTTTTGAAGGCATGGACCAAGCTGTTGATGGTGCTATTGCTGCCATGAGGCAGTTTAATAAAGAAGGTTTAACAGTAGAAGATGTTTTTGATAAAATGATTAATGTTTCCAATAAGTATGCAGCTTCTTTTCCAGATATTATTGAGGGTCTCAAAAGAGGTGGTTCTGCTTTTCAAGCTATCGGTGGTAGATTAGATGAATTTATTGCTGCTTTCACTACTATTAGATCGGTGACAAGAGAAAGTGCTTCTGCCGTAGGAACATCCTTGAAAACTATTTCTTCGCGTTTGGCTGATCCTAAGATTATCAAATTCTTAGAGACTAAAAATATTCGATTAATTGAAGAGGGACAATTTGTTGGGCCTTTAGATGCAATGCGCAGAATTGGTGAAGGATTGAAACGAGCTGAAACTATTCAGGAGAAAATAAATATTGCTGTTCGATTAGGTGGGCGGCGACAAATAAGTCGTTTTATTGCTTTGGCAGATAATATGGAAAAAAATAATGAAATTTTAGAAGTTTCTAAAAATTCCATGAATGCCTTTAGTAGAGTTGCTGAACAAGGATTACAGGCAATTGGAAAACAAATTGATGTGCTCATAAATAAAGCTAAAAAATTAGCTATAGATTTAGGAGAAGATTTATTCATACCATTTATTAAAGGTCTTACTGGTGCAGCAGAAGCGACAATAACATTATTAGATGTTTTAAAACCAATTCTTCCTTTAATAGCTAAAATTGGTACAGCTTTTGCAGGAATAGCTGTAGCCAAAACTATTGGAGGATTTGTTGGCTCTAGATTAGGTCAATTAGCTGGTCCGGCTGCTTTTACGGCTGCTGGTGGTGGTTTACGAGGTGCAGGAGCAGGTCTTAGGGCAAGTCCATTTATTCAAGCTGGATTATTAATTGCTGCGGCAGAAGTTACTGCTTCGTTTGCTAAAACAACTGAAGGTGCTGACACTTTTGCATCAACTTTGATTACATCTACAGCCATGATAGCTGCTGCTATGGCGTTATTTAAACAACAAACAATAACTCAATTTGCTATGGGTGGAGGTTTATTTCCAACATTGGGTAAAACTGGAAAACTTGGCGCTATCGGCGGGACTTTGGCAACCGTTGGAGCAATTGCTGTTCCATTAGCTATCATAAAGGCTCAAAAAAGTGCTAAGGAATTATCTGATAAGATTGTGAATAGTGCCGTTAAATCAATCGAAGATATTAGGATTGAGCCAATTGATCCCAAATCATTAGAGAAGGGTTTGAGCGATTTATATCAAACCATTGGACAAAGTGTACAAGAATTAATTAAGAGTGCTGATGTACGTGATGACCCAAGTCTTCAAAAAACTTTTCAGGGTATAGGAAGAGCAATTGGTAATATATTTGAAGGTGATTATGAAACTTTGATGAGACGTGGTGGTTTAACACAAAAAAATGTAGAAGAACATGTACAAAGAATTCTTCAAAAGAGTCCCAAATTAGTAGATAATTTAATTCAAAGTATTGCAAATAGTATGGTTGTTGAAGGTGAGATTGGTGGAAAGCCATTTGTTGAACGTAAAAAACTTGTTGAAGCGGGTCTTGAAAGAGGACTTGATTTTAGACAAGCCAATCTATTTGCGAATGCTATTACTGATTCTGTCGGTGGTTTAAAAATCTGGACTGCTCGTATTCAAAAAAGTGCTGAACTTTTACAGAAAGAAGCCGAAAAACGAGAAAAAGTAATTCAATTAACCAAAATTTTTATACCACCTAAATTAATTGGTCAATTACTTCAATTTTCAAAAGCTGTCGATAAAACAGCTAGGGCTATTAGCATCTCTGCTCGATTATTTGAAACACAAATTGCTGAAATTGAGGGAGGTATTCAAGTACCTACATTTGAACTTGATTTTGGAGCTAAACAGATTGAACAACTTATTCGCGGCGGCGATTTAAAAGAATTATTTGCGTTTACCCCAGATATACCCAAGTTTGTTGGTGGTCTTTCGGAAATAGAAGATTTATTGGATCAATTTATTATTAATATTAGTAATTTGCCAACAGATATTAATTTGACAGAGGAAGTTAATAAATTTTTTGAATTTCAGCAAGATGTTCCAAAAGTTGTTCGTGATAATTTTGAAAGTTTTTTCCACACGATAGCAGAAGACATCCGACTCGCGTCTGAAGGTCAGTTGATAGATGTTGAAGAGATAAAAGGCAGATTTAAAAAAGAATTTTCTGATCTAGGTTTAAGTGCAGCCGATGCTACAGTTGAAATTATTAGTAAATTTTTAAATAGTACTTTTGCTCAAATACAAGATGAATTAAATAGATTAGCTACTGTTCGTAGATTTGAATTAGCAGCACCAGTACGCCCAGAAACACAAGCAGCATTTTTAGAACAACAATTAAAACGAGTTGGTATGGGAGTTGGTGTTGGTCGTGGTCCTGCAAATATTTTAAGGGGTACGTTTGAAGAATTAGAATTAATTCAAAGAGAGATGGCAGCAAGAGGTGGAGCATGGGCTGAACGAGGTTATCTTCCGACTCCACGTCCTGAATTTTTTCAAGGAAGGGGCCAAAAATTAGCCGACATTGCAGGAGATGAAAGAATTCGACAACGAGTTAGAAATAGTTTTCAGAAGGTTGTAATAGAGTCCAGTAACTTAAGGAAAAAATTAGCAGAATTACAACCTGGTTCTGAGGGTTTTATAATTGCAGCGAATAGAGCTAAAGAATTAGCTCGTACCACAATTGAATTGCAGACCACTCTAGAAGCTTTTGATCAAGCTACTAAACAGGCTTTAGAATCCGAAATGCAAACACTTAAATTGCGACAACAATTTGAACTTAGGCAGGCAAGGGTTGGGATAGAAGAAAGAGATATAGAACCTATCAGGGCACAGAGAGAGATATTTGATCTTCAACAGAAACATCTACAAGAACAAGCTGCCCTGCAAGATAAATTTGATATTATTATTGAAAAAGATAATATGCTTAGAGTTAATTTGGCCAAAGAGATTAGTGAAAGTACTAAAACTCAGGCTGATGTTGTTCAGGATTTTGATACATCTGTTAATATTTTTTCTGATGCAACACGAGTACAAGTTACTACTATTGATTTGATGAAACAATATATTACAGATTTCGGTCAAGCTGTGGTCGATTTTAATAATCTAAATGTTACTGCTCAGCCAATGGGTGGAGAAAATGGTACTAATATTACACCCACTCAAATAAAAACTGGGAGTGTTACTATACAACAGGCTTATGATGAATATAATAGATTACTTAATGAAGGAAATGCTAATCAAAAAAATATGGTTAATATTCTTCAATCTATTTATGATCGTCAAGAACAAATTCAACCCACTAAACAAGAACCTTCAATTATGCAAAAAGAACAAGAACGCAATACAGAAACTAATGAAAAAATGGGTCAACTTACTGAAAGTTTGGATAACTTACATACAATTCTTAGCGAACCTAATGAATTAAAATTGATTACAGATCAACATATTGATATAGATTTATCTACACTACCGCTAGACATATCTGCCGAAATTCGCCCTATACTTGAAGAAGCTGTTATAGTAGCTGCTAAAACTGTAACTAGAAAAGCCTTAGAAAGTTTAGCAGCTAAAAGTGAATCAGAAATATCTATAGCTGCTACAGATACAGCACAGGAGTTAACATAGTGCCTTCTGGACTTTTACATGATGAAAATGTAAGATATTATCATCCTGCGGATGATCTTACGGAATATACCAAGACAATTGCTTGGACGGGTACAACTGTAAATTTTGTTCCAAGTATATTGATAAGTGGAATACAACCTGTTGATACAGCCGCAAGACTCGATCAGGCCATAAGTCCTAATTACAATGATATAGAAAGTGCCAGTGGTTTTACAATGGCCGTTTGGACTAGTGGATTTTTATCAACTGATAGTTATTCTAGAGAAGTACATATTGGATTTGGAAATAATTCAAATTTTAATAGAAATAGCTTAAAAATATATAACGATTATCCAACAATTAAAGTTGCTATTGTAATAGAACAAACAACTACATGGAGAGATTGGACACCTGCTCCCTCTGCTGACAATGATTGGCATTTAATCGTTGCTGATGCAAGATACGAAACTAGTGGATGGAGATGTAGGGTTAGTCTCGATAGAAGTGGTTGGACTGATCTGGGAATAGATTCCCAAACTGATGTTCCCGGAATGGATGAAAGAACTCATATTTTAATACTTAGAGGACATTCAATTGCTTCATTTGTAGTTGACGAAATGGTATCGTGGGGAGATAATGATTTATTTACTACTCAAGAATTATCAAATTTATATGAATTATATAATACTTATAATACAACTATGGATCAATATACTTCTACTTTTGGTACGCCCGCCGATGATAATATTGATTGTTTTATCTGTGGTTCTACACAAACTTCTGAAAATATTACTTTATATATTCCAGGACAGAAAGATGTAAAATCAATTGATTTGTTTACCCAAGGTAATATATCAATTTCTGGAAATATTAATTTATATATTTCTGGAACACCACCTATTTCATCATCTTCAATTAGTTTATATCTTATTGCGCCTACTCCAGTTACTAATAATATTAATTTATATATCACTGGACCTTCATATATAAATGATAATACTGATCATTTTATACAAAGTCATCAAATATTAGTAGATAATATAAATCAATACATTCAAGGTTACTCATCAATTTCTGGTAATATTAATTTATATATATCAGGAGTACCAGCGATATCATCTTTAATTAATCTATATATTATAGGACCAGTCCCTAGAAATAATAATATTGATCATTTTACAATAGGCCATTTACCAATATCTGGTAATTTTTCATTATTTACACGAGGACATCCTCCTGATATTAATGTTTTTGTTTCTGTCGTAGAAAATAATCCATCGAATAATTTCGATTTATTTATTCATGGCGTTCCATCTGGTGAAAGTACTATTTTTTATACTAATAATACAATTACATTTTTTATTAATGATAATGGTGAAGATGCCACTGTTGATTCTGATTGGTTCGCTTTTGTTAAAGTTGCTGATGCTATTCTTATTTCACATAATGAAACATGGCAGTCATTTGTTCAAGTTGGTAATGCCATTAATGATAATATTAACTTATATATTAATAGCCATGCTTCTGGTGACAATCCACATGGTCCATTAATTACCAATTCACTGGATACATTTGTTAATGGCAGAGCTACGCAAGATGGCGATGAGGGGCTATTATCAGATGGTTACTATGTAGCAAATTTAGAAATTTCTGCTTTTACCAAAGTTCATTTAGGTCTTATTGATACATTGAATTTTTATGTTTCTGGAGAAGTTCCGACTATTCCCCCATCAGCAATATTGGATTTATTTATATTTGGAATTCTCGACATTGTATCTGATTCATATAATTTATATATTCCAGGCAAAGAATCCGTAAATGAAATTGACAATCTTTTCATATTTGGCATACAAGATATTGGGTCTGGGAATTTATCTCTATATCTTGGAGTAACTGATATTGGGTTATTAAATCAGGATGGAAGTTTTTATTTGCATGGATTCTAAACAAATAAGAGGTGAGATGAATGTCTGTAATTTATACTCGATCTGATAGCATAGGTCGTAAAATTATACCTGCTCCTTTAGTATCTATTAATAAAAATTATCAAATTAATGATGATGGTACAAAAAGGGGTACCACTTATTCTATTACCTTAACTGGGACATTGCTATCTTATAGGGGTAGCCCTAGCGGTAATTATTCTAGTATTAACAATTCCTTTTGGAATTTTGGGGGATATCCACCCGATCAAATTCCTTGCGATTCTGATGGGGATGCCTTTGATTCACTTTTAAGGCAGCAAGAAGCTTTACGATGGTTATTCAGTGAAGATGGTGGAGCATTAGAATGGCAACCCGCTGGCGGACAATCACCGGTCAAATGTTATCCTAGAATTTTATCTATTAATTTTTTAGAAGGGCAATGGGTAGATCGATGTAATTATACAATTGAATTAGAAGCACCCTGGATTTATATTAACGGAACAATTGATCTTGAAGATAATATTTCTACTGATTTAATATCCACCTCTGCCGAAACATGGTCATTTGAAGAAATTGATAAGCACAATAATCGACAATATAGAGTTATTCATGAAGTTAATGCCAAAGGTAAATTGGGTTATGACGGTATAGGCACTTTACATGAGAATAAACGAGCATGGGAACATGCTAAAACTTTTGTTGATATTAAAATAAGTGGTGCTATTAATAACGACATAATGTTTGCTGCTCTCGGAGCTACTGATAAGATTACTGGTCATTATACTAATATAATTAGGATAGATCAAGATGGTGGCACATATGGGATTACAGAAGAATGGCTATTGTCAGATACTGGTACATATGAAGAACGACAATTTACAGTTGATTACGATCGAAGTAGAGAAGAATATACTGTTACATATCAGGGAACTATATATGGAGTAAATGCTAACAGCCGCGATGGTGATGTTGCTAATATGAATATCGCTAAGGCCGCTATTCCATCAATTGTAACTGCTAGGACAACAGCCATTTCTTATGTCGGCTCCCTTTTGGGGAATAAATCTATTCCATCTTATCCTAATAGAAAAACATTTTCTCTAAATCAACAAGATGGTACTGTTAGTTTTTCATATCAATGGAATACATCAGATAGCGATATAGTTTTTATTACCGAAGAAGCTCAGCATTCTTATTCGTTAGATAACATATTGAACACTTTAACATATACACAAATAGCCGAAGGTCAGGGATTATCTGTACAACAACGTTTAAGCAGTGCCAAAAGTGCTATTTATAATGATAATACCGCATTGGGTATAGCTAAAACTTTAGCTAATACTAGTCATACTTATCATTTATCATCTATCGTAAAATCTTTTGATAAACGTGGTGGAGTAGTAAAGGCTACTTGGACATGGACAGATAAAGATGCCAATAACACAACAACAACTATTCAAACACAAGAATCGACCCCAGTTTTAGCTATCATTCCCATTCCTGGTCGTGCTGCTGGACCTATCGTTCAAGATATGGGGACACAAAGTTCAGAAATTATTACGGTTACTATGCGATCTCAAAGAAATATAGTTAAACCGGTTTTAGATACAATATTATATGGTGAGGATGAAATTATTTTAAGTGATTCTGTGACTTGGAATCCAGATACCGGTGTCGCAGAAAGAGTTACTCGTTTTTTAAAGGAAACCTAAAATGTCTCAATCAATACAAAATTATACCTTATTTGGAGGACGAGTTCGCAGTATTAATGTTGCTTTGGGGATAAATCAAAATCCCACTGTTGTTACTGCTACTATTGTTCGAGACAATCAATCAATTATTATTTCTAATAGACAATTAATAAATATCTCTATTGGAGCATTTGATTTTATCGGGATTGTTCAGTCATGGAGTGAGACAAAAATTGATGTAGCTGGAACTGGAGTTTATCAAGTCCGCATTACAGATACAAAACCTGTTTTAGATGCTGCTCAAGTAATTATTAACTCCTCTTTTAATGATGCTAAAACACGAGCATATGATTATGGAGATAATGTAATTTCTATTATACCACAAAATGCCTCGCAAATATCCGATGGTATTCCGTTTAATGTTATTAAAACTGTCATTGAAGCTTCCACTATAAAATATGGAGAGCAAACTTATACGGTTAATTTTAATTTTACATTGCCCAACCGGGGAAAATTGGTTAAATATACTCTCAAGGGTAGGGTATTATCATTGTTGGAATTCATATCCCAAGTTGCCAATGATCATGGTCTTGATTGGTATGTTATCACATCTCGTAACAATGTTATTTCTATTAATATGTTTGGTCGTACCAATATCACTGACTTAACAGTTAATCAGTTGGCGGCGTTGCATCCTCATGCGATTATTAGAAGAAGTGAGGGTCAGGAAAATAGAGATGCAATTCAAAAAGTGGTCTTACTTGGCGGTTATCGTTCTTATTTACATCAGGCAAACGGTTCCTTATGGGAACAATTTTGGGGTTTTGACGGCAAAGGGAACAAAAGATCAGAACCAATATATTCAGAAGAAATCATGGAAACCATTATAAATAATAATTTTACTTCTGAAGATTATACGGAAGAAGATGTTCAAAAAATATTATCTTATACTAACGAATTTTGGGGGAGAAAGTTCATTGCCTCGATTACACCTGTTACAGTTGTCGGCTCTGATGAAAAGTCATGGGTTTTGCCGACAAGCGCTGGGTGGTGGGAATCTGATTCTATGCCTATGGATTTTGATAAAGATGAAAATAAAGATGGTCAATTGAAATTTCAAACTGATGATGGGCGATGGATTACATTTGTAACTTTACCATTACCGGCAAGTAGATATGAAACAAAACAAATTATATTAAGTTACCAGTGGGATGACGAAATCTTTTCGAATCCTAATAGTTATGTTGATGGTGATGGTAATATTTCTATGAAAGCATCATTAGAAATTATTGATAAATTCTGGATCGAAAGTATAAATGATTTTGTGGAAAACAAGCCATATTTTGTCCTTACCCTAGCAACCCCATTACGTGTTAAAACATTGGGACAAACAATTATTGTCGATGAAGTAACGGGACAATCAAAAACATCAGACATAATTACTAAAACTCGACTAAAGACTTTGGATAATACTTATCTTGCTCTTCTAGATCAAAGAGAAACATACGGTCCATGGTCTAACAGAAATAATGCGATAGGTCGTACAGAAGTAATTATTGATTCTTCCCTTACGCCGTGGTCATTTGGGTATAGAGGTATTACTAATTCTGTTGGGTTGAATTTATTAAATCAAGTTGCTTTGGCCAAAATCAAAACCATTGCTGATACAACTATGGACGCAAAAACTGCTGAATTAGAAGTCGCTGGAGTTCCTGCTGTTAATATAGGGGACCGATTACAAACTACTGGAGTTATAACTTCTTTAAATATTGTATTTGATATCAATGGAATTCGTACAACTTATAAATCATTACAACATACCAATGATTTATCCAAACACTTAAAACAGCAACAATATTTGTTGGATAAACTTCGTCGTCAAGCAGCAGAATTTAATAATACTATGCAACCTCCAATGGATAATTGGGAATTAGACAGAACCATCCGAACACTTAAAAAAGAATTGCCTGAGCCTTCAGTAAGCATTGACACCGAAGGCAAGCGGCGTCAACTTAAAAATTTATTTGGCAGAATATCTGCTCGCAATAATAATGCACCACCAAAATATAATATTACACCTATGGCATGGATTGCCGATGGTCTTGGGGAATTGACCCTAGTTAGAAATCCGCAAGTTCTCAACGAATATTTAAATGTGGTTAATATGGGTGAAAAACAAACTGTGCCTGGTCGATTGTCAATAGGGACAGATGTGCGGGTTCATGAGTTTTCTGTAACTGATGGCGGTATTGTTTCATATTATATAAATGTCTCACCTGCCAAAGTCCCTAATTTTACTGCTACAATAGTGGCATCAGTGAGTAATAATCAGCCCATATATAAAGTTATTCCAGTAATAGGTGCTGTACAACAGATTAATTTAACACCTAGCGAGTTACTTGCTTTAAATAATGTTCTAAATATAGGAGAACCAGCTAATCATCGTGGTTATCTTGCTAATAATACAGAAACCATGATCTATTGGAATGAAAATGAAGATGGGTCGTATACCCCTTTTATGGAACAACAGTTAAATTTATTTAAACCTTTAGATTAAAAAGGATTAAATATGACAAGAAGTGGACCAAATCAAGACATTAATGATCCAACTACTCTTATTGATTTAGCATATAGATATCAGCAACAGAGTGATCAAGCTGGTAATTTATTGGCGCAATCCAATGCACAAAATCCGAATGTTAATGGTTCACCAATTATTAATATATCGATTCCATTTAGAAAATCTGATGGTTCAATACAATTGTTATACGGAGAGGATATTGAGTTTGATACACAATATATTTATGATAATAGTTTAGTAAGTAATGCTAATATAAATACATATATTTATTTGGCTGAGAGATTTAGAGATTATTGGGAAATATTAAATAATGTTTTAAATCAGCTTAATGATTATGATTATGTTATAGAAGATAATATTGATCCAGAAGGACCAACAATTGCCCATCTATATGGTGGTCAGATTCGAACACATGGATCATTAGGTGGAATAACATATAGAAAAAAATCATATTCTCATTTACCATCAGAATCCTTATCGATACCAGTGTGGAATGGTATTGGACCAACAAACTATAATCAATTAACATATCCACAACTTTTGAATGAATTACAAAAAATAAATATACAAATTAGTGTTTCAGAAATAATATGGAATACCGTTTATTGGTATGATAAACTTTTAGATGCTAGTGGAGATAGTAGAGGTGCGTGGACACGTTTCGGGAAACATGAACAATATGGTCCTCCATTTAATCAACAATATGTGCAAATTTATAATAACGAATCAAATACTATTGAAATTTCATTATCTATAGATATTTCAGCAACATTGGATAAACGTTTTACAGTAAGTTATGCTTCATGGGCAGAAATTGATGATGTCAATTCTTATCCCAATCCTTTTGGTGGATGGAAACATCTATTATCTTCATATATATCATACAGTGAAGAAAAATTGTCTCCTGGTGGTACAATAGTTTTAAGTACTAATAGAATAATTGAAATTCCGCCTGGAAAATCTGCATTTATAGGATGTCACGCTGGTGCAGGTACCACTTTTGGTAATGCAATTAGCGTGGGTGAAGTAAGTATAACTTTAGTTTTAAATGATCAAACATTAACTTATTTGGTTAGTTTAACATAATTTATGGTGTATAAATAAATGAAAGGAATATATAATGTCAGAAGTAAATATATATATTGCAGAAACTGATGTTAAAATCGATACAGGAAAAGCTTTAGGATTTTTTGGTTCTGATGGTTTCGGTGATCCATTGTCCCTTAACGAATTTAACGGACGTACCTTTGTTACTAATATTAGCGGTTCTGTAGGTTATGAAGAATGTGACAATTGCCGTCGAATTTCATCATCAGGCGTCATTGTTGGACAGACCGGTAACGGAATTAATCTTCAAAATTTACCCAATTACTTAGCAACAATTAATTTACGTTTTACACATCCTCAAAGTGTTTTAACGCAAAACACTCGATTAATTGCTTTTGATGGTACCAATATAATTAATGCTCCGACAGGTTTGGATGTATATGGAGCAGAAATTATTCATACTAGTCGATTACAAACAGACACGGGTACGGGTGATGCTATTTGGACCAAAATGGAAGGTTCAGGTCAACAACTTAACCTTGTAAATTCTCCGGGAACTTCTGGTCTTTCTCCATTCGGTCCAGCAACAATGGATACTCGCCATGATTGGTATGTTGCTTTATCTGTTACTCCAACTATTCCCGCTGATAAACAATTTGCTCTACGAATTGATTTAGAATATATATAAAATTTAATCATTTTTGGTGTATAATAATATGGTGAATGTAAATCTTTAGAAAAATTAATGAAGGGAGGTGAAAAGCATGGCAGCAGCAATTGATTTTTATGCAGGACAAGGAGCAGGCGTGTGGGTAGACCTGAGTTCATCTGGTTTGGGCTTTTTCGGTGCATCTTTCGGAAATTCGGTTCAAGTCGGGCAGTATCAAGATAGCACCTATATCTGCTCAAGCAATGGTGCCACGGAGGGTCCAGAAGCCACAAACTGCAAGTACGACACTGTTACATCTGGTGTGATCATCGATGGTGCAGGGGCAGTTGTACCTTCAGCAGTAGCTATCAATGATAGTACATTGAATGTCAGATTTACTTATGATAGTGCTGTAAAGACCCAGAATGCAGAACTTCGTATTTATGATCGTTCAGATATCACTAATGGCGCTACGGGTGTTACGACCCAAGTGTGTCAAATTTGCAATGGCGGTTCGGGCGTTAGCTCTAGCGGTACTGCGGTAGCTCCAGCAAGTCATACTGGATGGATTGCACCATCTGGTTCTGGTGTTACGGTACCACTACTGTATAGTGCTGGTAGTGGCGGTCTCAGTCCATCTGGTACGGATACTACGGATACACGTCACGATTGGTACACTTGCATTTCGGCAAGTCCACTAAGTATTGGGAGTAAGGAGGCCTTCGGTTTGTATTGTAGTTTGGAATACTTGTAAACGATTTCTTACAATGTGAAAGTAGAGGGGAGTGTTGATTGACCGACGATCATAGCTCCCCCTTTTTTTTGGAGATTTTATATGAATGGTAAGCCCATTCCAAGGAATAAAGATGGTTTAATTGAACGAGCTTGTCTCGATTGTGGAAAAATGAGATATTCAACGCACGGTTGGCCAAAAGATAGATGTAGACATTGTGCTAAAGTACATAGATTTAAAAATAATCCTGCCGTTGGACTTAAAACTATTCCAAATATAGAAGAAGCCATCAAAGCATATCAATCTGGATTAAGTTTACAAACTGTTGGAGAAAAATATGGTATATCTGCCATGACAATTAGAGCTAAAATTCTTGCCCATGGAGAAAAAACTAGAAATCATGTCGAAACAACAAAATTAAATAACAAAAAATATGGAAATATTTATAAAGCTCAGGCTAAAGTAGCAGAAATGTGCAAAACTGGCGAATTTCAAAGAAATATGAGCGCAAGACTCCAAGGCGTTCCTATCGAAGAATGGAAAAGATTTATTACACCCGAAAATGCAAGATTAGTAGCTAGTCCAGAATATAAACAATGGCAAAAGATGATATTTAAACGAGATAATAAAACTTGTCAATTATGTCAAAAAACAAAATGTCGAATAGCTGCTCATCATATCTATATGAAGGCCAAATATCCAGATAAAGTTTTTGATATTGATAACGGCATTACATTATGTGATAAATGTCATTACAAGACAATTGGTCATGAAGACGAATATATTGATTGTTTTGTCTCTTTACTTTTAGGTGATTTATGTGGAAAAAAGCAGTGGGATTAGATGGTGAACTTTACGATTCTCAATCTGAAGTTAAAGTTGCTGATTGGCTTTTATTAAATGATATTGAGTATGAACCACACAAGCATTTACCGAAACCCAGTCGTAGTATATGCGACTTTTATTTACCCGATTATAGCCTTTGGGTGGAATATGATGGTTTGATGGAAGTTCGGGCGGATACTAAGTTAGAAAGAAAAAAGGCATTCTACGAACAACACAAATTGAAATTCTTAATTATTACTAGGGATAATTGGGAAAGAGATTTATTGGAACAAATAGAATTGGGAGAATAAAATGACGAAAAGGCAAAATACTATCTATGGTTTTATTATATTACTTATAGGGACTCTGGGTGGTATCTTTGGTACGGCTTTTACTATGGGTGCTGAACGACAGCGCATTAATGATACTTTAATTCGACACGGTGCTGAAATTGCGGCAAATGATACATCAGTACAACAAGAAATGGATCGCTATGCAGAGATTATGTCGGCACAAATGGTTCATTTACAAGAATGTATACGAGCACTTACATCAACCATCAATGCTTTAAATACCGATGTTCAAGTAATAAAAGCACTCATGGAACGTATGGAAATTGACCTCAAAGAAATATCAAACTCTAATTAATGCCATCGATATATTACTTCAATGGCACGACGCAAAAGAGTACTGAGGACACAGGCTTCTCCCCTACTAATAGCGTGTTTTACTACTACTACAGTTTTCTCGTTTTCTTTCTTAACGCTCAGATAGATATGGAATCTATTATGTCCATCTTTCCAAAAATATAAAATTGCATTTCCATTGGGGTTTTGATGGTATAGACCTCTATTCTTATTTTTAGATGTATCGAATGGACCGACCCCTTCTTGCAAGCCCACCAAAACTGCCAAGATTTCACCGATATCCGTTTCTCCGAGTTTAAATCTGATTTTGTTTTCCCAATCAAATCGAGCATTTCCCTGATCATCCTTGCCCTTTTGATTTGTCATTTCAAGGAAGAGGCATGTTTTATCTGATCCCAAATTCCACTGACTTGCTGCGCCATTCCCGTCACTCTTTGCCTTGTAGAGCATAAAAGCTCGACTAAATTCCTTTGCCATTATTTTCTCCTTCTTTTATATTTTTTGACCGGGGTGGTTAATATCTTTTCAATCAACCAACCACAATTAAAACGAGTCCAAAGAGTATTCAGATTGATACCTGTTTCTTCAGCCCAGGCGGGCATGCATTGTTTTTTCCCGTCAAAGGGAATTAGATGATTATCTCTTCTATTTCTCTGTTGCTGTTTCGGTGTTGATCATCTACAATTAGATTTACGATATCCTTTATCATTATTAATTCGATCTATTTGATGCTTATGCGTTGGGGGTAACCCCATATCTTTCAGAAAATTTTCAAATTTCCTCCAATGTTTGCAAACCTTAATTCCTCTACCACCATAATTTTTATATTTTTTATTATTAGGATTTGTACATCTTTGAATCATGGTAACCCATATAGTATAAATTTTTGCTACTTTTCTGTTCTTTGCATAGCCATGTTTTGTGAGTCTTTCTCTCCGCAGACATCCACAACTTTTAACACTACCACTTTTAAGATTACTACCCTGAACAATCGTTTCATTTCCACAATCACATCGACACAACCAAAGAAGTTTCCCCCATTTATCTTTTCCGGCTTGCCCAATAATGACAAACCTCCCAAATTTTTGTCCAGTTAAATCAATCATTCTTTGAATTTTCTTCTCTTATCTCTCGCATTTTCTTAGCAACCATCAAAGCATCTTCATATGTTAATGACTGAAGATTAATATCCCCAGTAGAATCATTTAATTTGTATTTAATATTCAGATTATCTAAAACTTCCATAATATTTATATTTTGTCGCTCCGAGATCATATGTATCATTGTAATTTGGCTTGTATGAATTGCTCCCCCTTGCTGGGTGTCAGCCGTTGTGGTCATCGTTTTGCTAACTTCTTCAGCGGCTACCACGTGTCGCAGACACAATGCGTTGCGAAAAACCCGCCCCTTTGCTCTTGTATCAGCCATCGCCACTAGATAGGTTGCATAATCTTCCAGACAATTTTCGGAACTTGCGTCGGCTAAAGCCTCAAATCTTTTAGTTCGGCCATCATCGGTAAGGAATATTCCCCATGCTTTTGCACAGGCTCGAAAATTATTCTCTTGGGTAGGAGCAGCTACAAGATCACACCCTTCTTCCAATAATTCACCTACCAATTTACCAGCGACACGTCTGAGACCTTCTACTCGCGGGTTCCCCACATCTATTTCATCATCTAAAAAGTGCCCCAACACATATTGAGTCCATTTCGGATCATTTGGGGTCATGGCAGATTGAAGCTCTTCTGATTCTGAATCTACCGATACAAATTCATCGGTAATAGTAATAACTGCTGATTCACCCTTCATCGGCGTAGTCGTATCTGCCCCATCCCTTTTGGTGTCTGGCCCTACTTCAATACCAATATCATCACTTTCTTCAATTTCGGCAAGAATAGTCAATCCCTTCTGGCCCTGCCGATGAGCCTGGAGTTTTTCAAGCAATACTGGTCTTTTGAAATTATTACCCTGGTCATCCGATAATTGTTCTTCTGTGTACCCTTCGCTCAATAATGCATTTTTGAGTTCTGATTTACTCATTCTTGTAGGGGATTTTATTTCATCCATTATTTTTCTCCTCTATTAAAATTAATTTGATTAATATCTCTGCATCAAAATCTGGTATTATTTTGTATACTTTGATACCGAATTCCTCTTCAATCAATTTCTGATGCGATTCATGCCTTACAATAACTCGTACTCTCGAATCACAAAACGCAGACTTCAAATCCGATGATTCCATGTGCGACTGATCAATAAATTCAGGATCAAAACAAAAGTGATAAATAATCGGTGCATTACTAGCCAAAGCTTCGATTGTTGTTCCTATGCTAGTTGTTATTAATGGATAATCATACCATCTGATTAAATCTGATATATTAAAAATTGGATAAAGTGGTGGTATACATGGTGGCATAATATGTTGAGTAAATATACAAATATCTATACCCGCATATGTTCTACATAATTTATTAATTGAATTCAATGCCAAATATGTTAAATGAGAAACCGCCAGATGATCGAATACTAATCCGATAATTGCTTGATCATCTTCGAGCTTAAGACCAAGCTTAGCCATTTCCGCTGTAGCATTTACTTTTCGCCGGACAGCTTCAGTATGTCTAAGATTTTTTTTCTTTTTAGCCATTTAATTGATTCCGACGCTGTGCAGTTAACTGTTTTGCTACATTTGTATATTTTACAATAGCATTTTTAGTTTCTTCATTGGTTTCCTTGATAGTATTGTTATGTAATGGGGCTGGAATATGATATATAAGCCCAATTTCAGATACCCTCAATAAGAAATCATAATCATCCATAATTTGCATTTGTTCATTGAAGCCACTTTTTAATTTTGGAAATACTTGTGCTCTTATTAAGAAATTGCGATCATATTCATAGTTAGTCAGTAGTCGCTGCATATCAAAAGAATTACGGAATACTCTTTCTACTCTACCATCTGGATGATGATTATCACAATCACTTACCACACATGCTACTGCGGGATGTTGATTGAAAACACCAATGGCTTGTGCTATTTTATCGAAAGCATACCAGGAATTTCCATCGAGAAATCCAAAAATTGTTACGCCTTGCCATTTCATTTGCAAAGCAACGTTGGCGCTATTTCCAATTGTACTCAATCGTTTACGAAAAATTTTAATCGGTACTCCATTTAATTTTCCATCAAATTGCGGTGGTAAACCTGTTTTCCCATCAATTTCTATAGATTCAGCGCCGAGTAAATTACATAGAACATTATAACTCCCATCAGTTGAATCATTATCCCCGACTACCACCATATCCGCTGGCCTGGTCCCCCTTGTTACAGAATTTAGGGCTCGTTCAATCGTTTTAGCATTATTATGGGTAATTATGATTATAGAGACATTTTCTTTATCTTTTCTCATTTTTTACCTTTCTGACTAATGTGGTGAAGGCTTTTTCAATTGACCATCCATATCTAAAAATTCTATTCGCCAGAGTATGTTGATTAATATTTAATTCTTCTGCCCAAGCAGCAATGCATTGAGTTATTCCATTATATATAATTAAGTGATTATTTCTTCTATTCCTAGCTTGTTCTTTTTGTGTTGCCCATCTACAATTTTCTTTATAATATCCTTTATTGTTGTTGATTCTCTCAAGTGTGCGATTTGGCGGTCGTTCTCCCATATCTTCCAGAAAATTTTCAAATTTTAACCATCTTTTACAAACAGTAATGCTACGACCACCGTATCTAGAATAATTTTCAGTATTAGAATTAGTACATCTTTGAATCATATCATTCCATATCTGATAAATTCGGGTTCTTCGATTCAGTCTATCATAACCATGTTTTGTAAATCGTTCTCTTGTTATTTCTTTTCTCAAACATCCACAACTTTTAGTATGGCCACTTTTAAGACTATGACCAATAATTACCACTTCTTTTCCACAATCACATATACATAACCATCGAGTACGGTTGCAATTTCCTTTATCTACCTGCCTTATAACCACAAGTCTTCCAAATCTCTCTCTAGTCAAATCAATTAATTTACCCATTATATTAATATTTAATTACACAATCTGATACCATCTGACAACCGCTACAAAACCATGAAAGTCCCATTTCGATCTCCAATTCTTCTTGTTTTAATTGTTGAGTAAAAGATTTGGTTGTCGAATGTCTCATAAGTGTTTTGTATGGTTTTGTAAGGAATAATCCATAATTTAATAAATTGGGTATGACCATAGTATTATAAATCGTAAAAGAAAATAACCAGTGAATTACTCTACTTGGTACGTGCTGAATTGTTTTAGCTAACAAATCCAGGTTCGCCTTTTGTAATATTAGACCAGCAGGCATTACTAAAAAAAATGGTGCTATTACTTGTTTTGAAACTCTTGATATTGTATCTTCAGATTGATGGTGGGATTCGTGAGCTATACTGCTATCCACTACAATAGATATTGTATTTACTCGTTTTCGGATATATTGTAATGCTAAATTTTGTCTATTTCCACAACCAGTTGTATCCATAATAATAATTTTTTGCACATATTGTTGATACCAATCAGAATCAAGTGTTTGCTCCAAATCTTCAATTCGATTAACAGCTTCATCAAAAAATATTAAAAGATCGAATTTTAATTCATTCTCTGCGATTACTTTTTCTAATAACTTTTTAATATTAGTTTCATTTTGAGCCCATTGATTAGACCGACAATATCTACAATATCCAGGAGCGAATATTTTATTATCTTTCAACTTACATGCTTGTCCTATCATACATCCCTTACCTTTGTTGTCTCGCTTCAAAAAGCAACAACCTTCACATCCGGTAGTTATCATTTAACCGCCTCCACATAAATCGCCACACCTTCATACCGTTTTAGGGAAATGGTTAATCCCACCTCTTGCAGTATACTCAAGAGGGTCGTTGTATCTATAGCAGATAATCTATTATCATTATTATTCTGAGTACCAAACATTATTTGAAGATATTCGGGTAAACTTAATTGTCCTTGTGAAAACGCTTTAGCTATTAAGTGACAATCTGGCACCTTAATTTTCAATATTCCATTAACGGTTAATTTTTGTGCCCAATTTGCTAAGGCTTGTTTAATAGCGTTAATTGGTAAATATTCAAGACAATCTAAAGCTATGATTTCCTCAACCATATTGTTTTCTGTAAGCCAATCTAAAGAAGTGATATCGCCCTGTTGATATACGTCTGGGGGTGTTTGATTTGATAATAGACGATCAATATTAATATATCCATTTCTAATGTCATTTCCACAGCCGAGATTCAATTTCATTTTGTTTTTTCCTTTTACCATCTTCCAGGCACACATCTCGCTACTTTTTGTAGAACAGTGTCCCATTCATCTAAAAATCGTTTTTCACCGAACTGCTCAATAATGGTTTGTCTACCTGCATCACCCAATTTTTTACCTAGAACTGGATCATCGATTAATTGCTTGAGCCGTTCGTGCATGATTTCTGGGTCATTCGTTATGAACCCATTAATGCCATCCTCTATGAATTCAGGCATAGCTGTAGTTGCTGTCGTTACCACTGGGCATCCCACGGACATTGCTTCGAGCAAGCCAAACGGAGTAGTAGACCACAGCGTCGAATTTAAAAAAACCGAAGCATGGCGATATAATTCTCGAAGATGATTTATATTATCTGCGTTTTTACTGAAACCTGGCGAATCTCCCCAAGGGTTAGTTTTAAGGCCCTTAGTTACTTCTTTATATATATCAAATCCACATATTTGGTTTCTTTGGGGGTAATTCCATACCGCTGTCATTACAGCGCCGTCACCTCCGACCCAATTATTCCAAAAATCAGTATTCATACCATGTTTTATAACCGTAATATTCGGATCGTCTAAATCTCAAAACCATGCTCCAACAGAAAAATTAGTCATAAAGATATCATGACTACACGGTAATTCACCTATTCGTTTTGTTGTTTCATCTGGCCAACTCGGCCAATTTAATGTATGTTGAATATTCATTAGTGCACAATTAAGATTTTGAGCTAATTGAGACATTATTGGATAATGATCGATCGAATTTTGAGAAAGTACTAAATCAAAGGCTATATCTGTTTTTAGTTGGCTGGGAATATCACCATTCCCTAGAGGTATAATATTGGACGGCATTTCGCGTTCTTGTCGATCCCATTGGTGTGCGCGGGGATGATTCAACATAAAAAAGTGATGCCCCGTTTTACAAAGTGTCGTTTGATATGCCTCGTGGTTAAGCATGAAAAGAATATTTAATGGACGACTTTTATCTCTGTTTATACTTCGTAATATTGATGAAAGTGGTGATGCCATTTATTTTTTCCTTTTCTCACGAACCGGTGTCGTTAATGCCTTTTCTATTGACCAATTACATTTATAAAGTCTTTCCCACAAAGTTTTATAAAGGATATTATACTCTTCTGCCCATTCTGCTAAACATTGCGTTTTATCATTAAATGTTTCTAGGTGGTTTCTCCTCGTGTTTCTCGCTTGTTGTTTGGGTGTTGCCCATCGGCAATTATCCCTATAATATCCTTTGTCATTATTAATTCGTTCAATGGTAAGTCCGGGCTTCCAGTCCTTTATCATATCTTTTTCAAAATTGAGAAATTCCATCCATTCTGCACAAATTGTAATCCCTCGATTTCCATAATATTTATATTTGGAATTATTAGGATTAGTACATCGCCGAATCATATCCCGCCACGAATTATAAAACCCAGTTACCTTTTTATTTTTAAGATGACCGTGTGAGGTACTCCTAAAGGCTAACATTTCTTTTTGTAAACATCCACAACTTTTAGTACGACCATTTTTGAGATCGGAACCGGTTACTATTGTATTAACACCACAGATACACCTACATAACCACTTGGAATTTCTCCATTTATTTTTTCCAACATATTTAATAACCTTAAGTCGCCCAAATCTTTTCCCAGTTAAATCAATAAATCTTGACATTATATTCCCAATAACTCTCTAGCTATCTTCTCATAAGAAAATTTAGCTATACGTTTCTTCGCAGTTTTGCCCTTTTTGGTATATTCCACGGAAACCAGAAAACTGTTTCGGTACATATTGTTTACATGAAAACAGTATATCTATTAGAATAGCACCACGGGAAAATAAATTAATAAGCGAATTTTTTGTAATGTGTGCCCACTGGTTGTGATACCACATATACATATACAGATATCCATGTGATTCCATATAATCTATAATATCAATTATTTCAACTTTCATGAAAGTTTTAGATGTATAGGAATTGAGTTCCATTAAAATCGGAGACTGTGATTTTAGGAGTAAGCTGGCACCGCGCATTGCGAATAATTCAGAACCCTCAATATCAATCTTGGTAAAATCAATACGATCAGTTACTAAAACATCCATTGGTAGAACTTTAATTGTTTGGTACTTACATCTTGGATTCGGTTCAATATCCATAATATCATCTCTGTTAGAACAGAATGAAGTGGCTTCGGCATTTTCAACGTGACTAAATGTCAATTCTGTTTCATGAGACCAAACTCCCCGTTCAATAATTTCAACATTTTTACACTGATTTGCAGCAATTGTCCTGCGAATATACTCCACATTAATATGGCTCGCTTCTATAGCAATCACCTTCCCAGTAGGACCAACCAATTTTGATAACACTACGGTATGTTGGCCAAAATTTGCACCAATATCACAGACTGTCATACCGGACTTAACTAGACCGCAAAACAATCTTTGAATGTTAGATTCATAAATGCCCCGTCTCATTTGGGGCATTACGCTTGTATCTCCTGGGGGACCACATACAGTAAATTTACCAACGCGGGCATCAACACAATTTACTATACAGTTTTCAACGTTCATGCCAATAATCCTTTCGCTATTTGACCAACTTTTTCGTATGAGAACTCTCTTGCACGTTTCCTGGCAGCTTCTCCTTTTATATGTAATGTTCTGTTTTGCCACTCAATATAAGCTTCTTTCATATGCAAAATTAATTGTTCTATATCAGGATCGAACCAGAATTCTTCGCCAGTGTACAAATCTGGGAAACTTTCTACGGCCCCAAAGCACGGAGTTAATTGTCCATCTACCAGCCATCCACAGTCAATTTCTCCTGGATATTTAAATCGATGTCGATCTGGTTCCCAATAATTAGATGCTTGTGCATATGTTAATTCTGGAGAGGCCCCCCAATTACTTAAAATTACAGGATTGCCGAAGCCCATTGCATCATGAGAAGGTACGCCCCACGCTTCACCGTGGCTTGTTAAAACAAAAACATTACAAGCAACATGAAGCTGATCTAATTTATCATCAGACAAAAAATCTGTAATACATACCACTGGTGGATAATATGAATGTTTGATATACATATGTAATGATTTCTTGATATCCTCGACAGTTGTTTTCAATACATTGGTTGCTTCATCAGGTGTCTTACCTGGAATGTTGGTTTTAATTACTAATGCCACATCATCACGAAGACTGAATGCTGTATAAAATGCCCGCAATATTGATACTATATTTTTACGACGAATCATTTCTCCAATGGTATAAAAGGTACACCGATTTTTTAATAATGGTATTTCTAATGGATTCGGTTTATTGATAAAACGAGTGATATCACAAGCGTGTGGAAAAATTTTAATTGGTACTGTTACTCCGCTATCTTTAACAGCTTGGGCATTCTGTATTGATGGAACCCAGATTTCATCCATTAAATTACAACAATAAGGCCAGTTAGAACGTCGAAAATGTGTTGTTTCCCAGGTGAAAAATCCAATATTTTTTACTCCACTTTTGTATTCGAATAGATGCGGTAGAACATGTTGAAATACTACATTAACCCCATCTGTGGTTTTATCTTCTAAATGTTCAACGCTTTTAGCCAATTTGTGATTTTTCGATTGAGATAAACTAATAGCGCGGGCAACAACATCGATACCCCCAGATTCCATTGCAAGCATATTACGTATAGCTGCATTAGCATAGCCCGTTCCGTCACGAAACACCGACAAATATGCAAGTTTCATTACATTATCACCATATTGATTTGATTTGGAGTTTCTGGTCCTAATGATTTTAATCGTCTTTCTTCAACTTCGTTTGTTTGTTTTATTATTCCCATAAAATGTTCTATTAACATTTTACGATCAAATGGCCTTCGTTGATCACCTATTGTTCTCGATTCGCTATTAAGATTCTTCAACCATTCACCAGCAAAACATGTATGAAGCATATCCGGGCGATTCCATACTTTACTAATTACCCAGTTGACAAATTCACTATTGCTCATGTTATTGCTTGGCGGTATTAAATTGGGATTACGCACGCGGGAGGTTGGACAAAACCAGGTTGTTTGTGGGTCTTTGATTTTGGTTTCACGAATAACCTGAGCCCAGATTGCTGCCGTTCTATCCCAACTATATCGCGGCATCTTTTGATCTTGACCATAAGTGTCTACTAATTCTGTTGCATAATTTCTGGTTTGTTTAGATTTATCAATTCGTTGGGTTTCATTTTGTTTCAAAAATCGATCTAATTTATTTACAAAATCCATATTATCTGGAAGTGCTCGTTTTTGTTCTGTCTCTATAATTGCTTCCCAGAAAAAGCGTTGCACCCTAATTGGAGTAGCTGTTGAACAATCAAAATAATCATGCATAGCAGAGTAATCTACGGCCATAACTGGGACACCACAACTCATTGCTTCCATCGGGGGCATGCCTTGGCCCTCGCAGTTGTGCTGTAATCCTTGAAGTGTCACGTAATGATGATCATCTTCAACATCAATATTAACAACTTCACCATCAAAATCATTCAAGTTAATAGACTTTACTTTTGTAAAAACAAAACCATTTTTATATAGTGTTTCATGTGATCTTCGTTGTCCATCCATGCAAATTTCAAAACAATACATCGGCAATCGTCCATCCCGATGTGTTATTGAACAATTATAATACCACCCGATTCTTTCTAATATTGGACCCAATATTTTGGCAATATGAATAGATGTGGTGGAATAAGCATTGAGCCATTTATATCTTTTACTTTGTGACCCGTCACCGAATATTAATCCTTCAATTAACGATTTTTGTAATTTTTTGGGCCACAAATGACATCCAATAGGTAATTGTTTGGTTCTATCCCTATGATAGCAAATTTGCCTTAAATTATTTCTTAATTTTGTGTCACAAATATTTGTGACAACGGCATTCCTATTTTTAACCGGCTGTTGTTTGGTTTCTTTACCGATTTTTTGTGCAATGGTCTGTGAAATTGCAAAAACATCTTTAGCTTCGGACGAGTGTGATGTTATAGTACATTGTCCATGATTTTCATTAGCATGACCATCAGCAGCAAATAATCCAAGATAATATGCCATATTTTCATCCATGAATGGCAAATCATATTCGGGCAAGATTTCTTCTGTCGGAACTTTACTAACTAATAAATCTCCCTGTTGTAATTCATCGGTTCTTTTATAAATAAATTTTAATTCTGGACATTTAGTTCTACGATTTTTATGATCCCTTTCCTTATTGACAATACTTTCTATAACACTAATTTTTCTATGCAATTTATCATTTACTACTAACCATGGATGATTATCTGTAGCCGTAATAGACCATGGACGCCCTTTAACTTTTACTTCATAACATTTATCGGATGGATTTCTCATTGTTTTATAAACACGATGCAATTTACCATCTTTGCCAATAACTTGATTGCCGACTTTAATATCCCCGATATTTTCCCAACCATCGGAAGTCATAATGGGTGTATCGGGATGTAAACATATAGAATATTGAACATAAAGATCAAATGTTTTCATAATATCTGCCAACACATTTCGTGGACATGAATGACTAGCATTTGGTGGATGAGCAGCGAGTTTGCCACACTTGCGGCAAATCATTAATTCACCAGCAAAAAATGAAGGATAAGCGGTTTGACAGTTGTTACACAGATATGTCATAATAACTTTATTACCAATTTTGAAATCTCTGATAGCCTTACCAATATCGTATCCAACATCTGGATAGCTTGTATGAAGATAAAGAAACGTTCGCTTCGCTAAATCAAGATGACCTTTGCTTTTTGAGCGATGAAGCCATATCGAAAATGCTTCAATTAAATCATAATATAATTTTCGTTTTTGGTTACGGGCACACATACCAATAATTAAAGAGTTAGGATCGATTCCTAAACGAGATTTGTGTGCTCTTTTATCTTCGGGTGGTTTAAATACATCCAAATCAACACCTGCTGATGCTTTTGTAATAAGTTTTGTTCCTATTCTCCCGGTCTTTTTTAATAAATCCATTCCATAATTTGAATATGTTAAAATACCATCACTTCGCTTGTATGTGTCTAACCAGAGCGATTTCTGCGGCTCTCCGTCGATTGTCGGCATTTGAATCCAAGAAAAATTATTACGTAACGGCGATCGCTCAACATATTCAGACATCCACCAATCAGTGATCGACAAAACTATATCAGGCTTAAAATCTAAACATACATCTTCAAATCTCCATTCTCCAAACTGGTTATTTTGATTAGACATATATTTTTGCATAGCAGCTTGATCACTGTGGGCAGGGCCTACAGGATAAAATTTCCATGGAACTTGCTGACATCTCGGATCATCGTCGTGGGCATAGCTCGCTTGTTCCGCAAGTTCGAATTCCCCAGTTTTATATAATCGTCCTACTACTTCATTTGCGTATGTACTAAATCCAGTAGCTAAAAAACTAGCTTCTCCAGTAAATAAAACACGGCGTTTTCTGTTAGATTCCATAACCACTTCTAACCAATTTCTTACGAATATTCTTAGCTATTAACCACTGATCTTTTCTACTTAATCCTAGATCACTAATCGTACCATCAAATTTTGCTCGTATAAACACCTTATCGTCCGGTGTAAGATGGGCAGATGATAAAAGATCATCCAATACGGAAAATGGCCTTAAGTCTTGTTCGTGTTCGTCAAGCAACATATACCACGGTTCAGCAATAATTAGTGATCTTAAAGTCGCAAATGTATTATGGGTGATATTTAATTTTCGACATATTTCATCTTCTGTCATATTATCCGATAATAACATTTCAATTTTATGAATCTGTTTTTTAATTCTGTATGGAGCAGATGCAACATACATCGCATTGATAGCTACACGCCTCATTGCACGAGCTACGGCGACAATAGCATACGCATAGAAATTACATTTTTTCTGTCCATTCTTACAAATCTCAGCCAACTTTAAATATCCTGCCTGAATATAATCTTCTTCATCGGCACAATTACTGGGATAAATCTTAGCGATTTTCTTGGCTAAACAAATAATAAATCTATTCAGATTCATTAGAAAGGAATATTATCATCTTCAACAGATGATTCTACCGGAGCCGTTATTTTCGAAGTTGCCGCCTGTGGCTGTGGCTCATTTTTCTTGGTGCTATTTTTTACACACAATTGAAAATCACGGATATTTATCGAATATGCAACTCTCTTTTGACCCTCATCATTTTCTCATGAATCCTGCTTTAGATAACCACAAACATAGATTGGTTGACCCTTCTTAACCAATTCTGCCATCTTATTAGCGCGAGCGCCCCAAACCTGAGCGCGTACAAAACAAACTTCATTTTGCCATTCCTTGTCATCCCTTTTGCGAAAACTTCGATTAAAAGCCAAATTTACGGTACATACCATCGTACCATTCTGTCCGACATTTCTCAATTCAGGGTCTGCCGTTGCAACCCCAACACCTGTTACCATCAATTCTGCCATTTCTTTTCTCCTCTACCCTAAACTTTCAAATCAACATCTTATTATACGTCAAAGTCCAATATTTGTTGCTTAAATTACATCAATTTTTGAATATCCTTTATAATAAAACTACCTTTCTTTTTTTCTCCGTAAATCAAGCAAATCAAATCTTCTTTGCAAAATGCCTTCAGTCGTCCAAATACATCTGGAAATACCACAGCGTGATCCACACAATACGTGGAGTCTGAGACATTTAAAAAGCACATTGGCTGACCTGGATTTTTCCCTCGCTTCGTTTTGGTATGTTTAACACTATCTATAATCGCACAAACAGTCATTTCTTCATCGTTTGATGCCTTGGCTATTTCCAAACAAGTATGTGTAGCCAAACTATCATCTGCATCATCCGCTGGTGAGCACGACAAAGCAATACCCAAAAAATATTTTTCCGCTGTAGCTATAGCCATATTAGTATCTTTTAATGGTTTTTCGAGCATTGTCGCTTTTGCTGCTACCATTTTACGTCTAGTATCACTTGAGCATGGGGGTTTAACTACTTTATCTTGGTAGTTGTTTTGCACCATCAACTCTGTGAGCCCCTTTTTCGTCCTGCCCTTTAACCCATTCAACCAGGCTTGTTTTTCGGTTTGAGATGTGTAAACGAATTTACTATCACCATCTATTATGCCATCAAAGGCAATGTCGGCTTGATCAAGATATTCGGCAGCCATTTCTGCTAATTCTTTTTTAAGCATTTGGCTCATAGTCTTAATTTTATTACCTGGGGGCTGGGCCATTTGTATTAAAATGTCTTGGGTTGTTAACTCACCATTTTGAAGCTGATCGAAAAAATAAACTTTCTCTTTAGTAGTTAACCCCTTAACTTCAACCTTTTTCCCCATTTCATTTCGAACAGTAGTTCCAAGTATTACTTCAAGTTCTCTAACCATCGCGCTGCGTCCCATTTGATAACAATCGCAAGCACCCGATTTGATCAATGCGATACCAACATTCCTGTGAAAGGCTGGAACTGTTGCGAGAAAATCAGCCCATGTCTTTAGAGAGTCGATTCCAGGCTGTTTCCTGGACGCTGTGATAATCTTTTCAATCGCTGATGCTCCAACACCCCTAATATGCGCCAGGCCAAATGCTACGCCCTTTTGTGGTTCTTCGGTCATTTTGAAGTGAATGTTACCACGTCGAATATCGGGCGGGAGAATATCGACTCCGAAAAGTCGGGCGTCCTGTACTAATTTATAAATTTCTTCTTTTGGATCACCCTTGTATTGAGAAAAAGTTAAATAACTAGTAAAAAATTCCTGCGGAAAGTGACACTTTACCCAACAGGTTTGATATGCAATCATACCGTAAGATATCGCGTGCGAGTTACAAGTTATGATACCATTATTGGTTATAAAATTATGGTTGGGAGCATCCATTGTTATATCCCAAGTATCTTCAATACCATCTAATTCTATTGATTTAATTTTAACAATTTCTACTGGGTAGCCCTTTTCTCCACGTTTCGTTCGGCCTTGCGAATAATCATGTTTTTTACGGCACGACACACAAAGTTTAGCTAAATTCTCTGGCTTACTACTTGTTCTGTCTCCATTAAGATGAGCAGTTTCTATTCTACAATTGGTTTTTCCGCATTTTTCACATATATTGGGTGTATTATGTTGATAGTTTTGTAGATCAGTATATGATCCGTTGGTATATGCTGGATTCGCATTACCTTGGGGGAAACCACATTTAGGATGACTATATGGACGTTTTTTTGCATCGTTTGACTTATTACTGAATTTACCAATTAAATTAAAATCCGATTGTTCATATGGTCCACATAAATATAAAGAATCCCCTACCACAAGTTGTTCTAAGGTTTTTTCTCCTTCTGAAGTAGGAAATTTATGTTGTGCTGTTACTCTAATGGTTGCATCATTTTCTAATATTAATATGTATAATTGTTGTTTGCCAGCAGGCTGTATGTCTATAATGGTATTGGGGTGAATACGCCCATCATTGTAAAGTGATAATCCCAATCCATAATGGCCAAGACGTTTCCATTTCCGCCGGAGAGACTCATGATTATGTTGTTTTGCATATTGAAGGTTATTTTTAATTTGATACATATGTTTAACAGTGTATCCATCATTTTTTAGATATCTTCCTTTGGCTCCACGACGTATTATAGTTTCACTAGAAACACATTTATTAAATGAGTACCGCTGACATTTCTCAATCCATCCAAATATTTCTTCTGCAACACCATGACCGATTTTACTATGTTCTTGGCATCCCTGAATAAATTTATCCTTTAATTTGGCCATTAACAATGAGTCCTTCTTACCGATGCTTTTTCGAAGATTATCAGCACTTTCGGGACTGAATCCAGCAATATCTGTCGCAATTCGCAGCGCTTGTTCTTGATACACGAGACATCCATAAGTTGGTTCTAAGATAGACTTCAAAGATTGATGCAAATAAGATGGTTTCTTACGACCAAATTTAACATCTACATAAAGTTGTGACATCCCTGCGGTCAGCGGACCCGGTCGAAGAATGCTAACCAGAGCAGCTAACTCTTCAATACTATCGGGCCGTACCTTTTTAGCCCAGTCCTGACCCAAATTCTTCTCAAGCTGAAAAACCCCAACTGTATGACCACCTGCGATCAATTTCCAAACCGCAGGACAGTCCAGAAAAATATCGTTGATATTAAATTGACCCTTTTCAATTTTACAAGTACAATTGGTAAATTCTATCATATTCTATTATACATCTTTCAGAAGATTTTGTTCCATTTAATTTACTACCCCGCCCACATTTCTGCGAATAATGTCTGTCTGAGATAATTCAGTCCAATAAGCCTCGAATGCAACTGTAGATTCAATTGCGCAAAACTTATGATTTAAACCAGGTTCGACATATGTTGAGCTACCTGCGCGCAAGATCGTTTTATCCTCGATCATTTTACCGGCGTCGTGTCGATAAATTGTTATTTCTAAACAGCCTGTTTCGACAAAAAAGGCATTCCATTTGTGCTCATGCTTATGTTCGGAACAGAATCCCCCTTTATTTACCTTAATTCTATGAATTTCAACATTATTTTTAATCATCAAACAGCATGTTGATCCCCAAATTTTTCCTCTAGTTGATTGCATAGCTTTCCCCTTATGTATGGATAATTACAGAAGGTACTTCCATCACCTTTGGATGATAAAATCCATGTCCCCACAAACCGTCTTCTCCAAAGCTTTCACCATGATCACCGCAAACGATAGCATCTGTTGTATTTGCTAGTGGTGATGATTCGAATAATTGTTGAAGTAATGTATCTAAATATTCTGCACTTCGTCGTTGTGCTATAAAACAAGCTGCCGGATTGCCGTAATCAGTTGGTTGCATATGATGGCGATTTTGAAATCTATGATGTGTTTCGCCAAAATTAATAAAGATAAATACTGGAGTATCTGATTCTCTGATTTTTTGGATACACCATTCAATCTGTTGTAATCCATAAATATATGGACCAAACCATCGAAAAAATTTAAATTGATCAAGACATGCTATATGTGCTGGATGATTTGTATTGAACCAATTTACAGCACCAGTACCGATTGTAGTAAATCCAGCCTTATTAAAAGCATCTATTAGATTTTGTCCTTCAATTTTCAAATGACCTGGACCTGGACTTTCTGGATTGGTTACTCTCCATAGCGGAACCCCTTGAATATTTCTACCATTACTGCGAGCAGCCCAATCAAAAGCCCCTGTAAATGAATGTGGCATTTTTCCCACAAAAAAAGATTCATGAGCAGGTAAAGTATATGTTCCGTGAGACCATGTTTTTCCATATGTATAAGATTTAAGAAATGGTAGATTAGCCGCTTCAAAAACATCCCATCGCAAGCTATCTAAAGTAATTAGTACTTGATTACGCACAAGGTTCTCCTCTATAATTTACTGCCAAAGTTGGATTACGATCACTCTGATACAAATCTATCAATTTATATGGATTTTTGTTTAATCGGATATAATCTATCAATACTTGTGGATATTGTCCCGTATATGGGGTATCTGGTTTATGTTTATCCGCAATATTTTTAAAATGGGAACTTTTCATCCAATCAACAGGCCAGTATTCAGTTGGATTTTGCTTTGACCATTTTAGATGTAAAAATGTGGGAGTAGATTGTTGAATTGAATTACAAGACGGCGAAAGAGCTTCACAAAAACCATTTGAATTTCTTTGATATTTTACACCCGGCCCTTTCCGAAAAAATCGAGTTTCATATCCAACCCGTTGTTGAGACCCCAACATTTTCATTTCTGGTCCAGTTAAATCCCACCCACAATTAAAAATTGTATCATATAAATTACTGTCGATAAGTTGGCGAGTTTCTTGGAAATTTGGTAAGGCTATATTATCTCCATCCCACTTGGCTACCCATTCACCACGAACTTTGCTAAGACACCAATTATAATAATATGCCGAATGATGTAAAGAATTAGTTGGAATTTTAGCGTGATCTCTGCCCCTGAAAGCTAATTCAAATGGATATTCATATGTATGCAAATCTGAGAGTCCGACAGCATTTACTAATTCGCGGGTTTGATCTTGTGTATTGTTATAAACTACTACGAATTCATCAAAAAAATCTTTAAT
>Ga0114919_10000008_pt1 | contig 102956 bp, 88 predicted proteins | sample BlataG_FD_88682 | JGI IMG/M metagenome (GOLD analysis project Ga0114919, IMG submission 88682) | Deep subsurface microbial communities from Black Sea to uncover new lineages of life (NeLLi) - Black_00105 metaG | ecosystem: Environmental > Aquatic > Marine > Oceanic > Sediment | place: Atlantic... | reverse complement strand
GGTGGCATGGGTGGCATGGGTGGCATGGGTGGTGGCATGGGTGGCATGCCCGGCATGGGTGGCATGCCTGGCATGATGTAAGCCTTTATCGCAATCCACATTCCTCTTAAATAATTTTAAAATTTAGCGACCGGAGAGAACTCATGGGAAAAGAAAAACTAAAACCACTCGAGGATCGTGTTGTTGTCGAGTTAGTTGATGCGGAAGAAACAACGGCGGGCGGCATCGTTCTGCCGGACTCAGCGCAAGAAAAACCGCAATTGGGAACCGTTGTTGCGGTAGGTCCAGGCCGACTGCTCGATAGCGGTAACCGCGGCGAACTTTCTGTAGCGATCGGCGATAGAGTCTATTTCGGAAAGTATGGTGGCGTTGATCAGGAACTCAACGGTCGAGAAGTTAAAATACTCCGCGAAGGCGATATCTTGGCTAAGGTCGTCGACTGAACCGACACCCTTACTTTTTAATAAAAGTTTTTGAAAAGGAACTTCTGCTGTGGCAGCAAAACAATTGATGTTTGAAGATCAGGCACGAGCCAAGATGCTCGACGGCGTAGAAAAACTAGCGAACGCGGTCGCGATCACAATGGGCCCGACTGGCAAGAATGTTGTGATTGATAAATCGTTTGGCGGGCCGACCGTCACCAAAGACGGTGTGACCGTGAGTAAAGAGGTTGAACTTGAGGATCCCTTTGAGAATATGGGCGCTAAGCTTGTCAATGAAGTCGCCAGCAAGACATCCGATTTGGCTGGGGACGGAACGACAACAGCAACTGTTTTAGCCCGGGCGATCTTCAAGGAAGGACGCCGGAATATTGTAGCCGGTAGCAATCCTATGGCGGTTCGCCGAGGTATTGAGGCAGCGGTCGAGGCAACGGTAGCAAAACTGAGCGACCTCTCTCGTCCGGTGGATAGCAAGCAAGATGTTGCGAATGTTGGTGCAATTAGTGCCAATAACGATATGACAATAGGCTCCCTGCTGGCGGATGCATTGCATAAGGTTGGCCAAGATGGCGTGATCACAGTCGAAGAAGGGAAGACCGCGGAAACCACTGTTGAGTATGTGGATGGAATGCAGTTCGATAAAGGATTTGTATCCCCTTATTTTATTACACGTCCCGCGGAGCGAGACTGCCTGTTGGAAGACGCCCTGATTTTGATTTTCGAAAAGAAAATCAGCAGTCTTCGTGAACTCGTTCCCGTACTCGAAAAGGTTGCTCAGTCCGGTAAACCACTACTGATTATCGCCGAAGATGTCGAAGGAGAAGCCTTGGCAGCACTTGTCGTGAATAAGCTGCGTGGTGTGCTGAATGTTTGTGCGGTAAAGGCCCCCGGATTTGGTGATCGTCGCAAGGCGATGCTTAGCGACATCGGGATTTTAACTGGTGGCACAATGATCAGCGAAGATTTGGGATTAAAGCTTGAAAATCTCGAATTAGAACAGTTGGGTCGCGCTAAGCAGATTACAGTCGATAAGAGTAATACGACGATTGTGCGTGGGGCGGGAAAACAAGAAGACGTCAGTAAGCGAATCGCCCAGTTGCGAAATCAGATCGAAGCTTCTGATAGCGACTACGATCGTGAAAAGTTGCAAGAGCGGATGGCAAAACTAACTGGTGGCGTTGCCGTGATATCGGTGGGTGCTGGCACAGAGACCGAAATGAAGCAGAAGAAGGCACGGGTCGAAGACGCCTTGCATGCCACGCGGGCAGCTGTCGAAGAAGGTATTTTGCCAGGCGGAGGCGTCGCCTTGATTCGATGCACAGAGGCGGTTCAAGGCGTGCGGGGCAAGGTGAAGGGAGATGAAAAAATCGGGGTCGATATCATCCTTAGTGCTTTGTCGGCCCCCTTGCGTCAAATTGCCGACAATGGTGGTATTGATGGTTCGGTCGTTGTCGACGAGGTTATGCAGAAGCCGGTAAATTCGGGTTACGACGCGAAATCAGCCCAATATACTGATATGTTCAAGGCGGGAATTACCGACCCAGTAAAGGTGGTTCGTACCGCACTGGCAAATGCGGCAAGCATTGCAGCGTTGATGCTGACCACCGAAGCGCTGGTGACCAATTATGACGAAGAAGATGTTGACAAAAAACGCGTTCAGGGGTCGATTGCCTAATGCGTGTTATAATCTCAATAAGGGTTTAAAATTAGCTCTCGTCTACGGTATCTGATTTCAACTCAGGGCCATTTCTGCTTTGCCGGAAGTGGCTCTGTTTATAGACATTGGGAGCAGTTCGATTCAGATTTCAACCAGGCGAGTTCTCTCTTAATTGGGATAGGCCCGCACTCACAGAACTGCCTATAATTTTGATATGAGCATGACTGAAAAACGCTGTTATTATGAAATACTTAACGTTGAGCAGACGGCCTCGACGGATGAAATTTCGGTTGCCTACCGCCGGAGGGCCATTCAGTATCACCCTGATAAAAACCCAGGAGATGAAGCGGCGATTGACCACTTCAAAGAGGCAGCCGAAGCTTTTGAAATACTGAGCGATACCGAAAAACGCTCACGCTATGATCGGTATGGGCACGCAGGTCTCGAGGGCGGAGGCCAGCAGTTTCATGATTTGAGCGATATTTTTGAAGCCTTTGGAGATATGTTTGGCGGCGGCGTTTTTGGTGGGAGTGGGAGTGGGAGTGGACGTGGTCGTCGGACTCGGCGCGGCGCTGATATTGAATGTGATTTGACGATCGACCTTTTTGCCGCTGCCCGAGGTGTTGAAAAACAGGTATCTTTTGCCCAGCATCGTTGCTGCGGCGACTGTCAGGGCAACGGTGCGGCGGGTGGCACAGCATTGGAAGCATGCCAATACTGCGGTGGCCACGGCCAGGTTATCCAGTCGAGGGGTATTCTCCGAATGCAAACAACTTGCCCCTCCTGCCACGGTGTTGGTTCGACCATTCGCGAAAAGTGTGGGAGTTGCCGTGGCGAAGGGTACCAGGAAGAAGTGGTCGCCTGTGATGTTGCGATTCCTGCGGGAATAGATGATCAAATGCGGATCCGCTTAACGGGACAAGGGCATCTGAGTTCCAGTGGGGGCCCCTCTGGTGATCTCTATTGTTTGGTGCACGTTGAAAAACATTCACTTTTCACGCGTCAAGGCAATCACCTCATCTGTCGAGTCCCGATCACCTACTCTCAGGCAGTTTTAGGGGGTACAGTGGAGATTCCGACACTCGATGGACCGGAAGGGATAGAAATCAAAAGCGGTACACGGGCAGGCGATGTTGTGAAACTTTCGCGCCGTGGCATGCCGGATCCTCGTGGGCGGAGGACGGGAGATCTACATATCCAAATCGATATTGATGTACCAAAGAAATTATCAAGTGAACAGGAGCAATTGATCCGAGAGTTGGCCGATTTAGAACTTTCCCATGTGACCCCGCACCGCAAAAGTTTTTTGGATAAATTGAAAGGGTACTTCGCACCCGAGGATCAACCGGACTCGGATGATTAAATCACAAAATTTTGATCGCTTCCCAAAGAACACGAAGGATTGATGCTGTGAGTGATGTAAACGACGACAACTTAGAAGTCGATAAAGATGATCCTTTACATCAAAGTCGAAGAGATGCTTCTACAGAAATCGACCCAGAAGCAACCCTTACGATTTCCGAAGCTGAGCGTAGACAATTAGAACTTCTCGATGCCAATAATAGAGCGCTTCGTGCCCAAGCCGACCTAGATAATTATCGCAAGCGTGTACAGCGCGAACAGCAGCAGGAGAGTCGTTATGTGTTGATGCCGCTATTGCGAGATTTAATCCCTCTGCTCGACAATATTCAACGAGCAATCGAAGCAGCCGAAAAGAATAAAGGGACCGAATCGCTCTTGGAGGGATTCAAGCTTGTTGCGCAACAATTTCAATCCATACTCACCCAGCACGATTGTCATTCCATTGCGGCATTGGGTGAAACATTCGACCCGAATCTTCACGAAGCGGTGTCCCAAACAGCGAGCGACGAGTATGCAGCGGGCAAGATTGTCATGGAGATCGCCGTGGGATATCAACTGCACGAGCGTGTGGTCCGGCCTAGCCAAGTGATTGTCTCGACGGGTCCTACAGACAAACCCACGCAGGCTTGAGGAGACATTATTATGCCAACATACGACTATGAGTGCGATGCTTGCGGACATACTTTTGAGTTATTTCAGGCGATCACCGAGGGCGTCAAAAAGAAATGCCCCGAGTGTAAAAAACTTAAACTGCGACGACTCTTTGGCACCGGGGCTGCTGTTGTTTTTAAAGGCTCTGGGTTTTATGAGACGGACTATCGTAGCGAGTCCTATAAAAAGGGTGCCGCCGCCGCCAAGAAGGACAAGGAATCAAAATCGACCGATGATAAAAAATCTTCAGAAAAATCAACAGGGAAAAAAAGTGGTCCCGCCGGGGGCAAAGATGCAAACTGAAACATTGTTGGCAATGGATACTTTTTAAAAAAATAAGCTTAAGGATGGCTACCGGTGAGAGGTAGAGAGAAACGCATCAATGTCGAATATTGTCTGTCCCATCTGCGATGGTTCTTTTGAGGCCGCTCTGTCGGTAACGCTACCTTTTTGTAGCAATCGCTGCCGGACAATTGATCTGGGTCGATGGTTTGAGGAAGATTACAGTCTCCCTATTGAAGGCGAATCGGACGGGGTAGACGAGCCAGAAATGGAGTAATTCCCGTTAAGAACAGGGCTAGTTTTCTGCTTGCATCCTGATGCCCGGATTGGTCATAATTGCCGTCGAGTGGTCATCCTGATTTATGCACCACCAGTAAAAACATATACTCAGCATCTCATGCGCAGCAGGGAGGTTCTCCGAAAATGGCAGAACATTCGGAAGCAAAACTAGTCCACGATTGGCAGGAGACCTTTCCCTGGCTTATTCTTTTTCGCTCAGTGCGTATAGCGATCGGTTTTCGGATACTGCTACTCGCTGCGCTCGGACTTGTCGGGATGGTGGCGGGTTGGCGACTGTGTTGGAATCTTGTGGCTTATGCGCCCGATGAAACAGGTGTCCACATCCTTGCCGACCCAGTACTCATGCAATTGGGTGCCCGTCATGAAGGAACCGTGCCACCCTGGCCGTGGGAGATGGACGCGACAGGAAATGAAGCTTACGCCGATTATTTTGGAGCAGGGGCCTTAGCGGACCTTAACAGGACTCCTTTTATCGGGGAGATTCTTGGAGTTGCAGAAGCAACGGCAACCGAATTAACCTTTCCATTTCAGATACTATTTCACAAAGATCTTACTTACCGGGGGCTAGCGTATGCCCTCGTCTGTGGCGGTTGGGCTTTAGTGATTTGGGGATATTTTGGCGCAATGATAGCGCGTATCGTGGCAGTCAAACTCACACAAGATGAAATGCTCAGCTTTAAAAGTGCCGGACGATTCGCCCGCCAAAGATGCTGTTCCTACATGTCTGCTCCACTCATCCCGCTGTTGGGTATTTTTGGATTAGGGGTTCCAATCGCATTGCTCGGACTCTTGTCAAATCTTGATGTTGGTGTTCTGGTTGCAGGCATCCTTTGGCCCTTAGTCATTTGCCTTGGCTTTATGATGGCAATTCTCATTTTGGGCTTAATTTTTGGTTGGCCCTTAATGTTCTCTACGATCAGCACCGAAGGAACGGACGCGTTTGATGCCATTAGTCGCAGCTACGCGTATGTATTTCAACGTCCCTTTCACTACCTATTTTATATCCTCATAGCAACCTTGCTTGGCGGGATCGGTTGGGTCTTTGTGCATGGATTTATTAGTTTATTAGTGCACTGTACGCACTGGTCGCTGGCGTGGGGCTTGTCATCAGAAAGATTCATCGAACTATTCCACGGTGATTTACAAGGAGTCGCTGGATGGGGAGAAAATCTTATTCGCTTTTGGCATGGTTGTTTACGCACACTCACCACGGCGTTTGCAATTGGTTTTCTTTTCAGTGGGATGACCGCCGTTTATCTGTTGCTGCGGCGACATGTCGATGGGGTTGAACTTGACGAGGTCCACCTCGACGAAGAGACGCAACATGGCCTTCCTGCATTATCATCAGAAGGGGATGTTGAAACAGCGGAAGCTGGCGGGCAGGGCGGCGTCTAAGAATCGTTTCTTGGCCGAGGTATCTTCCACGACCCTTTGCCCCTTGCCAGTAGCGGTCTAAAATGATTTCTCTGCGGGAGCAGATCGGGCTGTAGCTCAGCTTGGCTAGAGCGCTGCGTTCGGGACGCAGAGGTCGAAGGTTCAAATCCTTTCAGCCCGACTCCAATTGAAGATGAATGAATTTGCATAAAGTATTTTCCACGCTTTGGCGTCATTGAACTGATTAGATGAAGCCGGCTTTTCCAAACGGGTTGTCGTATTTCGCAACACCGAGCACGCCCTTCAGGACAACTCATCACGCGAAGTGAACGCATGCAGCGCCTCGGGGTTGGCCAACGCTTCTAGATTGTCGATTGGGTGACCATGGATGGCGTTGCGAACGGCCAATTCAGAAATTTTCCCACTTCTTGTTTTGGGAATATCTGGAACGGTTAAAATGGCGGCCGGCACATGCCGCGGGCTGGCTCCGGAACGAATCTGCCGCCTTATTTTTTCTTCGAGCGGCGCATCCATTACGGATCCTTTTTGCAGTTGGACAAAGAGGATGATTCGGCTATCACCTTTCCATTCCTGTCCCACAGCGACACAATCGACGACCTCGTCGACCAGGATGACCTGGGCGTAAATCTCAGCAGTGCCAATCCGCACACCGCCAGGGTTCAAAACAGCATCGCTGCGACCGTAAATTATCATTCCCCCTTCTTCGGTGAGCTGCGCAAAATCACCATGACACCAGACATTGCGATAGCGATCGAAATATGCGTTGTGGTAGCGACTTCCCGTTTCATCTCGCCAGAATCCAAGCGGCATGGAAGGAAAAGGACGTGTGCAGACAAGCTCCCCTTTTTCACCCACAAGGGATTTTCCTTGGGCATCAAAAATGTCGACGGCCATCCCTAAACCACGACACTGTAGTTCGCCGCGCCTTACAGGGAGATTGGAATTTCCCAGTACAAAACAGGAAATAATATCGGTCCCTCCTGAAATGGATGCCAGACAGAGATCAGCTTTGATTTCCCGATAAACATAGGCAAAACTCTCATCACTCAATGGTGATCCGGTGGAAAGCATCGTCCGTAACCGTCCAAGGTTATATTGTTTTCCTGGACGCACGCCACTTTTTTCGAGTGCGGTCAGATAGCTGGCACTCGTACCGAACACATCAATTTCCAATTCCTCGGCCAATTGAAAGAGTATATTTGCATCAGGTTGCATGGGTGAACCGTCATAAAGCACGATTGCCGCCCCTGTTGCCAGTCCACTGATTAACCAATTCCACATCATCCATCCGCAGGTAGTGAAATAAAATAGTCGATCCCCTCCCCGCAGATCCGTATGCAGACGATGCTCTTTTAAATGTTGAAGGAGTGTTCCACCTGCTCCATGGACAATGCACTTGGGTGTACCGGTCGTGCCAGACGAATAAAGAATGTAGAGAGGATGGTCAAAAGGGAGTTGAAGATATTCAAGCGGTGTACCCGTCGAGCCGACTTCATCCCACCATTGACTATTGGGTATGTTGATCCGGTTGACGGGTTCGGAACTGTAAGGGACCACCAGGGTATGCTGAATCGAAGGCACACTTTCAAGTAGTTTTTGCACTTTTGGCAAGACTTCAAATGTTTTTCCGCCATACATGTAACCATCGGTTACCAAGAGTAGTACAGGTTCTATTTGTCCAAACCGCTCCACGACGGCTTGGATTCCGAAATCGGGTGAGCAGGAAGAGAAGGTGGCTCCCAGCGTCGCGGCGGCAAGGAGCATCACAACCGTTTCTGGAAGATTTGGCATCCAGGCTGCAATCCGATCCCCAGGCCCAATCCCCTGTTCTTGCAACCAACCTGCCACCCGGGCGACTTCCAGGCGCAATTCCCCACGACGGATCTCTCGCGACTGCCCGATTTCGTTGCGAAAGAGGATGGCGATTGCCTCGTCCTTGCCACCCTCAAGGAGATTTTCGGCAAAATTCAGCTTTGCACCATTAAACCACTTGGCGCCGGGCATCTGTTGTGGATTCTCGAGGGCGTTGTCCCATGGGCGACTCGCCTGCACCCCACAAAATTCCCAGACTGCCGGCCAAAAATCTTCAGGACTTTGGATCGACCATTGCCAAAGCGCCTGATAATCTGAAAAGTGGTTCGCCGTTTTTTCTTCGACGTAACGGGTAAAAGCGGTCATCTGACTCGCAGCCACGCGTTCCTGGTCTGGTTTCCAGAGAATCGGATTCATCCACTCTTTCGGGCCGGTAACAGTTTGGCAGTGACTTCACCAAAACCAATCCGGTAGTCCGACCCCTGACACCATCCGCTCATCGTTACGCGGTCACCATCTTCGAGAAAAGTACGCTTTTCGCCCCCGGGGAGTTCGAGTGGTTCAGCGCCTCTCCAAGAGAGTTCCAGTAGACATCCCCGAGAAGTTTTTTCAGGACCACTGATCGTCCCTGATGCCAGCAGGTCCCCCACCCGAACATTGCAGCCATTGACGGTATGATGCGCCAGCTGTTGATGAATACTCCAGTACAAATATTGAAAATTAGACCGAGTGATCTCCAGCGGACTCTTGGTGTTTACAGGAGTCAACGAGACCTGCAAATCGATATCGTAGGTGTAATCCTGTTGCCAATTTAAATAGGGCAGCACCTGAGGATCCTGAACCGGGAGGGGCCGCTGGAAAGGAGCCAAGGCATCGGTTGTCACGACCCATGGGGAAATAGAGGTCGCAAAATTTTTAGCCAAAAAAGGTCCTAGGGGGACGTACTCCCATTTCTGAATATCTCTGGCACTCCAATCGTTCACCAAGACCATTCCAAAAATATGTTCGGCAGTTTGTGAAATTGGAATTGGGTCGCCGAGAGTCGTCTCGGTGCCTACAAAAAATCCCATTTCCAATTCGAAATCGATGGCGCGACTCGGCCCATACTTATCTTCAGCTAGTTGGCCATGGGGTCTGTAGATATCGGTACCACTTGGCAAAAGCGAACCGGCTCGTCCATGGTAAGCGACCGGTAAATGGAGCCAGTTGGGCTGGAGAGCATTTTCCGCCCCCCGAAGCATCGTGCCCACGTTGGTCGCGTGATCGCGGGAAGAATAGAAATCTGTATAATCCGGAACCGCCACCGGAAGTTGCATCGAGCACTCTGATTGGCGCAGCAAAACAGCATTTCTTAATTCTTGGTTGTCTCGGATTTCCGGACAGTCCACGCTCAGCAATTGTGTCAACCGGTTTCTCACTTGCGACCACGCATCCCGCCCTTGACGCATCAAGCCATTGAGGTTGTCGCAAGAAAAAATAGATCCGCTCTCGCGGCAAGCGGTAAGAATCCCTCGCCCTTCAAGTTCAGCCAGATCTAAAATGAATTCACCAATTGCGACTCCGACACGCGGTTGTGGAGCACGGGGATGTTTAAAAATGCCATAAGGCAGATTCTGAATTGGAAAGTGGCTCTTGGGATCCACTTCAACAAAACTTTGACTTTCCGACCCCATTGAATAGCTTCCTTTTATGAATCGTGCATATCAGACTGTTTGGGTAATAGTCCCAACTGTGCTAAATCTTCGACCGGTTCAGCAAAACTACAACTTCCAAAAGAAATAAATCTCTCTCGCCCAGCTTGTATCTGGGATAAGTCTGCCGCCATCCCCTCCCAAGCCAAACAACTTTCGGTAAATGTAAAGTGTTCCGCATTACGATCCGCCAGTAAATTCTCTAAACGATCCACCGGTAATACCTTTGCCTCTAAAAGGACAACAGCAAAGAGCAGATTGAGAAAACCGTGCATGGTTGCACCGATTTTTGGGCAAGCATGCGGCAAGGGATGATGCAGCCCCGCCGTTGCTTTCCAGGGTATTTGCAGTGAATGACACAATTGAATGTTCTCGGACAGTTGACTGAGGGAGGGAATGTGGGAGGGCGTGCGACCGCCCGTCCGAAGCTTCAACCCGACACGCGAAGTGCGTGTCTGGCGATCACAGAGAACTTCTGCAAGTGCCCGGCGGTGGCTTGCGGAGGTCGTCGTCTCAAAAAAGAGATCACAATCTGCAAGCAGCGTGTTGCGGATACGGGCCTCAATCTCGTCGATCGCTTGAACGAAGGAGGCTGTATCTGCGGCCATCGCTGTCGGTAGCGCAATTTCAAGGACAGTGATCGTATCTGGCGCCGGACGGTGACGACTCGAATCGACCGCAGCAAGGCCACTTTCAACGGCAGCATGCCAGTCCCGTAGGGTCTCGCCGCCACCAACCAAAACAGAAAGTGTCCAGTGCGGATCAATTGTTGATGCAGTACGTAAGGAATCAAGTTCGCTAATACGCTCGGCTGGCACGATAAAATGCTGAAGCCATTTGTGGTACGCACCCTGCCGGTCCGCTGTAAATATTTCGACAGCCCGATTCATTTCCAGGTCTGCCGGAGGAAACAGACCCGCGTAATCGATAACACCTTTAAGGAGATTGCCCAGCGCGGCGATCATGGCTCAATCCAACTCTGCCCGTACGCGGGATCTTCAAAATCGAGGGCGGGAGCAGCGACTTTCAGGGGGTGGAATGTATCGATCATGACAGCCAACTCCTCGGTCCGTTTTCCTCCAATCGATGCCTCAGCTTTCCCAGGTTGCGGGCCATGTGGCAAACCAGCCGGATGAAGCGTAAGCGAGCCGAAACCCGCTCCACTACGACTAATGAACTGATCGTTGGCGTAATAAATGAGCTCATCACTCATCACGTTCGAGTGATTGTAGGGCGCGGGCACCGCCTCGGGATGATAATCCAACATCCGGGGAGTAAAAGAACAAAGTACAAATTGATCAGCCTGCAATGTTTGATGGACGGGTGGAGGCTGATGCAACGAACCAGTAATTGGCTCAAAATCATGGATTGAAAGTGCCCAGGGGTAGTAGCAACCATCCCAGGCGATTACATCGCAGGGGTGGTGATCGAGGATGATTTCAGTCAGCAGGTTACGTTGTTTGACAAGAACTTTAAATTCGCCTGTCTGATCCTGGCAAACAAGATTTTCTGGCGCACGGATATCCCGTTCGCAAAAAGGCGCATGCTCCATCAACTGTCCCTCGCGAGTTAAATAACGAGAGGGAAAACGCACATAACTGGGAGTTTCAAAAATCAATACCGCATGTTCATCGCTCTCGAGGCGGAATCGGTGCACAATCCCACGAGGAATCACAATGTAATCGCCCTCCCTGTAGGGCAGTTCTCCAAATTCAGTTTCTACAATTCCCTGTCCCTGGCTGATATAGTGCACCTGATCTGCTTGGCCGTTACGGAAAAAAAACGCGTCGGTCTTCGTCGGTCGCACCAGAGAAACAATAACATCACGATTAAAGAGTAAAGGTGTTCGATCAAGTGTAATGCTTGCGGTTTTGTCAATTTGTGCGGTAAGAAAATGCCGCATGCGGACACTTTGATCCGATTCTTCTTCGATTGTCACTGGACCGAAAGGGCGCGTTGCCAGGATTTGCGTGGGTCGGCGAAGGTGATAAAGAAGTGACGCAGGTCCATCAAAACCAAGCGTCCCCATCAGATGTTCTGCGTACAGGCCACCATCCGGTTTGCGATAGGCCGTATGCCTTTTCGCAGGAAGGTTACCACGTTGCTGATAACAGGGCATGGCTACTGTTTAAAGGTTTCCGCGGGCCGCTTGCTCGCGCTCAATTGCCTCGAAAAGGGATTTAAAATTCCCCTTTCCAAACGATTGAGATCCGCAGCGTTGAATGATCTCATAAAAAAGTGTCGGGCGATCTTCTACTGGACGCGTAAAAATCTGTAGTAGATAACCTTCCGCATCGCGATCGACCAGGATATCAAGCTCTTCGATTGCCCGGCAGTCCTCATTAATTTCTCCCACGCGATCCCAGACGGACTCGTAATAAGAGGGAGGAATTTTCAAAAAATCGACCCCGGCCTGACGAAGTACAGAGACGGTGTGCAGAATGTCGCCGGTTGATAACGCCACATGCTGAACTCCAGGCCCACGATGCGACTCCAGGTATTCCTGAATTTGACTTTTACGGAGTCCATCAGCAGGTTCATTGATTGGAAACTTCACCTTTGCAGTAGGACTTGCCATAACCTTGCTGCGGAGAGCAGAGTATTCGGTAGAAATATCCTTGTCGTCGAAGGAGAGAAATTGATTAAAACCAAACACCTGTTCGTAGTAACGAACCCAATCATCCATTTTTCCATCTTCAACGTTTCCGACAATGTGATCGACAACTCGTAAGCCAAAATCAGGCTCCGCCACGCGCTGAATCTTATATCCAGGCAGAAACGCCCCGCCGTAATCATCGACAGATATAAGCGAATGGAGTGTATCGCCGTAGGCATAGATTTTCGCCCGACGTACGCGGCCGTGCACATCGACCATATCATAGGGTTCGCAGGCAACTTTCCCCCCTCGATCAACGATGGATTCAAACTGGCGATCCACATCATCCACGATAAACGCAATATCCAGAACACTGTCTCCCCGCATCCGATGCCGCTCACCCATCGGGTCGTCCGGAGTGAGTGGAGTACTCAAAACAAGGCGAATATTTCCTTGAGCCATCACATAAGAAGCTTGATCGCGTAGGCCCGTCTCAGGGCCCGCATAGGCCATTTGCGAAAAACCGAATGCCTTGCGGTAATAGTAGGCGGCCTGTTTTGCATTCCCCACAAGAAGCTCAACATGGTGCACGCCTTTGAGGGCGATAGGTTCGGCAGACATAAATGTATTTCCTTAGTGAAACCGAAGATTGCGTTAGGCAGAACCCATGGCAAGTGGCCGCTCCAGATGAGCCTTGTATACTGCAATCGGTTGCGGTTGTCTATCAAGCGATGTCGATGGACAACGAGGACAGGTAGTCTCTTACAGACGGTCCTGAAGCCCCACCGTGACCACAATTCGATAGATCCCCAGAAAATGGCAGAGGCTGCCAAGAATAACCAGAAGATGCCAGATTGCGTGAAAATAGCGTACACGCTGGTCAAATAAAAGGAAGACCACCCCCCCGCTGTAGCACAAGCCTCCGGCAATCAGCCAGAAGATCGCTGCTGGGGGAAGCAGTGCGACGCTTCCATAAAAAGTCAAAATAGGAACCCAACCGAGTGTCAAGTAGGAAACCGTTCCACTCTTATCGCTTTGAGCGCGAATAACTGTGCGGTGAAAAAAACAAACAAGAGCCAATACCCAAACCATCATTAAAAGATAACGATTTCGTTCGACAGAAAGCAGTGGAAGACTAAATCCTGTGTAGGAGCCCGCAATCAATAGATAGATAAACCCCTGATCCAAAACGCGCCAGCGAAAACGCCATGTTTGATTTTGAATAGCATGCGAAAGAGTAGAACTCAGATAGACGAGAATCAGGCTTATTGAATAGGTAATACTCCCAAACACCAGGATCCCATTTTCACAGATTACAGCCTGCGAACACAAAACCAACGCCCCACCTAGACTGAGTACTAAGCCGAGGCCATGTGTGAGAGTGTTGATCCACTCTTCAGTTTGCGACTGGGGTGGGGTGGGAGCCCATTTTGGACTGGAGAGAAAGCTATCCATCGTGGAGGTCAATCTGAATCATCCTTGGCAAAGCCCAAATGAGGTTTGAAGTAAAAAGTTAAGTCATTCAGAGATATTTTTTACCTCCTGCTCAGCTACCGGTTTTATTTCCCAAGCTGGCGCGAGCTCTTTTGAATACTGATAGCGAATTCCTTCATCTTCAAGAATTGATTCGGTGACATCAAACATTTCTTGTCGTGGAAACACAAGAGTTTCATAATTTCCTGCCAGATCAAATATAATAAATTCACCTTTTGAGGCACGAATTAATTCGACTAAATGTGACAAACTTTTTACGGGTTGATCGTTTACTTTTTTAACGACCGCAAAGACCTGCGGGTCGTAGCCCTCATGAATCGGATGAGGAAACATCCGGGCGCCCATAACCACCAATTCCTTCCGGTCGCTGTCCGCCAATTCGTACCGTAGACGAATCAGAGGATTACGCCTGGAGGCGAGCAGAGCTTCACCCCGCGGTCCAGCAGTCCGCAAAAGATCTTGACTACCTGCAGAAAACACAATGGGCCCAAAAATAAAATGCTGCGGATAGGTCCCTTTTAGTGGCCGGACCAACCATTCAGGTTCGATCACGAGCGGGAGTTCGATCTCCATTTCCTTCCCATCACGAATGATCGTGAGTGGCAAGCGCCCATCTTTTTGATAACGAGGAATAAAATACTGAAAAGAGAGTCGCAGGTTGTCCTCAACTTGCACATTTCCTTCTTGATCCAACGGCACATCCCCAATCTTGGTTACCACATCCCAGGGCTGAAGAGGATAATCGTCGCTTTCATCAAACGTTTTGCGAATCATCACCCCCCCAATCTCTGAGGGCAACTGTAAGCGATTACGAAGAGCTGAGTTCCGTACGGTTTGCATCTCATCCAGCATTTTGTATTTACCGTTGTATTTCCCATCCTCCAGATCGCTCAAAAAAAGATGGATTTCTGTGGTGGGGATTAAATAACCAATATTTTCCGCAGACGGGATACCACTGAAAACCAGTCCGACAATTTTTCCATCGGCCAGAGCAGGTCCACCACTATTTCCGGGGTTGAGTGCAGCATCGATCTGGATCCGCAGTCCCGGAGTAAGATCGAAATAACGCGTAAATTCTATCCGCGAAATAATTCCTTCGGTAATGGATAATTGATCACCCCCAATCGGATATCCATAAACATTGACCGTTTCTTTCAGCTTTGGAATTCCCTCGGCAAGTGGAAGTGGTGGACGGTTCTCAAAAAAAGATTCATCGTCGACCTCCAGGAGGGCGAGATCCATTTCTGGTGCGAAACCGACAATCCGAGCGGGAATCCGCTCCGTCGATTGATAACCCTGCACGAGTAAGCGACTCGTGTACTGGACGACATGCGCGTTTGTGAGGATCCGCTGTCCGTCGATAACAACACCCGATCCGGTCGTCTGCCGTAGCGGCCCCTTTGTCCATGGTCTGAGAAAATCGGGCGACCGACGACTGGAGTGAATTTTTACAACCGCATTTCGGACCGGATCAGCCCAGGCTGCAAATGGGCTGAGTAATAAAAGAAAAACAGCAAGGTTGCGAAGGAACACAAAAATTCTCCATCAAAGAAGGCTCTGTTTCGGAAACATCATTCTAGCCGAAATATGCCCCAGAGCGGGATGGCAAAAGTGGCCAGAAGAATCCCAAAAGAAACGAACTCCATCAGCCCCGCTTTTCATTGAGCAAGCTTGCGGAGTTCTCCTCTTATGCCAAAATTGGCAAGACCGCGCGGGCCGGTTCCACACCTGTCAAACGCATATCGAGACCCTGATAAGGAACGCTAAATCGCATGTGATTAATTCCCAGGAGATGGAGGATGGTTGCGTGCAGATCCCGGACGTGAACTACATCTTGCTCCGCGTGGTAGCCAAACGCGTCTGTCGCTCCATGGGTGATCCCCGGCTTGATTCCCCCTCCCGCCATCCAGATAGAAAATCCTTTAATATGGTGATCGCGACCAACACTACCTTTACCTTGAAACATCGGCGTACGCCCAAATTCCCCGCCCCAGACCACAAGGGTTTCCTCCAACAATCCCCGCTGCTGCAAATCCGTGACGAGTGCCCAGGCAGGGCGATCGGTTAAACCACAGCAAATATCCATATATTTTTCTAGGCCACCATGATGATCCCACCCGCGATGATAGAGATGAATAAAGCGAACGCCTCTTTCTGCCAACCGGCGCGCAAGAAGACAATTCGACGCAAAGGATCCATCCCCTGGCACAGCACCATACATCTCTAAAGTGTCCGCAGTTTCATCGGAGAGGTCCATCAATTCTGGAACAGAAAGCTGCATCTGGAATGCCATTTCGTAGGCTGCCAGCCGCGCATCAATTTCTGGATCCTGTAAGAGGTCGTTGCGATGGCGATTGAGCCCCCGAACCGTATCGATCAAATTGCGCTGCGCCGATCGCGAAATCCCCTGAGGGTTTCCCACGTAATGTACCGGATCCCCCGCCGCGTGAAACTCGACACCCTGAAAACGACTGGGGAGAAATCCAGCCGACCATTGCCGCGAAGCGATCGGCTGGGGACTTCTGCCTCCGACGCTCGTCATGACTACAAATCCGGGCAAATTTTCACTTTCACTCCCCAAGCCATAATTGATCCAGGAGCCCATGGAAGGGCGTCCACTGATCGCGCTTCCGGTATTCATAAAAGTGTGTGCCGGATCATGGTTGATCTGTTCAGTGACCATCGACCGCACGATACAAATCTTGTCGGCCAAGCGTGCCGTGAATGGTAAAAAGTCACTAATTTGCTGCCCGCTTTGACCATATTTGCGAAAACGAGTCAGCGGCCGCTGACACTTCAACTCTTGCCCTTGCAGTTGCGCAATCGGCTGGCCTTGGGTGATCGATTTAGGCATGGTTTCACCATGCCTTTTTTCGAGTTGTTCCTTGTAATCAAAAGTTTCCAGATGGCTGGGACCCCCCGCCATACAAAGAAAAATGACGCGTTTAGCCCGAGGGGCAAAATGCGGCAAATCATCCAATCCTGGATAACTGAGTGCCGTTGGCGAGGCGGACACTTGCAGGGAAGGCGAAAGACCAGCGAAGGCCACGCTTCCCAGTCCCAGCGCCGAGCGAGTGAGAAAAGCCCTCCGAGCGGCAAGGCGATCAGTGTGTGTGAATGGAGACATCAGAATTTAGTTTCGAGTGATTGTTTCGTGCATATTTAAAAGACCACGTGCGACGCTCGTCCATGCGGCTAACTCAACACGATCTTCTTTACTTGCCGTGGGTTTTAAACCGGTTTGAATCAAGGCTTCGGCAGCCTGTGGATCGCGGCGGTAAGTTGAACGACTCTGTAGCAGGAGATGCTGTAACAATTGAATTTCTGTCACATCGGGATTCCGTGATACGGCCCGCTTGAAACCAAAGCGAATACGTTCCTCATCAGTAGGGCCACCTTCGGCGATGATTTTCGTTGCTAAGACTCGGGCCGCTTCAATAAAAGAGGGATCATTCAGCAGGACGAGAGCCGCTGAGGGCGTATTGGATTGAGTCCGTTGGGCGGTACACTCTTCGCGGAGTGGCGCATCGAATGCCCGGAGCATCGGGTGTAAAAATTGTCTCTGCCAATGCACATAAATCCCTCTTCGCCACTGACGCGCATCCGTATCCATTTGATACTTCCGCTCCGGAAAATTTAAATGTCGATAATAGCCCTCCGGCTGATACGGTTTTACACTGACCCCACCCCTCTGTAGTTGGAGCAACCCGCTGATCGCAAGTACTGTATCGCGAATCGTCTCGGCCTGTAAGCGGAAACGCGCTTGTCGCGCAAAGAGATGATTTTCGGGATCGCGGTCTGTGTGTTCCGGTGCGATCTCTGAAGAGAGTCGATAGGTGTGGCTCATGACGAATTGCTTCACCAAGCGCTTCACATTCCATCCGTTATTTACGAAATCGAGTGCCAGAGTATCAAGGAGTGCTGCGTGACTTGGTGGTGATCCTTGCCCACCAAAATCATCAAGTTGTGCTGCCAATCCGCGACCGAACAGGAGATACCATAGTCGATTGGCAAATACGCGCGCTGTGAGCAAACCACTTCCGCTCTGGACATCGGTCAGCCAATACGCCAGATCGAGTCGATTGGCCCGTCGCTCTCCGTTTTCGAGACGACCCAAAAACTCTGGAATTGCAGGCTGCACAACCTCACCCGTATCATCGAGCCAATTGCCACGGGGCAAAATGCGAATTGTCCGAGGGGGGACCGCCACAGTGATCATTGTTTTTCGGGTCTGTTGTTCAATATTTCTGCGTTCGGCGTTTAATGCCTCAATCACCTCGTTGTCTTTTTCTGCTGCGGAATGGAAGACACGCTGTTCCCGCTCGATGGACGCAATCCTTTTGCGTTGATCTGCCGAAAAAACAAACATTTCCGGCTCTCGCTTCGTTGGCAGTGTATTGGAGCCAGCAAACGTTTTGTCTTCATCAATATCTGCAAAAAAGGCGACCATTGCGTAAAAATCACGCGCTGTAAAAGGATCGAACTTATGATCGTGACACTGACAGCATCCCATTGTGGCACCCATCCAGACGCTCGATAAATTGCGCACCCGGTCGGCCGCATAAATCGCCAAATATTCTTTTTTCTGCACTCCCCCTTCATGCGAAGTTTGCAGCAGCCGATTGTACCCGGAGGCAACTTTCAATCGCGTCTCCGCGTCAATATCGCCCTCTACCTCATTAGCAAGTAAATCACCTGCCAACTGTTCATGGGTAAACCGGTTGAGGGGAAGGTTTTCATTGAAGGAATCAACAACATAATCGCGATACGGTGAAATATTATGATCTTGGTCACCATGATAGCCCACCGTATCGGCATAACGGACCAAGTCTAACCAATACATGGCCATCCGCTCACCAAATTGCGGTGAGGCGAGTAAGCGGTCGACAAGTCTTTCGTAGCGATCAGATTGGTTGCTCTGAAGAAAATGATCGACCACTTCCGGTTCGGGGGGTAGTCCAGTGAGATCAAGGTGCAACCGACGAACAAGTGTCACCGGATCGGCGTCCTGTGCGGGCGTGAGCGATTCTTTTTCAAGACGGGAAAGAATGTATCGATCAATAATATTGAGGGGCCAGTTTTTTTCGTGTACTACCGGAGCCACAGAATGTACCGGAGCTCGATACGCCCAGTGCTCCTCCCAGACCGCTCCTTGTTCGATCCAACATCGCAGAAGTTCAATCTCTTGTGCACTGAGTTGTTTTCCGCTTTCCGGCTTGGGCATCAACATGTCGGGATCGCCGCTCAAAACCCGTTGCAGCACCTCGCTTTCCTCAGGTTTGCCCGGCACAATCGCAACCAACCCCGAGTCACCCGCAGCAAAAGCGGTTTCTGCTTGATCGAGTCGTAGGCCTCCCTCGCGATGTGTTGCATCAGGTCCGTGGCAAAAGAAGCAGTTGTCCGAAAGCAGCGGCCGGATCTGGCTGTTAAAATCGACGCGTTCGTTCGTTTCCGCAGTGGCAACTTGGCAGACAAAGATTACGCAGTGACACGTAAGGTAGAGCTTTTGCAGCACATGCATCTCAAGATACTTTCGATCGGCGGGCAGGGGGGCAAGGCCACATCCGATGTTATTTTAACCTGACGATCAACAAACGGTCAAACAACTTTACACATACGATCACTGAGACTTATTCGATGCCAGGGGCGCTGTGTTGACTGGAACCACACGGAGCAGCACTTGCTTTGATGTAGGGCGCCCATCAATGGTGGCTTCAAAAAAGATAGGACGTTCCTGTGCCTGCACCCAAGATTCACAGGTAATAAAAACGTCACGCTGATTTTCGTTGGCGAGCATCAAGACGCCATTTAGACCAATGTTGTCTACATACAAGCCATGCGGAAGATTCCAAGCGGCTTCCTCATTACCAAAGCCAATCACACCTTTGTGATCTTTACGATTAACCTCAAGTCGACATTTAACTGTTTGTCCTGCTGGCACAAGCAGCACCGGCATTCCTTCGCTCTCCAATGAATCGTTATCGGGGACGATACTGATTTCCAACTTGGGCAGGCGGTCTAATTTCAAAGTCCCTAAACTCCCAAGCTCTTGAACTACTTCTTTTCCGTTGACCATTCCGCGGGCAATGACTTGAACTTTCTCGGCAGCTTCATCTGATGGTGGAGCGGCATTGATGCCAGCTTGCACGAGTGCCGTGGCCCGATGTTGTCCTGCCTCGATAGAAAGTGGCGCGGTGATCGAAAATCCTTCGGGAAGATTGGCGACCTCTATCCGCACTGGCCCTTCGAAACCGTCAATTCGTTTTAACTTCATATTCACCCGCCGCCCGCCCCCCGGGGGCACGGTCAAGTTTCGATCAAAGCGGAGATGAAAGCCAGGTTTTTGAGGCCGAACGTAAAGTTTATAGGTGTAATCCGGTCCTGAAAAACCGCGCACATCCCGCACACGGACAAAATACGCACCCGTTTTAGGTGCAGTAAAAGTCAATCGTGAATCACTGCCGAGTTGTCTTTGACTGTCATCGTCATTTTCATAGGTGATAGGAAAAACCGGAAGTCCGTTCGGCACGATTGTTTCTTCGGAGCGGTGGGGTTCGACAATGTAGCAAACTTCACCGAGTGCATGCGAGAGTGGGGTGGTGTCATAATAACATTGTCGCAATCCAAAGTTGGGATAAACTTTGAATCCAGAATCGGGTCCACGTGGATAATGATACAAGCGTACAACCTCACCGTTCGCATAGAGATACTGATTGAGTTGCATTTCCCTCCAATTATGTAGGCGGAAGTCGTCGATTTGATTCGAGTTTTTGCCGCGAAAGGTAAAATACGAATCACGCACAGCCTGTAAAAACACCCGCGTCACCGGATTCCCTTCCGCATCAAGGATTTCAATCTTAGAATCCAACGGCGAATCACTCCGGGCCGCATCAATTTCAAGGACCCAGCTTTCTCCTGCCTTGGAGACAAAGCGATACAAGTCACTGTCAGAACCTTCCGCAGTTTTCGTTGGCTCTATGCTCCCGCGGGCAATACTAGGGGGCTGCAGCCAGTGCGCATTTGGAGAACGATCATTGGGCTCCTGTTCGAACACTTCTTGTAGCTGCCCGCTCTCAACACCACGATCAGCCAAATTCGGATCTGTCATCGCCTTCGCCGCAACCGTTTCTTTCGACGTTTGTTGCTCGCTTGCTGTGGAGTTCTCTCGTGCCAAAAGAGGATAAAATCCAAGTGATCCATCCATTCGCCCGGCCACCAGCTGCCCACCGACTGAATCGACTGCCAACGCTTCGACCGAATCGGGTTGGCCTTCGTAAACAATGCGTTGCTCCAACTGCGGCATCTCCCAGACTTTGATGGTTTGATCCAGAGCCGCTGAAATCAGGGAGCGACCATCGGCTGCATAGCGCAAGCGGGTAATAACACCTTCGTGTCCAAAACGTGCGTGAAGTATTGGATTAATTTTGAGTTGATCGTGCGAGACTAACTTCCAGACGCGAATCCGGTTATCCGCACCTCCGGCAGCAAACTGAGAACCATCCGGACTAAAAGCCACACTGTACTGTTCTTTGAGCGGTTCACTCCGCGTATCGACTCGACGACCACTCGGTACGTGCCAAACTTTCACCGTAGTGTCTCCGCTGGCACTGACTAAATTAGTTGCATCGGGGCTAAATGCAAGATCGAAGACCGGTCCATTGTGTCCAGAAAGCGTATGCAGGACCTCACCTGTTTCAAAATCCCAGAGTATGATTTTTTGATCGTAGCTTCCACTGGCAAGTATTTTTTCACTGCCACTGACAATCGCTACATAAACGGTGTCGCGGTGTCCGAGAAAAGTTTTTAGCTTTTTACCGGTTGCTACATCCCAAAGGACAATTTCCCCGTTCCGTCCCGCGACACCACCCGCCGCGATTAATTTTTCAGAGTTTGGTGTAAAGCGTAAATCATTAATTTTTCCTACGTGTCCTTCCAAGCGATGGACTTGTTTACGCGTGGTTGGGTCTGCCCCGGGAGTCTGCTTGAATAACTCAACCGCATCGTACCGGGCAACCGCCAATCGTTTGCCGTCGGGTGAAACAGCAACTGCCGTAATCGGCTTTTTTCCTTGCACAGGAGCGAGGCGAGGAAGAGCAACCACACGTTTTTCTTCCCCTTGTGGTCCTGGCGATCCGGCATCGATCCAGCGGCTTAAGAGTGCAATTTCCTCGGCAGTCGGACGCGGTTCTCCTTCCGGCGGCATGGTGGGTTCGGCCGAACCCACCAAGACCTCAATCAGCCGACTTTCAGCCGCGGTTGAAGCAAGTATTGCCCCATCGACACCCCCTTTTTGTGCGCCTGCAAAGGATTCCAGCGACAGTTCCCCTTCCGCATCACGATCATTGTGACATCCGGTGCAATAGCGAGAAAAAATCGGTTGAATCGACTCGTGATAATCAACCATCGTCTGCTCACTCGATGGTTTTGGAGGTGTTTCTGCGCAAAGTACACCACACAGGATGCCCCCATAGCAGCCGAAAGTCAGCAGCCATAGAGCTCGTAAAACGCGCACTCGGTGGATTGGATTGTTGGTTTTCACCCGGAGGCTTTCCTAATGATTGAATAAAAATTCACGACTACTCATGATACCCCAGTACAAATCTTCCAGCACCTCTCGCCGTTGGTCTGCTGATGCGGTTTCGAGCAGTGGAAGTAATTGTTCTACCTCGGAAGATTCTGGTTTACGTGCGAGCGTTCTGAGGAATGCCTCTTCCAAGATGCGTTGATTTGGCGTTTCTGCCAGCAGCGCTTTTCCGACACAGCTTTTTTCATCCCGTAATCGCTCATTAACAGTATTGCCATTGCTGATATGTAAAACCTGAACCAAGCTTGGTGTATTGGTTCGCTCGCACTCACAGGTAATATTCCGCGCATTCCGCCCAAACGTTTTAAGAAATGGTGCTAAGACCGCCGAATCGTAGAGTTCGATTGCCCGCGTTCCCTCAGGATATTCTTTAGTCTCGACAACAGCCGAGCCATCGTATGCAAGATGGGTGAACTTTGCCGGCACCTCACTCACTTGCGCAATTGCATCATAGAGCACTTCGGCCATTAAACGTCGCGGATAATAGCGACTGTAAAATCGTTGATCGGCTTCGTTCTCTGCAATCGGCAAACTACTTCGCTGATAGGTTTCCGACTGAAGAATGACCCGCATCAGCCCTTTGAGATCGAAGTTATGCTCGACCAACCATTGGGCAAGTGCCTCTAGGAGAAGTGCATTGCTTGCCGGATTGGAAACACGCAAATCATCGGTGGGATCCACCAAGCCCACCCCAAAAAAGTTTGCCCAAACACGATTTGCAATCGCGCGGCTGAAATAGGGGTTTTCAGGATTGGTAACCCAATCGGCCAGAGCCAAACGCCGGTCTTGCGGATCATCAAACGGTAAAGCTTCCCCATCAAGCGGTGCGGGTGGTTGTGGTTTTCCCGTACGCGGCTGGACGAGATCCCCTTCGGGTGCAACGTAGAGCGTGCGGAGTCCTTGTCCACTCCGCGGATCGCCCCCCCAGCCTTTCCCTCGCACGCGGGCAAACAGATTGGCCATGGCGTAGTATTGATCATTCGTCCACTTTTCCAGAGGATGATCATGACACTTCGCGCAACCGATTGAGAGTCCCAGAAAGGCTTGGCTTACATTTTCGCTCATGTCTTCCGGAGTTTGGTGAAGGGCATAAAAATTTGTAGCCCCATCCCGATGACTATTTCCACTTGCTGTGATTACTTTTCGCACCAACTTGTCCCAGGAAACATCTTCGGCGACTTGCGAGCGAATCCAATCATAGTAGGCCTTGACTGCTTTTGGGCGAAGTCGCCGTCCATTGACGAGTAAAAGATCGGACCACTTATATGTCCAATAATCGACAAATTCATCGCGAGCCAGCAATGACTCAATCACCTCATCACGTCGCTTTTGAGTTGTCAGCAAGTCGTCCCCACCCTCCTCGGACTTTCCAGAAAATGCCGCCGTCTCAGTGAGGGTGGGCAAGGTACCGATTGTGTCTAGATAGGCGCGACGTAAAAATTCTTCGTCGCTTGAGCGAAGAGAAGGTGCCAAATGAAGACTTTTAAGTTTATCGAGAACCAGCGCATCAATAAAATTTCGTTGCGCTGCCTCACGATAAGCCTCTTGGCTCACCTGGTACGGATAAGGAGACTTGATTTCAGAGAGAACAATCCGGCTTGAGAACCAAACGACAATAGCTCCCTGTCCGTTCCCGATTACCTCGATCTGACCTTCAGGGGAAACGGTGGCAACCGTTGCATCGGTTGAGGAAAATTTAGCCCACCGCGTTACATCTTCTTTGCGACCGTCGCTATAGCGAGCGGTGACGATGAGCTGTTGTCGGTCTCCCGGATGTAGCGTCATCGCATCCGGAAGCACCTGAACCGATGTTAATTGTGGATCTTTGGCACTCGGAGCCTTTGCCCCATCACTGATCCATTTGCCTAGCAATTGATAATCGGCGGAGTCGATTTTTAAGCGGACACCACCTTTATGAGGTACGCCCCCGGTCGGCTTGGCAAGTAATAAACTTCGGGCCGGATCGGCAGGCTCCAGACGCCTGCCCCGCGCTTGGCGAGTTATCCACCAATGGTCACTTGCCGGGTCGTACCCTCGCAATGAAAGCTTAAAGCCGCCCTTACCCGCCAGTGCCCCGTGGCAGGCGCCGGAGTTACAGCCCTGTTTCGCAAGTATAGGGAGAACATGTCGACGGAACTCCCATTCCAATGCAGTTGTGGTTCCACTCACCAAGACAGTCGTTTCTGCTGTCTCCCCCTGCCACGTCGCCCTGACCGTTGCCTCGCCATCACCGACTGCCCGCGCCCGGTTTCCTTCGATAGTGACAACTTCTGTATCGCTCGAGTTCCAGCTGACTTCATTGTGTACTTGACCAATGTAGCTTCCGGCCTCATTACGCCGCTCTAAAACCAAAGTTTGTTCTGCCCCTAGGAACATCAACTGGAAAGATTGGGGCAGTACGACCAGCGTTTCGTCTGCACGACTCCCCGCTACGGAAAGCAATGTCAAAAACACAATAAGTGAAGAGCGGAACGCCATCGGTACCATTCGTTTTAGAGCTTAAAAAAGTTCTTTGATTTCATGGCGACCAAAATCAACGATCGGAAACGGTCGGCCAGCAGGGCCAGGTAATTCGGTTTCCAGATCAAAGCCCATGCCGCGAAAAATCGTCCCAACAATTTCAGGCGGATCCGCTGGTCTATCTGCGGGCACACCACCGATGGGGTCACTTTGACCCACCGCCCGGCCACCCTGGACGCCCCCTCCAGCAAAGTAGCAGGTGAAACATTGTGGCCAGTGATCGCGTCCACCGGCAGGATTCACCTTGGGGGTACGGCCGAATTCGGCAACGCAGGCGACCATCGTTTTATCCAGCATGCCACGCTGGTCCAAATCTTCGATCAGTGCTGAGTAGGCCTGATCGTACATAGGGGCGACGATGTTTTTCATTCCCTCAATCGAGGTGAATGGTTTAGAACCGTGGATATCCCACGTGATTTCATCGAAGACGGTGAGGAAAGTATTGATCGTGACGAATCGCACTCCCGCTTCAATCAATCTGCGAGCAAGCAAACAGCATTGACCAAATCGATTACGACCGTAGCGGTCGCGTACCTGTGGTTTTTCTTTCGAAAGATTAAATGCTTCTTTTGCTTGGGGGCTTGTCATCAGTCGATAAGCCGCCTGGAAGTTTCCATCCAAAAGCTGCGCATCCGCACTTTGTTCAAAATGCTTGAGGGTCGAATCGACAATGTCGCGCATTTTTTGGCGACGATTCAGCCGCGCGGTCCCGATTTCTGCGGGGGGCAAAAGATCAGGAACTTGAAAATCAGGTTTCGACGGATCTGCAGAGAGGACGAACGGATCGTGGGATTTACCCAGGAAACCCCCTGCTTGGCCATTTGGGAGGTTGCCCCCGCCGCGACCCATCAGTTCAGGCAGCACGACATGTGCCGGTAAATCGGTGCGTCTCCCCCGGAGATAGCTGACAACGGATCCAACATGTGGCGTTTCCACGCCCCCGGTAAATTTTCTTCCGGTTTGGAGCATCTGCCAGCCCGCGTCATGTACGGCCGCTGAGGTGTGGTAGCAACTTCGAACCAGTGAAAATTTATCTGCAATACGGGCATGTTGGGGGAGAATTTCCGAGAGTTGAATGTCGGGCGATGCCGTGGAGATCGCCTTAAAAGGTCCACGGATCTCGGCCGGTGCATTCGGTTTAGGATCAAAGGTATCAAGTTGACTGGGTGCTCCGAGATTAAAAATCATAATCCCTGACCGGTCGTCGTCGACCAACTGCCCCTGTTCCTTGGCATGAAGCAAGTCGGGTAGGGTTAAGCCCGCAGCTGCCAATGTGCCGACTTGCAGAAAATCACGACGGGTGACGCCGTTGCACGTATGTGTCGAACCAACCCCTTCAAGGCGGAGCATGAGCAAATCCTTAAGTGGCTTCTTTGAAAAGGAACCGCGTGGGCCCAAAACTATATTTTAGCCAGATCCTCACCAACGAACGAGAAAGCCTGCAGGCAAAATATTTTTTTGATCCCGTCTAGTTCGCTGGAGGGGCTTTGAAAGAGGTCGTATCATAACACGCAACCCCTTGCCATTTATAGAGATGCAAATAAATAGGGCTCCCCCAGGTGATCCAAGGCTCTTTAGCGAAGAGAGAGTTCTTTGACCGTTTGAACGAGGAGAATTACATTTTCCACAGGAATTTGTGGCAAGATCCCATGCCCCAGATTAAAGATGTGCCCAGGCCGGCTTGCTGCTTGCCCTAAAACCTCGGCGGCGGCGTGTCGAATTTGTTCCTCCGGAGCAAGCAGGGTCATGGGGTCAAGATTTCCCATGATACTACGGTCCTCTCCGACGGCGGCCCATGCCGTGTCGAGACCGATTCGCCAATCCACACCGATCACATCGCCCCCCGCTTCGGCCAGTAAGGGATAGAGTGCTGGATTCCCCGTTGCAAAGTGAATCACCGGAATCCCTTTTTGAATGCCTTGAATTAAACGTCGACTGTGTGGCAGTACAAATTGGCGATAGTCACTACAGCTTAAGCAGCCGACCCAACTGTCAAAAATCTGGACCGCCTGTACCCCCGCGGCGATTTGTGCATTGAGATAAAGCGTGATGCTTTGAACAAGTCGATCCATCAGCGCTTCCCAGGCAGCCGGATCGCGGTACATGAGCGTTTTTGTATGCAAATAATTACGCGACCCCGCGCCTTCGATGGTGTAGCTTGCCAGAGTAAAGGGTGCCCCAGCAAATCCAATCAACGGCATCGTTTCTGCCATTTGTGCGCGCGTTATCTGCACCGTTTCCATGACATAGTGGAGTGCATCGACGCTCTCCAGGGCCAGTACCCGCCGGACATCTTCGCCTTGGCGGACTGGATTGTGAATAATCGGACCTTCCCCCTGACCATATTCTAGTTCCAGGCCCATCGGTTCAAGAATCGGTAATAGGTCAGAAAAGATGATTGCGGCATCCACATCCAAACGCTCGGCAGCCGTAATGGCGACTTCTGCACAGAGTGCCGGATTTTTACAAAGTTCCAAAAAGCTCGTTGTTGCACGAACTTCCCGATACTCCTTCATGTACCGCCCTGCCTGCCGCATTAACCAGATGGGGGTTCGCGAGACTGGCTCCCGACGGCATGCGCGAAGGAACAGGCTTTGTTCCCACGCAGGATTTTGAGAATGACTGGACGCGGTCTTCGCTGTTACCGAAAGAAGCTCGGTGAGTTTTTGTTTGCGTTTTCTTAATGCTGGCGCCTGTTCGGTCGCCAACGTCACCAGTTGTCCCATTTTATGAGTGGTCGATTCCAGGTCGACTGAAATTTGCTTCTCTCTCAGATAATTGCTTGTTGTGGGCCCGATGGAGGCAACCACGACCTCCTGCATTGCACCGAGCAGTACATCAAGCATTCCTTGCTGCTCTGCAAGTGACAATAAATTATTGACTTGATTGGCTGATGTAAACAGGACCACATCAATCTTGTGATCAAGGATCGCACGGATATTCGCCTCGAGCGGACCGGTGTCGCGAGGGAGTGCCCAGCGATATATCTGGACTGGTAGTACCGTGGCTCCGCGGGCCTCAAGACCCGCTATCAGGCTTGGATTGGAAATGCCGTATTCCTGGATACCAACGCGTTGGCCTGCCAACGGTAGGTGTCTATCCACCAGTTGTAATATTTCGCGCCACGTGTGCGGCGGTTCGGCTCGAAAGGTTGGTTCAACTCCTAGACTCTTGAGGGCCACAACTGGCTTGGGACCTCGGGCGATTGTCGTGGTATCGGCTAAGGCAGTCAAAAATCGCTCGCGATCAACGTGCCTTTCAACGACTTGCGTTAATGTTTCGACTCCGACTCCCGTAAGCAAGATGACCACATCAATTTCCGCAGTGATCAAGCGATGTGCAAAATCAATGGCCTGCTTATGTTCGTCGAGAGTTACTTCGCGCATCGAGGAACTCACGTGTGGAGTCGCTCCGTGCCGTTCAATCAGCCGCTCCATTTCCTGGCCGCGACGGCTTTCAAAGGCTGCAATCTGCAATCCAACGGAAGACATAAAGGATGTCCAAAACGAGGAAAATGGTTTTTCCTCATGCTAGTCGGCAAATCGACGCACGGATAGTCGGTTCGTAGAATCTAGCGGGGCGAAGCATCCCCAAGAATAAAAGACCGCACATGTCCACGCACGCTATGTTTAGAAACGAAGTGCGTGGCGTAGTAATCCCATGGCGGTCACAGCTTGCCGCCAGAAAAATTGTCCGGAGGACTTTTTTTCAACAGCGGAATCGAGTGGCATTTCATAAATCCGCTGACCGCCAGCCGAAAGTCGAAAAATCATTTCTACATCCGTAGTTCCCCGACTTATCTTCGGGCTGATAGCGTCCAGAGCATTTCGGCGGAACGCTTTCATCGGACTTTCTATATTACTCAAATGCTGTCCGGTGCAAAATTTTAAAATTCTCGTTAGCACTTGATCGAGCGCCCGCATCCACCAAGTTTCTTGATCCGGGTAGGAAAGAATATGGTGAGATCCATAGACAACATCACAACACCCAGCCAGGATAGGTTTAACGAGCATCACAATATCTTTGTTTTTAATATCGGTGACACCATCGAGGACCACTACGACCTTTCCAAAAGAAGCTGCTAAGCCAGTCTGCAAAGCAGCACATCGGCCGAGATGCGTGTCATGTTGCAGCAATGTAATTTCAGGATGTTTTTCTCCGAGGGCTTTTACCACCGACAGTGTCGAATCGGTGCTGCCATCGTCAACAATCAAAATTTCCTTTTCAGCCTGTAAAGCCAATAGAGTTTCTAAGAGGGCAGGCAACCAGCGCTGTGCATTGTATGTTGGAATAACAAGCGAAAGCATCGGTTCGACACAGCTTTGCGATTCATGCTGCAACAATGCGTCTGCGTGGGAGAGTGTGGCCTCAATCGGCTGCTCCGTTGCGCTGCTTCCCGAATTGCCTGCATGCACACGATAGTAAGGCTTAATTTGCGTCGAGGATTCTGTGTTCCTTACGCGAAAAGGTATTTCAGATCCCGTTTTTGATTCGCTTCGTTCCATGGATGATTCTCTACAGCGGACAAAGGAAGACAAGGAAGTAACTGGTATATCTTTCGGTCAAAATCACTCCCTACATTGGCATTGACCAAAGAGAGTTATCTTTTGCGACAGGAACAATTGTGCTGCCCCTGCGCGGTGTAAAGCTTATGCCTATTGTGCGTGCTTCCGGTCTCTGCGCGGCCGCTTTCAGGGAGCGAGCGGCCCGTGATCGTGCAGGTTATGCAGGTCAATCGGATTACCTTCTATTTCCACACGAGACCCCCTGAATCTCCATCTGGAGGGATCTTGGCGCTTCAATTTCGTCAGGATCCCTCTGGTCTGATCGCTTACCCCAAAATCGTGGCTAGCGGACCCTATCTTTCAGGAGTAGGATAAACCGAGTAAGTTTCCCGGAATTGGATCTGGCCCTCCTTGAAACAAAGTGGAGACCCCATGACCGGGCCGCTGATTGCTTTGATCGCCAAACTGCTTACCGGTGCCAGCGCCCGCTGGGTGGACTGTCAGCCGGATACCTGCCAACGCGTCTATTTTGCCAACCACACGAGCCACCTCGATTCCCTCGTCATTTGGTCTGCCTTGCCGGGTTCGATCCGTACATTAACCCGACCTGTTGCGGCAAAAGATTATTGGGGCAAAACGATGCTTCGTCGCTACGTCGCCGGGCACTTCAATGCCTTGTTGATTGACCGGAAGGATATTAAGGTCCACCAATCCCCGGTGGATTTGCTCCTTCGAGAAATAGGAAGCGTGAATTCCTTGATTGTTTTTCCAGAAGGGCATCGCTCGACGGGGAGCCAGATTGGAGCCTTTAAAAGCGGCCTCTATTATCTTTGTAAGAAGCGACCGGATCTGGAGGCTGTGCCCGTTCATCTGGATAATATGAATCGCATTTTGCCCCGGGGAGAATTTTTGCCCGTGCCGCTCTTAAGTTGTATCACCTTTGGTCGGCCGATGTCGTTGGAAAGTGGTGAACAAAAAACAGACTTTCTTGACCGAGCTCGGGAAAATCTTTTGCGATTAAAGATGCCAGAACATGATCAGTGATCCCATAACCTGGATTTTTGTGGCGGGCGTTTTGCTCTTGCTCGGCGTGGCAACGACCGTGGGCCAGTTTCTTAAAGGTCAACCTGAATCCGGGCTCAATCCAGCGATGGTGCAAACCTTCAACCGGCGAATTCGTGCCTGGTGGTTGCTTTGTTCTCTTGTAGCGGCAGCGCTCTTTTTACCGCGCAGTGTCACGGTTGTACTTTTCGGAATATTGGCCTTCTGGGCCCTTCGTGAATTTATCACCTTGACTCCAACGCGCTTGAGTGACCACCGGACGCTGTTTTGGGTTTTTATACTCTTTACGCCACTGCAGTTTGTGCTTGTTGGATTGGGTAAGTACGATCTTTACAGTACACTCATTCCTGTCTACGGCCTTCTTTTTGTCACGGCCCGAGTCGCCTTTTCAGGCGACCCCAAACGCTTCCTTGAGCGAACCGCTAAAATCCAGGCGGGGCTCGTGCTTTGTATTTATTGCTTGAGTCTCGCCCCCGCGCTGCTATACCTCGATATCTATACCACGGCCGATATTGATAAGTTGCGGACTGCGGTGCCTGGAACGGATCCCCTGGTCCATTCCTTTGGTAAAAATGCCTTGCTGCTCTTCTATTTTGTCTTTATTATCCAAATGGGCGATGCCTTACAGTACCTCTGGGGAAAAATTCTTGGTCATCGCGTGATTGCCCCTGCAGTAAGTTCGACGCGAACTTGGGAAGGAATGATAGCCGGCTCCGGAAGTGCTGCTTTGTTGGGAGCGGCCCTCTATTGGGCAACACCTTTTAACGAGTGGCAGGCAGGCTGTATCTCGCTGGTGGTTGCACTCTCGGGCTTCGCAGGCGGTATGGCGATGTCGGCAATCAAACGTGATCGTGGTGTGCAAGATTACGGTACCCTTGTTGTTGGGCACGGCGGCGTTCTCGATCGAATCGATTCCCTTTGCTTTGCCGCCCCCGTTTTCTTTTTACTGACCAAGACATTTTTCACACTGTCTTGATCTCGAGAGGGCCTTAAACAACTTTTCTTAGGTCAAAGAACCAACCGACGCCGTTCAACGAAGAATTGTTTGTTTCGTGGGTTGCATCGGTTGTTGGCGAGTTGCCTGATAGGGCTGATTTTTAACTGCTGAGGCGATGCTTCCAGGTGTAAAAGAAACGTCTGTTGTTCGAGTATGGGTTCCGGAAGCGACCCAGCCACCCACCCTCGCTTTTGGTGCCAGTGGTGTTTTCTGTTGCCCCTGCGCAACTTTTCCTAAACCACTTGCCCCCCCCTCAGCTGACCGATGAATGAGGTTGGGTGCAGGTCGCAAACGTCTGCTGCCAGCAGCGGCGAGAGTCACCTTTGTTTCTGGAAGTTGTCCTGCTTTAGAAGCCGCCAAGAGCGAACGGCTCGGACTTCCTTGCTTCACCCACTCGAGCCATTCATTTTGTAAACTCCCGAGATCGGTAACGCCATAAGCCGACTCAAGTGCCCGCATCCAGTTTTCATCTTGCAGCCCATCCCCCACAAAATCCACAAACTTTCGCTCTCCCCTCTCTTCAATCAAATACCGCGCAAGTGAATACCCTTCAGCATATAAGGGTAAGACGTCTGCAGGATATTCCTTCATTGCCAACATTTGGCTAAAAGCAATTCCGCGCTGTGTCTGAAGGAAAGAAATCAACATCGTTTCGTGACGTTTTTTTTCGGAGGGATGTTCAACGGTGGTACAGGCTCCCTCATCGGCCCAGCGCGGTAAAGGTTGGCGAAAGTGAGTTGCAAAAATAGTATGCGTCACTTCGTGCGGTAGTACGGAATCAAGAATCCGAACTTCAGATCCTTGTATATTCATTCGCCAACCCCCGACCTGATCGTTTTGGAAAACAAAGCTCGTTGCCCCACCCGCTCCCAGTTGCGGCCCAACTTGTGCGGTAATCGGACAGGGGCTGTTCCAAGGAGAAAGAGTCTTGCCCAGCCATCGTTCTGCAAGTTCGCGGCGATACATCTCGGCGGCATCGCCAATCTTTTTTGCTAACTGGGGAGAGGGCGCAGAAACAATAAAATTGGGGGTCCGGTAGGAGGCAGCGACACTCGTCAGACTGACCAAGAGAATCGCGATTCGGAGGAAACGAGCTTCCATGCTCTCGGGTCCTTGCGGGGAGGGAGTGACATAGGTTGGGGGCGGGGAGGGTAGCGAAAGTCATGTTTTCCAACCAGTGCAATTCCCACGACACTTCCATCCCTAGCAGGCAAGAGTCGAGAACACCGTTGTCCCCGCGACACCGAAGTCGAATACGAACAACCGGGGTTGCACAACCTGTTCTTTAAAAACGACTTAGCATAGATCAAGTAAATCTTGACACACGATCCGGCTCTCTTTAGGATCGTGTGCTGTAAACCCCTATTTTTTAGAAGCTTGCAGATTTTCGGGGCTTTTCCGATGGACTTTCAAACCGTGCTTCTCATCCTGGGCATCCTGGGGATCATCCTCTTTCTGGTGGCCCTGGTCATGAGCTACAAGTCGTGGCGGTGGCACACCCTCCTGTTGGTGTGGCTTGTGTTTTCCGCCGCGTGTGTTGCCATGTGGATGAGTGTGGAAACACTCAAGGTCCATCAAAGTTGGCGAGAGATTCTGCATGTTAATGATCGCAACCAATCACCCAACCAACCGCTGGCGGGTTTGATTGAAAAGACCGAAAAGCTTCGTCAGGAAAATCACGAGCTTGAATTCGGCGTCGAAGACGAGCGTGGCAGGATCATCGCGCCCGGTATCGGACAGTTCGAATTAAAATTGGCGACACTGCTTCTGGATCGTGGACGGATGTGGCCCGACGCAAAGCCTGTGGAAATGAGTGCCGAGGATGTAGTGACTGTTGAGTTCGACCAATCTCAAACCTATCGCCTGGAAAAAGAGCTTCCTGTTTACGTGTTCAGTAGCGATCCATTTCTTACGGGCGGTCGGTATTTAGGAATGTTTCAAGTGACGGAAGTCACCGGGAATCAAGCCGCAGAGGGGGAAGAACCGTCAGCGGCGGCAGGTTCACTACGGGCCACACTTCGCCCTCAGTGGCCCGTCGCAGAGGAGGAACACGATCGTTTACAGAATAGTGTGGAAAACGAAGAGCGATGGACTATTTACGATAAGATGCCCGTCGATCGCCATTTGGTTTTTGCCGGCTTGGAAGCAGTGGATCTTGAAATAGAGGAAGAACCTTTTGATGCGATGGACCGCGCTACGCGATTGCGGAAAATCTTACCACAGCGAACCGTCCAAGAATTTATCGATGATTACCAGCCTGCCCATCCCGAACACCCCCCCGCACGTATCGAAGATCTGGTGGAATTCCTTGAAGACTATCCAGATGATGAAGATGAGCCAGCGCGTTTTATTGAAGGCCAACAAGTCTGGCTTCCTAAAAAGGGTGTAGAGAGTGATAGAAACATTCGTGATCCAGTCACGGGTGGAACGATAGAGGTGCGGGCACTACCTAAAATCAGTGCCTTACTCGAAGACGAAGTCATAGAACGCGTGGACGAAGACGGTTCACCCCGTTACTCGCGGCAATTGCGCGATTATGCGCATCTCTTTCGCGATATGCATCGCGAGCGTAAGCGACAAGATTTTGAGATCGCGGATACCGGTTTAAAAATTTCAGAGGTGCAAACTCTTATCGGCGAAAAACAGCAGGTCATAAAAATTTTTGAAGACGAGAAAGGCCGCTTATCGAGAGATCAACAGCAATTTTTTCACGATCAAAAAGTCATTGATGATCTGGTTTCCAAGGTTCGCAATAAAACCACCACCAGCAACCGACGCTTGGTCGAGATTCGTAATGAAACGATCAGGCTCGGGAAGCAACTCAACACAAAACAATTAGATGCCGTCGAAGAAATAGATCGCCGGGCCCCTGATCCTGAATCTCCTTCCGATTCGGGCTGAGATAGCCAAATCACGTATTCGGCGCGTCAGCGTCCTCGTTTTACATACTCTTGTAAGTGGTTGCCAACCAACTGCCCAGCTGTAAATCGATAGCTCTTTCATTGGCTGACCTTTAAACTCTTGGTTGTATATGGGACTCGACAGTCGCGATTATTATCAGGAGCCTTCCCCGGAGCATCGTTTTGGTGGCGGCCCATCCTCCGGTGGACAAGGTCGATTGATGGTGACCCAATTGGTGATCATCAATGCCGTGGTTTATTTATTTGAAATTTTATTTGATCAAGCTCGCTTTACCGAAACCTATCTTGCACTCGACAGCGGTCTTTTTGTCACGAACTGGAAATTGTGGCAGATCATCACCTACGGCTTTGTGCATTCTCGAAATGACATTTCCCATATTTTTGGCAATATGTTTTGCCTTTGGTTTTTTGGCCGTGATGTTGAGGGTATTTACGGTAAGCGGGCTTTTCTTGCTTTCTATCTTTCCACGATTGCGATCGCAGGTATTTTGGGCCTTTATTCACAGCAGCTATTGGCTGGTACGGCCGTGAGTTTGCTCGGTGCCTCCGGTGGCGTTGCGGGTGTGATCATTCTTTACATCTGCCACTTTCCCCAACGGACCCTACTGCTTTATTTTGTGCTTCCAGTCCGCGCGTGGGTCTTGGGGCTTATCTTTTTAGTCTACGACTTCGTTGGCACCTTTAGCGATACGCATGTTGCGCACACCGCGCATCTGGTCGGCGCGGCATGTGGATGGATCTATTTCAAAACCGGCTGGGATTTGAGTCGTTGGCTTCCAACGCGCAAAAAATTCCGACAGTTTGGGCCACGACGCAAAGTGCGGATTCACCAACCCAAGCAGGATCCGTTGGCCGAGGAAGTCGACCGATTATTAGCAAAGATCAACCGAGAGGGGTCGGCAAGTCTGTCAAGGAAAGAGCGGCGGACGCTCGAGCGAGCCAGTCAGCAGTACAAAGATCGCCAGCCGCCGAACCCCTAAAGTGGCCTTCTTGGCAATTGGCGGTGGAAGGGAGCTCTTATCCTTTGAGGTGGAGCAAAACCATGTTCTGCTTCCCATTCAGTTCGCTCCTGGTCGGAGGCATAGTAGCAGAGATAGATTTCTGGATTCCGACTCGCATCCGCACAATCCCAGTGAAGATAACTATCAGTGCCCTCGAGCTTCTTTTCCTCACTGGGAAGAATATCCCGAAAAATCAATTGGTAAAGTTCGCGATCAGAAAGGTGATCGGTGAAGTCCAACACGACCCGCTTTTCGAAAAGGCGATAGACGGTTTCCCAGAGAACTTCATGTAAGGAATCCTCCCCCTCTAAGTCCATTGCAAAGTTGTTAGGGCGAGGGATAGATAGAGGTGGATCAAACCAGGCGACGATCGGAAGCACAGGTGCCCGTTCCCACGCTAACATCGACTCCAAAAATTCATTTTCTTTGGCTGTCGAAAAAGCCTGTACATTCACCCGACAGATGGCCTCATCGACATAAGGCTCGATTTGGTCACGCAGTTCGGCATTGCGAAGCAGGTGATCGACTTCATCAAAATCAAATGAATTCGTCTCAGAATTTTCCATAATCAAGTCACTTTTTTCAACGGAAGAATTACAAATCTGATTGTTAAATAAATCAGCAATTACTCTCCCTTCGACTCTAACAACGATTAAGCGAGGATCAACAGGTCAATGGACCGGTTTTAGGGAAACGCTTTTAATCGTGGATCGATTGATCGGTACAACTGAGAAACTTCGCCCGCAAACTCCGTGTAATCGTTACATTTTGACCTGGAGCGATAACAAGTGGTTTGAATAGCGCTTTCAGCTACTCGCTTTTAGCCGGGGTCGCCGACTCCATCCTGCCCAGTTGTTGATCAAGTTCACTAATCTTATTTACTCGCCGGGTATGGCGACCGCCGTCAAATTCAGTGGACAGCCAAATTTCGACCATATGATCGATTAATTTTACGCCCAGTAAATCGGCTGAAAGACAAAGAACATTCAAATCGTTATGTCGCCGGCTCATTTCAGCAGTCAAATCATCGTGACACGGAGCCGCCCGCACGCCGGGAAATTTGTTCGCCACGATGGCCATTCCGATCCCCGTGCCACAGATGAGAATTCCACGATCAGATTCGCTCTGGCTGACACGTCGCCCAACTTCGGCTGCGATATCGGGGTAGTCCACACTTTCTTCACTTTGGGTGCCTGCATCCATTGCTTCGTGCCCCAGTTGGCGCAACAAGTCAATAATCTGCCTTTTGACATCCACCCCACGGTGATCACTTCCGATCGAAATTCTCATACTATTGTGTTCCTCTAAGGGCACCGCTGCGGAGTATTCCAGTCATTTATTGAGGGTAATGCCCTCAATCCTTGTTGCGAGTTCCTTACGGATTTGCTCGGCACATCGTTGATATTCAGCAACCGATTCACCGATCGGGTCTGCTACATCTTTTCCATCCAATCGCAAGACTTCCGTGCGCGATGCAGCATCCGGCCATTGAGCCAACAGGGCCTCACGGTGCCCGCGCGTCATAGTAAGAATCAAATCGGCATGGCGAACCATTTGTTCTGATACTGGTTGCGCGGAATGTGCACCAAGATTGAGGCCCATCTTTTCCATCACCTCAATACCCTGAGACGAAGCTTTGCCTCCTGCCATAGCTGCAATACCTGCCGATGTGATCATCACGCCATGCTCTTCAATATCTGTTTCTACACATCCTATTTTTTCAGCCAGGAGACGTCTCCCAATGACTTCCGCCATGGGACTCCGGCACGTATTTCCAGTACAGACAATTAAAATCATTAAGCTGGAGAGACGCTTTAAATGTTGCTCTGTGACTACCCCCGCTCGTAAAATTTCGTAGCTTGTCTCATGGACCCTTACCACAGAAGAAGGTTGACCCAGTCGGCTTTTACCACCATCGAGTACTAAATCAATCTGTTCACCAAACACAGAAATGACCTCCTCTGCCGTGATTGCCTCTGGTTTGCCATTTTGATTGGCACTGGTCAGTGCAACCGGGCCAGTCAGCATCCGTAGCACATCTAAAATCAAGGGGTGTGCTGGAACACGTAGACCAACTGTACCGTTAGGAACGACGGCCTGCCGTACGCGTGCAGGAAGTTGCGAAAGCAAACTTTCCGGATGACGATTTTCCGCAACGAGTGTGAGAGGGCCGGGCCAACAACGCCGCGAAAGACGTCTCCCCATCGGACTTAAATCGGGCGCATAATCAAGTGCTTCCTCAGCACTTCTTACCGCAAGGGTGAAAGGGTGTCCCTGTCCCCGCCCCTTGGCCTGAATAAGTCGGTCCATCGCCGCCTCATCCAAGGCACTGGCCGCCAGACCATAGACGGTTTCAGTGGGAAAAGCCACCAATTGGCCTCCGGTGAGTGCCTCCACAGCCCTGTGAACCACATCGCGCGGGTCTTGAGCTGCCCGAGTATCGATTACCACTGGAGTCATAAGGGTGCGTACTTCTTCCGTCGTTTACTAAAAGATGCTCAAGCAACGTTTTGCGCGGGTGAAAAGAGGAAGTGGCCGATCCTTCGGCGCGATAAAACGTGCGGAAACTCTGTCCGAATTGAAAACGTTTAAGCTGCAAGCCTACCCGTAAAAGCCCTGAGGCGTCAAGTAGATACCCCCCTAAAAGAGCTATTTTCGGGTTGGCGGTGGTCCAAAACAAAGGTTGTTTCACTTAGTTGCAGCAATTTAACCAGTTTCTCTTGACCCGCCAGTGGGCGAAGCGGTTCAATCCACCATGCGCCCCTTTTTCTTTTTTGTCTGCTGCTCTTTGCCCCTGTTGTCGCACGCTGCCGGGGAACCTGAAAACCCGCTCCAGGGATCCCTTCGCGATCCCTGGCAGGTCGTGACCGGGCAGAAAGAAGCAGACGCATCGCCCCAAACCCAGACTCCCTTTGGCCCCTCGTTTTCAGATTTCAAAGCACAGTACGGCTCGCGGCTGGACCTTTCTCCCCTCGGAGATGCTGACGGAGATTCAGTGGCCCAGCGCTTTGCTCGTGGTGAAGGAGAATGGACCCAGTTTCAACCCAGCCCATGTATTTTTCAGGACGGCGCAATTTTTTATGGGGATCCACGTGCCTTAAGCCGCGATCCGGGGCCTTCTGTCACTACAACCGCTACGAACAGTTGGCCCGTTTTTACAGTGGCCGCTATTTTTTCGGGTATTTTACTGCTGCTTGGGATTTACTTTCGAAATCGACACCATCGACACCAAAGACAGGTCTCGCTCGCGCGGTAGACTCGTTTTAAGCAAAAGAAGAGCGGGTCGTACGGATAGGGCAAAGCTTGCGGAGCAATCGAAAAACATCCATTTCTTTTTCATCACTGGTCGATAAATCCTGACCGGTAAGGTTGCACACGAAGTTGGATCTTACTGCTGTGATTTGATATCTTCCGCGATGGACCGCGACCCCCCTCTGCAAAAGGTCGCAGATCCTTGTTCCATCGCAAGCCAATCCTATTGTTTCTTTGCTTCCAGCTGTTGGTTCTTCCTGCAGTCGGTTTAGCGCAGTCTTGCGTCCCTGGAAGGTTGTGAAGACCCCGATCTTCAGTACGGGGTACCCGTACGCTGCCCCCCCTGACTATTTCTACAGCCACGCCGGTCAAAATCGCTCCCAAACAACAAACCCCGCACCCGGCAGTGGTACGGATTGTTGCGGACGAAGGGAAAACAACCTCACTTGGATCGGGAACCTTGGTCCATGTGACGCAAGATTTTGGTTTGGTGATTACCAATTGGCATGTCGTTCGCGGGGCAAAGGGTCCGGTCGAGGTTATTTTCCCTGATGGATTTCGCTCGGGTGGCACGGTGATGAAACTCGATGATTCTTGGGATCTTGCTGCAGTTGGAATTTGGAGACCGAAGGTCGCTCCTGTTCGGCTGGCCGAGAAGGCACCGCTCCGGGGAGATTGGCTATCGATTGCAGGATATGGTGGAGGCCGTTACAGGGCTGCAAACGGTCGCTGTACACAGTACGTAGCACCTGGAAAAAACCAACCTTTCGAAATGGTAGAACTCTCCACGGAAGCTCGACAGGGTGATTCGGGAGGACCTATTTTCAATGCCAATGGAGAACTTGCCGGTGTTTTACTGGGAGCGAAAAGTGGCCATACAGTGGGAAGCGTTTGTGGCCGGGTAGGACATTTCCTTACCGATGTTGCCGCCACACTGCAACGGGAGCAATCACAACGGCTCGTCAAAGACGACCGGAAGAGTTTTGACGAGTATACAACTCCGGGTCGACAACTGTCTTCCCACCAGCCTAATCGGTGGGTTGCCACTCACCCAGTACCGGTTTCCGTTGCAACGGGGAACACAATGCAGACAGCATCGGCAGATTATTATGATCCATCCAAAGCGGCCGGGTTGTGGGAAAGTAATTTTGAGACAGCTTGGCACGGAAAGCTGAGTGCCTACTTAGGCGCAACTCCTTTCGACCAAATCAAGACATTTTTCGCCACCGTCGGTGCCTTTTCTTTACTTCTCTCCTGCCTGCGACTTTTTAAAATAGATCGCTAGTAGTCGTTTCGCCTAGAAGAGCAGGAAGAATTCTCTACGAGCATTGGCAGGCTATCGTGCGCGTTAATCGAGCCAATCGCCATCAGCCAACCGGTCAGGAACATACTGTTCGGTAACATAGCTGATGTCTTTGCTAATCAGCGATTCCACCTCCAGCTTGAAATCATTCTTAAGCATCATATTGATTTCTTTTTGCCAAGCTTTCTTATGTTCAAACCAAGGGTAGCCCATAATCTGCCGTGCACGTTTGCGATCATTGTCATTTAAATCAATCCGCACACTCGGAGAAAGCTGGCAGCGTTCGTAATCTTTGCTTCGTAAACCAATGAAACGTGCTTTGGGAATAGCCATCCGCTGAGATTCGTAGGCCAGATTGATCGAGCCTTGTTTGATAACACTATAAATATAATATCCCCAAGGGTCATTATCGAGCAGACAGAAGATAGGCAATTCCAACTCATTGTGCATCCGGTTGAGCAATCGGCGTACTCCGCGAGGCGGCTGTCCCGCTCCGTGTGTCAAAATACAATTGTGTGTTTTCCAAAATTTATCTTCATTGAATCTTTGCCAAACGGTTCCCTTTTCCACGTGTAATACGAACTTTGCCGAACATTTTTTAAAATTAATAACATTCGGTTCAACAATCGATGGAATCCCATATCCACCAGATCCCATTCGGGCACAATCAATCAAATCCCCGTTATCCTCTAGCTTTAGATTACCAACCATTTCCCCTCGCTTGTCGGCATAAAGATGCAACTCTTCCCGAAGGGTTCCCAGGAGAACCTCGACATCTTCAATCACTGGATCGCACTCAGACTGTTCCTCAAACGTATTTTCCTTTGTGCCCTCAATAGTATGCTTGAGCATGTAGTAGAGACCACGAATACTGGTGTTTTTCCCCTGCTCGATAAGCTGTTTACAACCACTCCCCACAAGCATCGTCTGCATGTAGCTCTTCGCCTGGGAAAGATTAAACAGCATTCGACGGTTTGTATTTTTCCCCATCTCAATAAAACGTTTTCGCCGATTAAATTTAACGTTTGACAGACTGCGGGTAGGAATATCTAAGTGGGGATCGCGGCGACGGCGGGCGGCAAGAACGACCTGATCTGCCATGGCGACGAGTTCATGAAGTGTTTTCCGGTCTTTCGGCGCAACGCGAACATTTGCACGCTTGGCTTTCATCCGTCCGGCGGCGGTTCCTTGGCGAGCCACCTTTTTTCGTGTTTTTTTAACCCCCTTCGTCACGCTTTTTTTTGCCATACGGTTTACTTTCTCCGAAGTCTGATCGTGTGTCCCGGTACAGAATAGGTTTATTTTCTCGACAATTTATCGGCAACTTCATTGGGATCTATAATCAACACATTTTCCCCGAGATCGAGTTCCTCCTCGATGGGTCTACCCCGACTATCCAGTTTTACATCTGCTTCAGCGGTCTTTTTTGTTGCTATTTTCAGCAACTGCTCATAAAGATCCCGACGATTTGCCCGGTTTATTTCACTCACCGCATTGGCCACCTCACCCAGATAGCGGAGGAAAATATTGCGTCGCTCGCCTTCCTGGCGTACGCGAATTCTTCGACGAAGGTACATACCCAATTTGCGCCCCACTGCTTGTAGGCCCAATCGCAATTCCTTCTGAATTTCAGGATAGGATGCGATCGCCTCTTTGGATTCGCTTGTAAATGGGACCCACACGCTTGCCATGTGAATCATCACCGTGACAGGCCCATGGGGAAGCGACCCTCGAGATTGACTCAGGCCGTAAGGGCGCCAGTTGGTCCCCAAAATACTCTGCGTAATTGCACATGCCGCTGACTGGAATTGGAGAGGCACTCGATTGGCATACCGCAAGACGTTCATCGTTTGCCCTTCTCCAAGGTTGAGATTTCGTAAAGATTCGTGGAGAAGGTCGATTTGCTTTACAGCAAGTTTTCCTGGCGAAAGCCGAGTGGCAAGGTCCGCCTCTTTAAGAATTCGCTCTGCTGCGCCGCTACCAATTCCATCGAATGTATGAATTAAAAACTGACGGAGCGTTCGTAAATCGGTCTCACCGATTAATTCGATGAGCGTTTCTTTGGTAATCCGCTGCGCGGCGGTTGCTCCACCATAGGCAATCGCTACTTCAATCTGAAAAGGGTTTCCTCGGTAAACATTGGGAGGCCGCGTAGCCGCCGCATAAAATTCTCCAGGCACAACTTGGTGCAGTCCCTTAAGTAAAAGTTCTTCTCCGATCGGAGCGATGCAGTCTGTTTTCGGGGCACTGATCTTCGTTCCCTGAATCGCCTCATAAAGTCGGTCTACTTCCCCGCGACCAATTCTCCGAGTACTTGCACGGACTTTTAGTCCCGCCGTTGTACAAATTTTTCGAGCGACTGCCGGACTCACACGAGAAAATGAAGAGGTCAAAAACTGGGATAGCGTTCCAGTATCTGTTGCCTTAAGCATTGCCAAAAGTCTTCCCAACTCAACGCCGTAAGGATGTGGTTTGATCTCTTTTGGTTCTACAGGAAGTGTCTCTGTTGATCGTTCGTAGTGATGATAACCCCCGTCGGAATCTACATAATGTAAAGTGACATGAGGATTTGCGATGGCTGTCTGTTCAAGGTATTCATCGACACTCCCCCGACCGCGTTGATATTTTGCTTCGAGTTCGATTGTGACGCGCGTTCCGCTCACGACCTCTTTGGTACGGGTATCTTCCGGATCTTCTCCATAGCGACTTACCCACTCCACGCCATGCTTTGTCATCCATGTTTCACCCTTGGGCCCCGCGGGAATATCGACCCCATTTCCTCGACCATTGAGGATTTCAGGTTTATTATTTTTTGTATCGATCTGGATTTCGTAGTAGTGGATAGGCTTGCGCTTCGAAATCTTTGAAGAAATTTTGACCGGTTTCCCCGTCGTTAAAACTCCATACATGCCCGCCGCACTGATACCGATACCCTGCTGCCCCCGACTCATTCGTAGTCGATGGAATTTGGATCCGTAGAGTAATTTTCCAAAAATCAGAGGGATCTGTTTTTTGAGGATTCCAGGACCATTGTCCTGGACCCCCACTTTGTAGCGATTATTACCAGTCGGTTCGACGTGGACCCAAATTTCCGGAAGGATTCCAGCCTCCTCGCAGGCGTCGAGCGAATTATCCACCGCCTCTTTAATCGTGGTCAGTAAGGCTTTGCGTGGATTGTCGAATCCTAACAGATGTCGATTCTTCGCAAAAAATTCACTTACCGAGATATCGCGCTGACTGGCCGCCATCGATTGCGCTGTTGCTCGACGCGCGGGCCGCTTGTTGGTGACCGAACCATTCGTTGCTTCCGGCCTGATTCGTCCTGTGCGAACCTTTTTTTTCTTCCTTCTCGCAGACCCATTCAGAGCCACCCGCGAGGTCGACGAAGCCGACTTTGGAGCGATTGTTTTCTTTCGCTTTGCCTTCACTTTTGCCAAACGCTTGTCTCCTCGCTTAAAACGTCTTGACGGAAGCCGCCCCGGTTGAATCGCGGCGGATGCTTCCAAAGGCGCCCTGAGCCAACAGTGGTTTCGGCAGGGCCCACAGAGATTGATAAGTTTTGCGGTTGCTGCGGATTATACCGCCAGAGCACCTCGTCTCCCAGGTGTTTTCCAGCCGATAACCGCTGAAATTCATGCTTCCAACACATAAAGATTCACTTGTATAAGTGGGATGAGCCGAATTTCCTTAATAGATAATGAACGATCTTGGCTCTCACGGTTTGTAACGTAAAGACCCCGTTTGCCTGAAACCTTTCCTGAGGAGTACCCATATGATTCGCCGGTTTCTGTGGCTCTCCACGCTCATTTCCTGCTCCCTCCTGGTGGGACTGCAGGTCGAGCCGACCTTTGCGGGTCGACCCAATTACGGCCAAGCCAACACGCAGTGTGGCTATCCGGTTTCTCAACAAGATCTTTTTTACAACTACTATGTTGGCACCCCCGGCTGCGGTATTCCTGCGCAACTCTATCTTTGTCCACAACCCACACCACCGCTGGTTGGACATACCTATTACACATATCAACCGCTTTTGCCACACGAAATGCTTTACCGGCATGATCGCACCTATTTCCGCATCCACCCGGACGGAACGGGTGTCAAGACAAAAGTCCGCTGGCGATAAAAATATAAATTCAATCGAGACAACTGCCGTTTAGAGATCAATCAGAAACCAGACACACCGTGGAAGGAAGTGGGTCCATGAAGTTTACTGCCATTACACTCATTTTTTTCACGGCCGGTTTATCCTATGCCCAGACAGCGCGCAAGACGGTCGCCGTCGCGAACTATCCGGCATGCCCGGGGGGCGGTACGTGTGCTCCTGCCAGTGGTGCTTATTGGGCCAATTACGGCCATTGTGGTCGGCGCTGTCAGGCAGCCTTCAGCAATCCCTGGCAGTGTGGTTATTACTACACCCCCTGGGGTGCTCCAACGGCACTCGTTGTGCCCCCGACTGCCGAGAAGCAGTACAGCATGGGATGGGGTGTAGGAAATACGCGGCTCACACGAATTTATCAGCAGTATGGACGGCCCTATCCGGGCGCGATGCTGGGACCCGGGGGCCGTTTTCTTGCGACGCCCTATTGGCCGAGCGATACGGCGCAATTTGGCGTTTACTATGTGCGTGGCCCCTGGTAGTGCTTTTATTTATTTGGCGACGGATCCTGTTCCATACACTCCGCCAAAAGTTTCTCAAACCGAACACGCCACTGCTTGCCCCCTAAATCCGGATAGAGCACACGCGTGGTGCGGATAATCACCGCCGCTTTTTGAGGATCCCCTAGGCGGAGTCGGGCGGTGGCTTCGCCATATTTGGCGGCAAACCACCTTTGCGTTTGCGGCCGCGTCCTGCGGGCGACTTCACGATATTTTTTGAGGGCTATCCGCAGGCTTTTGGCATCCTGCTGTTGAATCAGTAGATCCGCATACCGCGTTTGAATTTGTCCATCCTCTGGATATTCACCGGCAAGCTCACCAAGCATGGTGAATGCCTTGGAAGCGTCCCCCAAGCGGTCAAACGCGTTGACCTTAATTAACACCAAGGCTTTTTTTTCCGAAACGGAAGAAAAATCTTCGAGCTTTTTAAAGCAAGTCATTTGGAGTTCAGCGATCGAACGGCCTTTTTTTTTCGCGGTTGTTTTTGATTGCGAGGATTCTAAATCATCCAAACGTAAAATTAATTGAATCAGAGACTCCTTGCTTCCATTAAATGTCTCTAACACATCAAGGGCTTCTTGGTATTGTCCCATCCCCACAAGCGCCTGCACTTGAAGGGCCTCGAGTCGGGATCGATTTATTAGCTCCTTTTTGGCCAGATCTGCTAATCCGCGCTGGATTAAATCAAGGGCCGCAGGATATGGATTCGCTGCATACTGGATTTGCAGATCCACTGTTTCGGCGACAACGGCAGGTGCAAATGGATCGTGGTCACCGAGTAAATGTTTTACTGCGACTTTGAGTTGCACGATCAATGCGTTTGCCCGCTCCTTCAAGTCTGCATCCTGCTGTTTTGCCATCACGCGACATTCCTGCATGCAGCAGGGAGCCGCCGTTGCGATCGCCGCCGGATACCACTTACTTTTTGCCTCTACTTCAAAGAGAAGAGTGCTTGCTGCTCTCCATTTTTCCTCAGCCGCTAACAGGCGACCTAACCAGAGACGGGCTCGATTGGCAGTCGCTTGCTGTGGCCAACGGTTTAAGTGCTCCTCGAGCAAGTCCTGATAAGCAGCAAGATGGTTCCCCGAACCACCCTGCATCAACTGGGCAAGATTGTAGGCGGCCATCAAGTGGGCCTCACCCGCTCCGGGTGCTTGCGGATAATTGTCAGCAAGTTTACGAAACCGTTGGCCTGCCTCAACATATTTTTTTTCTTCGTAGGTGATCATGGCCGCCGCTCGGTAAAGTTCAAAAGCCGTTTTCTCATCGCCTGCATCTTTCGCTTTACCGGCAGCGGATTCATAGGCCTTCACTGCTTCTGCGAGCTGACCCGCTTGATACAATCCTTCCGCGGCCCGAGCCAATATGGAAGCGCCATGCTGTGATTGCTCGACGATGATTTGTCGCCCGAAGAGTGCACGTGCGCGCTGTAGCCAGTAGGGATTGTTGAGAGTTTCGATCAATTCAAGTTGCTGCTCGGCGCGTAGATTCCAGTTGACGGTGTCCGAACCTTGGGCATCGCCGGCGGCTTGAAGTATGATTTCTAATTCGAGGAAATCCATTTCAGCCTCCAGGGAGGGACTGTAATTTACGGGCTGACTTAAACAGCCGAGCGCGTCGATGTATTGCTGTTCCGCAGCCAATTGCCGGGCCAATTCAAGATGAATCTTCCCCTGGACATCGGCCGGTAGATTTTCCCTCAGATAATGTTGTGCTTTTTCTCGAACTAGATTTTGATTTTTCTTTTCCTCAGAGAATCGCCAGCAAGTAAGCTGTGCAAGCCGGCTTTCCCAATCGATGGGCTTGCTGGTCGCAACGAGCGGCAGCAGTAAATGTTCCGCCTGCTGGAGCGCATGGATACGATCGGGGCTCCCCGCTTCAAAGCAGCGTGCCTGTGCAATCCATGCCTGGGAGATAGTTTTTTCGAGTGCACGTTGAAGGTGGCGCTGACCAACTTCTGATAAATGACTTTCTTTAGTGCGAATCAATCCTTTGCCGATTTGCGCAAGCGCCTTCTTTGCGACCGTCACACTCAGGCGCAAATATTGAAGAGCCTCCTTGCGAGACCCTTCAGAGTCGATAGCGCCCTGGCTTGCCTGGAGGGCCAATTGTCCACGCATCAGTGCCACCTGAGCCACTTGCCGTGAAAGCACGGGCTGAAGGGAGTTTTCCGGATTGCTCTCCAACCATCGCTCCAGAACCGCATTGGCTTGCTTCCAATGCTGCGCCTGTGTGTGAGGAGAACTTTGCCACGCCCAGGCAGCGAAAGTTCGCGAAAGTTCGACGACCGTGTTGGCTTGCTCCAACGGGCTCAAGGCATCTTTTGCGAACCGTTCTTCACAGGCCAAAACGGCCAGGGGAAAAAGCCTTCGCCCAATCAGCCCATCGATAAAATCTTCTTCCGCCGTTTCTTGATTGACTGGACGGGCGGCCTTGCAATCGAGAGGCATGCTTACGGTAAGAATGAGTACAACAAACAGACAAACTCTTCCGCAGCGAAAAAACCATCGGATGCAAGTGGTGTTCACAAACAAGAGAGAGCAACTCCACATCCGGTCGGCCCTTTCTTCAAAGCCAGTCGATACCCATTGTTTTATCGCTTCACGATGGAAGCATCTGCAGCAAATTGGATTTCTGAAAACCCCGCTTTACGCCCAAGGTCGTAGGCATCGATGGCATAACCTAGCGGGACTTCAGGAGCAACGTCGAGAATCACCGGGACGGCAGAATCAATGGCGGACAAGGCCGCTAGTTTTTTTTGCAGGGTTTTAAATCCGGGACACCGCTGACTATTCAGACCCCACGTCGGTTCATCATTCTGCCAACCAATTTTTACGATCACGGCGTCCACATCTTCTATTTGTTGATTGGCCGGTATCGGCTCTGCACCAGGAGGAACATCCAATTGCACACGACTCGGTAAATTTTGCTCTACAATTTGGAAGCTGGCTGTGCAGATAAAAAAAATAAGCAAGAGAAACACCACATCAATCATCGGCGTCATCGTTACATTCTGGCGGTCGTCAAACTGCGTATTGTAATTGGGCATCCGCATGTGTGTGTTATAGGTTCCTTTGCTATCAGCGAGAAAAAATAAAGGACTGAGAATGGTGTTTTATTAAGGGGAAAATTGAGTCGACGTCGCTTCAGGCCCGATGACCGCAAAATGGACATTCCAGATATTCAACTTCGCACAGCTGACCAAAATCGGCTCAACGGCTCGGTAGGGTACAGCACGATCGCCACGAATACGCACCTCAAGCTTCCCCTTCGCTCGTTCTAACTCATTTTGTAACTGAGCCGACAGCTTCTCGATCGGCACAATTCTTGCTCCAAAGGCAATTTTGAACCCCGATTTTTCTGGTGAAATATTGATCGTCAGTTTTCTCAGATCCGTCGTGGAATTTTCTTCTCCGGTTTCCGCAGCGGGTAAGTCGAGTTCGGCGTGCGCTTCCTGTTTTTGGAGATGACTCGAAACAAGGAAAAAAATGATCAACAAGAAGACGACGTCGATCATGGGCGTCATATTCATTTCCAGACGACGACGATGGTTGCTAAGAGGAATACGCATCGAATACCTGCTGACTACCAGTGCACGCGTCTAGTTTGACGGGGGTGGAGCGGGCGAAGTTGCCGCACCACTTGCCTGTTTACGTTGATTGCGCCGACGCTTTAAAGGCAAAAAGACTTGTTGCGCCAAATAGGATCCTTCGCCCACTAATTGGTCGATACGATTTCTAAAAATAGCAAATGCAGCCAAAGCCGGAATGGCCACCAAGAGTCCCCCGACGGTGGTCACCAACGCTTGATAAATTCCCGTGGCGAGGTCTGCAGCCCGCGCGCTTCCCTCGGTGCTCGCCACTTCCTGAAACGCGAAGATCATTCCGAACACCGTGCCCAACAGACCAACCATGGGGGCGATATTCGCGATCACTGACAAATAATCGATTTTTCTGAAGAGTCTCGCCGACTGTTCTGCCGCCGCATCCTCCATGGCTTTTTCCACCGCACTCCAACCACCGTCCGTTTCGGCAATACCTGCCTGCAACACAAATCCTAAAAAACTGGGTTGTGCTCTGCAGGCTGCATCCGCTCCCGTTGCATCTCCCGCAAGGAGCCGTTTTTGGACCTCCTCAGCCAATCCGGGTGGCAGGAGAATGTTTTGGCGTATTGAAAACAAATGCTCGACAATCAGAGCAACCAAAGTAAGTGAAAGGGCCAACAACAACATGACGATCAGAAAACCGGTCACGCCACCAGAAAATACAATCTCAAAAAAACCATCCTGCCCCGGATTATTTTCTGCCGGAGAGGATCCCGATGAATCGGCGGCAAATAAGGGTACGGCAATGAGAAGACAACAGCCTGTACTGAGTGGCATGAGAAAACGACGACAGAGAAAAAAGGAGAAATTCATTACGGTACTATTTTAAGGCAGCACGTTGAGTGCTGCTTTCCTTTGTTTGGCGTCGTTCGCCGCTGTACTTTGTGGGTACGTGTTTATTAATTCGCTATAAATTCTTTGACCGTCCTCGACCAGACCAGATTGAATCATGGACTTTCCCGCCGTCAGCAGCGACTCGGCAGCAAGATTTGGATCCTCACTGTAGAGGATAGGCACCCGCATGGCGGCTACCGCTGCCTCACGATTTTTCCCCCGCGCCGCATAAAGCCTTCCCAAAATATAATAAGGGCCTCCTCGGAGCGACAGGGGAAGCCGGTTGATCGTTTGCCGACAAGCTTGAATATCTTTCTCGGTTGCCTGGGGTAGACGCAGGCGCAGCAATTGTGCGGCCGCAAGAGAGGCCATCGGCTCTCTTTTGCTATCTTTCAATGCTTCCAGCACACGCTCAGCCTGCTGAGCATTTTTTGAGCCAAGCAGTAAGCTACCGGCAAGGAACCTCTCCGCTGCCCTTTGGCTGCCGAGCCACTCGATTGCGGTGCTTTCTGCTTGGGGAAGGAGTGTTCTTCCTCCAGTCCAGACGAGTGGAATTGCATTGAAATAGGGGGTTCCCGGATCTTCGCCCAGCAATGCCAAAAAAACTTTGCTCGCCTGAAAGTATTTTCCATCGGCTCGCAGCGCGAGGACCAATTCGTTGAGAATTTCACGTCGTACCCAACCGCGGCTCTCTGCCGCGCTTTGCAAAAGACGGTAATACGTACTGGCAGCCTTTGCGTTTTGACCTGCCTTCGCTGCCAGACGAGCGGCGCGCTGCGCAGGAGTTCGCCGGGTCTCGATACGGGTGACGTTTTCGGCAGAGATCACGCGTTCTTGACCACTTGGCGAAAGAATTCGCATTCCCTGGCCATTAAAATCCGTGATGGTGCCCTTGACTTGCCGCACAGTTCCCCGCTCTGAGAAATGGACCGTATCGGTTTGTTTTGTGTCCGCGTGTGCCGAGGGAATAAAAACAGCACAAGCGGCAGCAAGCACGCCCCCGACAATAATGCCGCAGCGGCTCAGTTGTAGAGACGCTTTGCACACGGTCCGGCTTACCGCCAAGGGAGAGTTAGTTTTCCGCATTAATGGGACTGAGCCTGTCGGTATTAAAAAAAAGATAATTTCCGCGATTTTGCCGCGCTAATTTTTTGATCCAGTTGTCTCCCACATCGACCTCACTGCCAAACTGGATGACATGGATCGACGCGCGACCGCCATTTCGACGGCGGATCCGAAAAAGCTCTTCATCATTGAGTCTCGGTTCGGTGCCATCGGTAAGAAAAAAAATATTATCCGGGTTCATAGCGACCGCTTTCAGTAAGGGCTCAAGGTGCCGAGTTGCTCCACTAGCGGTAACGCGTCGAATAAAGTTGTCGGCAGCAGCTTTATTGGGGGCAGTGGCAAAAAAAAGTCGTCCAGAAAATTTTTTGTTCTCAGTGGGATGAAAAATGTCCAAAAATTCGTTGTAGAAAATAATCTCAAATTGATTGAGTTTCCCCAGCCTCTCAAGACTGTTTGTAAGTTCTTGCTTGGCAGCCGCAAGCGGTCGCCCTTCCATACTGGAAGAACGATCAAAGACATAGACGAATTTATTCCCGACACCTGTCACGCCGAATATTCCGGTACGTACTTTTCCGCCATCAACGTTTTTTGCTCCTTCGCCATTTCCAGCTAAACTCAATCGGCCTCCACCCGGTTTGGCCGCTGCTGCCGGACCGGCGCCAGAGGCAGGATCGGGAAGGAAAGCACTGGCTTCCAATGGGGCCTCTCCCTCACCAGGTAGCACCCCCGCACTCAGCGCGGTTTCGGTCGCGGCGGCTGAATCTGCGGCCACTTCGCGATCTAAGTCTTCCCCTTCGTAATATTCACCGGTCTGGGTCATATGCTTGAGTACAATTCCTGTTGTTCGATCGGGTTCCGCTACAACTCCTCGTGGGATAGAACGCATACTCAGAACCAGCACGATCAGCAGCAGGCAATGGAAGACCATCGAAGTAAGCCACGCCGGCAGCATGCGTCGAACGCTTGACTCCGCTTGCCGATCGACGGGGAATGTTTGGGGAGCGAACATGGGGCCTGAAAAAAAGAAGTCTCAGGGATATACTTCATCTCTGGTTAGTTTACCCGAAGTCATCCAGCACAACACGGCAAATCATTTAGCGAATCACCCAACGCCCTATTTGGGATAAAAAAGCGCTATCACGTGGCCTTTGCGCCTCTCTGTGAAAGGTATGATCTGGTGGAAATTGTTGAATATCCCCACCCCACACTGCGACATCAAAGCAAGCCACTCAAGCACATTGATGTTTCTTTGCGGAAAACCGTGGCTGAAATGTTTCGCCTGATGTATGAGGCGGAAGGCGTCGGACTTGCAGCCAATCAGGTCGATTTACCGTATCGTTTATTCGTGTTGAATGTGAGTGAGGAGCGTGAGGAAGGCGGTGAAGTGGTGTTTATTAATCCGGTGATTTCTCGCCCCAAAGAACCTGTTGAAAATGAAGAGGGGTGCCTCAGTCTTCCCGGGTTGTATGCCCCGGTGCGGCGACCTTCATCGATCCATGTGACTGCTCTGAATCTTGCGGGCGAAAAAGTCGAGGATGATTTTCGAGGTTTATTGGCCCGCGCGATTCAACATGAAACGGACCACTTGGATGGGGTTTTGTTTATCGATCGTTTAGTGGAAACGGCCCAAATACAAGTGCAGAGTGATTTAGATCGGTTTCAGCAAAAATACGATCTACGTCGCGCCGAAAATAAAATCCCAACCGACCAAATTATTTTGGATCGGCTGACTGAAATCGAGTCGACTTACTGTTTCTAAAAGATGTGGGTTGGAAGCCGTCCTGTTAGATGGAAAACGAATGCGAATTGTGATGCTGGGAACCGGTACGTATGCAGTCCCCCTGCTTGCGGAATTGTATGCGTCCTTCCACGATGTGGTTGCCGTCTTTACCCGACCGGAACGGCAAAGGAACAAGCGGGGGAGTGTACCCCCCTCCCCCATGCGCGGGCGGGCCGATCATGAGGGCACCGCAGTCTATGCTCCAGACGATATCAATACTGAATCATCCCATACGACGCTCCGCGACCTTCAACCAGATCTGTTCATTGTTTGCGATTACGGACAAATTTTGAGCCCGCAAACTTTGGCGCTGGCTCCAAAGGGAGGCTTAAATTTGCACGCCTCTCTGCTCCCGAAATACCGCGGCGCAGCACCGATTCATTGGGCCATCTATCACGGCGAACAGACCACGGGCAATACCGTGATTCAGATGAATGCCGGCGTCGATGCCGGTCCGATTGTCGCGCAGCAGACGACCCGCATTGAACCAGCAGAAACAACGGTGGAACTCGAAGCGCGGTTGGCTGACCTGGGAAGTCGCTTGATTGTCAAAACGATTGATCAATTAGCACGGGGCGCGCTGCAACCCTCTGTACAAGAGGTCGAGGAAATGACGCGGGCCCCCAAGTTACAAAAAATAGATGGTCACATTGATTGGACGCGTTCAGCCCAGGCAATCTATAACCAGATTCGTGCGATGGTTCCATGGCCCAAAAGCTTTACGCATCACCTCACAGGGGAAGGCCTTCCTTTACGGCTTATTATTGAAAGTTCGGCAGTGTTTTCAGCAACGATGTTTAGCCAGTTGCCTCTTTCGGCCCCTGCAAAGCCGCCGGGTACCGTGCTTGTCGCGGAGCGCGATTGCCTCTTCATTCAGACTGGTGAGGGTGTTTTGCGGATCCTGCAATTGCAACCGGCCGGTAAAAAGGTTCTTTCGGCGGATGCATTTCTCCGGGGCTATCGAGTCAAGGCAGGGGATTACTTTGGCCCGCTGGCTGAACCATCATCGGATCGCTAGCCAAGCAAACTTTCAAGGGTTTAGCGTGTGCCCACAGAAGCCGAGAACGACGCACTCTACTTGATCCCGCCACTTGTTTCTCTGTGATCTGCAGTTTCCCCGCCATCGCTTCCCCTCGTCAATCTCTGAGCAATCATGGTAGGATGAAGTAGACCTCATCACCCAAAGGATTTTCTCTTGACGAAGCAACTTTACATTGAGACGGTTGGCTGCCAGATGAACCTTCTGGATAGTGAATTGGTGGTGGCTAGCCTGCGCAAGAAGGAATATGCGTTGGTAGACAAGCCAAGCCGTGCCGACGTGATTTTATTTAACACCTGTAGTGTTCGCGAACACGCAGAAGAAAAAATTTACAGCGCGTTGGGGCGACTCAAACATATCAAGCGCCAACACCCAGAAAAGATTATTGGGGTCATCGGCTGCATGGCTCAAAACCACCAGAGCCAAGTTTTTCAACGCGCACCGTACGTCGATCTAGTTGTCGGCCCAGGTCAGCTTCACCAGATACCCGATTTGATTGAGCAGATAGCCGAGAGCGGCCTTCCGCAGATGGAAGTTAGCCTCGACCGAAAAGGTGGATCGCGAGAGACTGTTGAACAGAGTTTTGAAAGCTATGATCCGCTGAGGATGCCTGAAATGCGGCCCTCTCGGTATCAAGCTTTTGTGAGGATCCAGATCGGCTGCGACAAGTTTTGTACCTACTGTATCGTGCCCAAAGTGCGAGGTCCGGAGCAAGGCAGACACCCCCGGAAAATTTTTGCTGAAGCCCAGCAATTAGCAGATGAGGGCTGTAAAGAAATTATTTTGCTTGGGCAGACGGTGAATAGCTATCAGTACAAAGAATCAGGAAAAACCACTCGCTTAAGTGATCTTCTTTATCAGTTGAGTGCGATTGAAGGAATTGAGCGGCTAAAGTTTGTGACCAATTATCCACGAGATATGACCCGCGATCTGCTCCAGGCGGTTAGCTGTTTGCCCAAGTGCGCACATTACCTGCATGTTCCTGCCCAAAGTGGTTCCAACCGTATGCTTGAGCGCATGAAACGCGGCTACACAGTAGAACACTATCGGGAAATGCTTGTACAGATTCGTGAAGAAATACAGTCCGTCGCTGTGACCAGCGATTTTATTGTGGGGTTTTGTGGCGAAACAGAAGAAGATTTTGATTTAACCTGTGCGTTGGTCCAAGAGTCGCAATTTAAAAACAGTTTTATTTTTAAATATAGTGAGCGACCAGGCACAAAAGGAGCCGATAATTACCCAGATGATATTCCGGACCAAGTAAAAAAAGATCGAAATAACAAACTGCTTGCGATTCAGAATGCCATCAGCGAAGAGACGAATCAACAAAAAATTGGTTGTGAGTATGAAGTTCTTGTAGAGGGACCAAGTAAATCGGCCCGCAAGCAAGAACAAAATGGTGACCGTTTACAACTTACGGGTAGAACAATGACGGACGACATTGTTGTCTTTGATGGCAATCTTAGGCAGATGGGGCAGTTGCTTCCCATCACTATTTACGATGCCAGCGCATTTACGCTTTTTGGAGAAGTCCGTACACAGCACGTTGGCCCAGAAGTCTATTCCTTGTCTCCTGAATCTGCGACCTGAGGATATGTTTCCAGAAATATCCAGCCAGCTGTTGAATACCTGGGGTCTGCGCAATCCGGAACAGGCGAACAACAATCTTCTGATCCTCGCCGCCACAGAGATTTCCCCAGAAGTTTCACAGAAATTAGTTGATCGCCTTACCGCCTGCCTGCCCCTCGCGCATGACCCCGATCGTGTTTTAGCCGATTACGCCCAATTTCTGCAAATTCTTTCCCAAACCGAATCGCTACGGGAAAACCTAAAGTCGGCGGGTGAAGTCTTAATAAATCTCATTACAGTTTTTTCACTCAGTGAACAACTGCGTAATCAGTTGCTTCAAGACCCGGAAATTTTTCAACTGCTTCTACATGTGGAAAATCACACCAGCGATTGTCCAGGTTTCGCAAATGAGATCCTCGATTCCATCGAGCCATTTCAAAAAGACGCTACAAAGATTATTGCGAAGCTTCAGCGGTGGAAAAATCAGCAGCTTGCCCGAATTGCCTATGCCGAATTGATTTTTCAACCTCGTTTGGAAATTGTCACCCAGCAAATCACCAATCTCTGCGAATCCATTGTTGCAGCCACGATCGAGTATTTACTGCGTCTGTACGAGAATCGCTGGGGGATCCCAAGAAGATCCGACGGAGAAAAATCTCGTTTTGTGGCCATCGCGATGGGCAAACTCGGTGGCGGTGAAATGAGTTACTCCAATGACATACAGTTACTTTGTGTCTACGACGAGGATGGTAAAACAGATGGGAAACGGTCACAACCAAATAGCGTATTCTTTGATGCAGTCGCGACAGATCTAGCAAAAATGTTGGGAGGGCAGGCAGGTTCGCAAGCGATTTATCAGATTGACTATCAATTACGCCCAGGTGGTTTTGATGCACCTCTGGCAATCACAGCGGATGCAGCGAGTCGTCATTACGATCTGGCCGGTCGCACCTGGGAACGACAAGCTTTGGTCAAAGCCCGCGCTGTCGCGGGTGCTATTCAATGGGGCGAAAAATTCTTAGATCAGATGACGTCGTGGATTTATCGCCGTTATCTCAGTGTGGCTGAAATCACCGAGATCAAGGCACTTAAACGGCAGATTGAGCAATTGACTCGTACGGCCGGAGAGGACTCCTTTGATGTAAAAATGGGCCACGGGGGCATTCGGGATATTGAATTTGTTATCCAGTTTCTACAACTACTCAACGGCGGCGACCTCCCTGCAGTTCGGGCCCCCAATACGCTGCGTGCAATCGAAAGTTTGGCCGTCGAGGGTTTTCTGAATAATCAGGAAAAGTCACTTCTCTCAGAAAATTATCGATTTTTACGAAATCTCGAGCACCGTTTGCAACTTGCCTTTGGAATGCAAACACACCGCCTCCCTCGCGGTGGGGAAGAGCGGAGCAGCTTGGCCGCACAAATGGGGTACCCTGAGGAAAGTACGACGAAATCGAAGCATCCTTTTAAAGAGGTTTATAAAAAAATAACGGCTGAAAATCGTCGGGTTCTCAACCATCTTCTTCACGATGCTTTTGCCGACGATAGCGATCCAGCTCCAGAGGTTGATTTGATTTTAGATCCGAAGCCCACCCAAAAAAGAATTGATCATGTACTCGGCCAATATGGTTTTAAAGATACAGCCCTTGCCTATCGTAATTTAACGCGACTAACCCGTGAGGATGTTCCTTTTTTATCGACACGCCGCTGCCGCTATTTTTTGGCCACGATCGCGAGCGACCTACTCACTGAACTGAGTCGATTTCCTGATCCGGACACTACGCTCGTCAATCTTTGCCGTACAAGTGCCTCGCTAGGCGGCAAAGGAGTGCTTTGGGAGTTGTTTAGTTTTAATCGACCTTCATTAACGCTTTACATCAACTTGTGTGCAAACAGTCCTTACCTATCAAATATTTTGATTCGAAACCCTGGGATGATCGACGAGCTAATGGACGGCTTGATGTTAGATAAACTTCCCGACTTTCAGCAACAGGAAAGTGCACTTGCGGAACTTTGTAAAGGAGCAGAAGACATCGATCCCATTGTGCATAGTTTTAATAATGCGCAGACGCTTCGCGTCGGCGTTCGAGATATTGTCGGCAAAGAAGGAATCGAAGCTACTAATGGCGCACTTTCAGATATTGCGGAGACGTGCATTCGCGAGTGGGCACGTGTCGAGTATTCGGAATTGGTGAAGCGACTTGGAGAACCTGTCATTGCAGTCGGACCCCGAGCAGGACATATCGCTGAATTCATCGTTTTAGCATTAGGGAAATTCGCGGGTCGCGAGCTATCCTATAAAAATAATCTTGACATCATGTTCCTTTATGAGGCCGATGGGGGAACACAGCATCGGCGGAGTGAGCGAAAAAAAGAACAGGTCACATCAAACCAACATTTTTTTAGCGAACTCAGCCAACGTATTCTCAAACGCGCTGGAGAGCGAGGTCCTTACGGTCGCCTATACGGAATCGGGACACCTATCCAATTTGCTGCCCAAGGTGGTCCACTGACAAAATCACTGACAGGATTGCAGGATTATTTTAAGGGTGAAAACGTGTCGCTGCGAGCACGCATGGTATTTTGTCGCACCCGGGTCGTGCTCGGAAATGAGTTGATCCACAACCAGGTTATGGAAATTATTCATCGCATTGCTTTTGAACAACATTGGCAGTCCGTCGATACGGAAAAGTTGTTTGAAATGAGGGAACACCTTCAAAATACAGCCTCGCCCGAAGATTTCTACCATGGGAGCGGTGGAGTCGCCGACATTGAATTCATTGTGCAAGTGCTACAACTCCGCCATGGTTTCTCGCAGTCAACACTGCGCCAACCGAATACAATGGCCGCATTATTGGCTTTGCGTGAAGGAGGTCTACTCGAAGATGACGACTATCAACGACTCACACAAAGCCTTCGACTGTTTTACTCGCTCGAATCACGTCTGCAGTGGATGGAGCGAACTTCACCCAGGTTGCTTCCAGAGGGCGATCAGCTTACGAAGTTGGCGATGATGTTATCGTTTGCCAATGCACAAGAATTAGCCCAAGCGTTTAAAGAAGCCCGCGAACGAACGCGGAATCTTTTTGATAAGTTGCTTGGTTGTCCGCTAAATACCGGTTAGTAGAGAGGTGAATATAAAAAGGGCGTCCATTTCAGTGAACGCCCTTTTTTGCGTAGTAGGTATTTAAACGGATTACGAGCAGCCCAAACTATTTCCACAGTTATGGCACATGTGGCAATTACCATTACGAACAGTAATAGATCCACAATTATCACAACTCGGTGCATCCAAATCAAAACTTAAAAACTGCTTACTCATAACTGTCTCGCTCGAACCCGACTCGATTGTCTTGAATTTACCGTCGGAGATTCCAGACGTCTTGCTGTGGTGTCCGTTGGTGTCAACGTGACCGTTTCCGTTGGCCGAGGAAGAGGCGGAAGCAGAGGTTTCGATTTTTTCCGTCACTCCGTGACTCTGCTTTTGCCCGTCAACCTTCGTGGTGACGGGCGGGATAGCCGTTTCCCCGTCTTCGGCTTTACCCCCTTCCGTTGCTTTCTTTGGAGGGATACCCAGATTCGCTTCGCGAAATCCAGCAATAAACTGGCAGCCCATCCACCGAAAGATGTAATCAACAAGGCTCTTGGCATACCGAATATCTGGGTTTTTAGTGAAGCCCATTGGATCAAATCGCGTATGCGAAAACTTATTGACCAAGACTTCCAGTGGCACTCCATACTGAAGGCTCATGGAAATCGCTGTCCCAAACGAATCCATCAGTCCCCCAATCGTACTTCCCTCTTTTGCCATGGTGATGAAGACTTCGCCAGGTCGTCCATCTTCGTAGAGACCTACGTTGAGGTAACCTTCATGCCCATCAACACTGAACTTATGTGTCACCGATTGTCGGGTATCCGGTAACCGCTCACGGCGCGGCTTAGCCACCTTCTTCTGCTGCGCCTTATCGCTTTCAGTAGCGGTTGATAGTGGTTGGCTCTGCTTCGAACCATCGCGATAGATGGCGAGTGCCTTGAGCCCCAGTCGCCAACCCCAGGTGTATGCATCCGTAACATCGTCCACGGATGTAGTTGCAGGCATGTTGACGGTTTTTGAAATAGCTCCAGAGAGAAAAGGCTGCGCTGCGGCCATCATTCTCACATGCGCTCTCCAATCAATAGATCGACCACCCCCGGTCGGCTCGAAGGCACAGTCGAAAACGGAAAGGTCTTCCTCTTTAATTTCTGGGGCACCTTCGATCTTGTCGTTTTGGTCAATGTAAGCCGTGATGGATTCAATCTGCGGCTGATCGTAGCCGAGAGTTTTCAGCGCGTGCGACACAGATTTATTGAGGATTTTAAGCATCCCCCCGCCAGCAAGCTGCTTGTATTTAACCAGCGCGATGTCCGGTTCGATACCCGTGGTATCGCAATCCATAAGGAAGCTAATAGTTCCAGTGGGAGCCAAAACGGTGGCCTGTGCATTGCGGAAGCCATGCTGGTTTCCATCACGGAGTACCTCTTCCCAAATATTGCGGGCTGCAACTTTCAATGCATCAGGACATGCACCGTCGATTTGCTCAACAGCGTCCCTGTGCATTTGCATAACACGAAGCATCTCTTCCTGATTTGCGTCGTAGCCGTCGAATGTTCCAACGGCAGCAGCAATTTCAGCACTTGTACGGTTGGCTGCCCCGTGGAGTAGCGCTGTAATTGCGCCACAAATTCCAAAACCAGCGTCAGAATTGTAGGCGTGACCAGACGTCATCAAAAGACTACCCAGGTTCGAGTAGCCTAAACCTAGAGGCCGATAACGATGACTGTTTTCCGCAATGACTGCGGTGGGATAACTTGCATGATCCACCAGAATCTCCTGTGCCACAAAGAAAATGCGACAGGCTCTGGTGAATCTTTCTGAATCAAAAGAACCATCTTTCCGGCACATTTTCATCAAGTTAATACTGGCAAGGTTACATGCAGTATCATCAAGAAACATATATTCGCTGCAGGGATTGCTGGCATTAATTCGTCCGGAATTAGGACATGTATGCCAGCGGTTAATGGTGGTGTCGTATTGCACGCCCGGATCCCCACACCTCCATGCCATCTCCGACATCTTCTGCATAATCTCGCGGGCCTGGTAAACGGGACCGTGTTTGCGGGAATTGGTAACCCATCGCGTTTTCCATTCCGCATCTTCTACCACGGCGTTCATGAAATCATCGGTGACGCGAACCGATAAATTTGCATTCTGGAACATAATGGAGCTATAAGCTTCCCCATTGAAGTTTGCCTCGTAGCCACCCTTCTCAATCAGGCAATGCGCTTTTGCTTCTTCCTTGGCCTTGCACTCGATGAAATCCATAATATCCGGATGCCAGACCTTAAGAGATTGCATCTTGGCAGCTCTTCTTGTTTTTCCACCACTTTTGACGACCCCAGCGATCTGATCATAAACGCGCATAAAAGAAAGCGGTCCTGAAGGTCGTCCGCCCCCAGAGAGTTTTTCTCGATGCGAACGTAGTGTAGAGAGATCGGTCCCCGTGCCGCTCCCAAATTTAAAAAGCATGGCTTCACTGGTCGCCAAGGCCATAATGGCTTCCATGTTATCTGTCACACTTTGAATAAAGCAGGCCGATCCTTGTGGAAACTCATAAGGATTTTCGGGCTGTCGCACGGTACTGGACTTGGCATCCCAATGCCAATTGCATTGGGAACCGGTAACTCCGTATTGGTGGTAGAGACCAACATTAAACCAAACCGGAGAGTTGAACGCCCCATGCTGATGGAGACAGAGCCAAGTCAGTTCGCGGTAAAAGTTTTCACCATCTTCAGGTGAAGCGAAGTACCCGTCTTCCTGGCCCCAGTCGGCAATGGTCCGGCTGACTCGATGAATCAACTGCCGCACGCTATTTTCACGCTCGGGCGTGCCGACTTCGCCATAAAAATATTTACTCACCACAATATTGGTGGCAAGCTGGCTCCAATCGGCGGGGAGTTCACAGTCCTTTTGCTCGAAGAGCAATTCCCCGTTTTCCCCCTTGATCTCAGCGCCCCGCTTTTCCCACGAGACACTGTCGAAAGGATCGACCATATCGACGGGACAGAAGTGGGGTTCGAAATGAAGTCCCTCAATCGTTTCCTTGTTTTTTGGTTCCATCAGATCTTTGGCGGAAACGTCCACGTCGACAGTAGCCATCGCGCGAATCCTTTCGGGCTAGAGGAGCGGGCATCCATACCAAATTAACTATACAAATATACACGTACATCGCTTTTACGGAGCATTGCTGCCGCCGTTGGCAATCGTTCTTTCGGCTTTAAGGCGTTCATGCCCCCCGAAAGAGTTAAACAACCACCCATATATTGTAGTTGATGCCCTTTGAACTACAACATCGTGTTGCGAGGGCGTGATTGTAGAGCCTTTTTATGGTCCGTCAATCGTTATTTGTAAAATTCTGTAAGTTGTTTCAATACAAGAAGTTACAAAATTAACCCTTCGCAAGCCCCTGCCAGCATAACCGCTGGAATGTGTGCCTGCAATCGCAGGTTTTTGCCGAGGTTTTTTACCATTTGGCATTATTTGTTCGCTTTATCAAGGGAAAAGGTTATGAAGGAAAAGTTTATAAAATTTTAAGATCTACTGTAGTGTTTCGGGCGCTTATGCGGTTTTGTGAACGGCAACTTATATGCATTTAAAACGGCCCCCTATTTTCGCCAGGTCCGTCTCCACCAAACCGCCTCCACTTTCCCCGCAGGCTTCCATGAAGGCACTTTAATGGCAAGAAAGCCAAGAACCCATTTGTCCATGGTTGCGACGATACGGGTGGTGACAGGATCCCTCAGATCGAAAGTCAAAGCCACCGCGTTGCAGCCAGCCTAAAGAAGATTATTCGACCGAAATTTTCTCGATCCGGATTTCCGTGTAGAGTTGTCGATGCCCAGTTTTTCTGCGGGAATTTTTACGACGACGGAATTTTTGAACCACCAGTTTCGGACCCTGTACCACGCCCAGAACTTCCGCCTCCACGGTCGCTCCAGCGAGTGTGGGGGTTCCAACCTGGATACCTTTTTCGCTGCTGACACAGAGAACCTGTTCGAAGGTTACGCGATCCCCTGCATGGGTGTCTCGATAATCAACCGCGACCTGCTGGCCTTCTTGCACTTTGAATTGTTTTCCACTGTCGGCAATGATGGCATACATCAAAAGACTCCCTCTTCCTCGCGCAAAAAGTACAACGTCCCACCAAATGGGGAATCTTTCATCCTACCCGCTATTTCCCACACCGTCGAGAGCCTCAGCGCCTTTTGCCCCACTTCGTGAAGCCCACCGGAAGGCCCTTTCGGGCGATTCTGCCCAAATCGAGCAATATAGGCAGCCTTAAAGGCTGGCAAACTGCACCTGCTGCTCACTTTTATTGTGCCCCACAATTTCTATTTGCTCAGGTGCAAACCCCTCTTTTCCACGTATTTGAACGGAGATTCCAGCGTCAATTTCCAATTGGGAGATTTCCCTTCTCTTGCGATTGTTCAGATAGGTGGCCACCTCTTCGGCAACCTGGATATCAATCCGCACCGCCTCCGGATGGTGCGCCGCAGTGATCAGCATGCGGACCGCCTCAATTGCCATACTTTCGGGTGTTTTGACAACTCCCGATCCATCACAATCGGGACAGTCGCGGTAGATACTCCGTTTGAGACCTGGCCGAATCCGTTGGCGGGTCATTTCAATCAGACCAAAAGGGCTCGTGCGAAGAATTTTTGTACGGGCTCGGTCTCGCTTGACCGCCTCCCGCAGTACACGTTCCACACCTCGGCGGTGCTGTTCTTGCCGCATATCAATAAAATCGTTTACGACGACACCACCTAAATCACGCAATCTCAATTGGCGGGCGATTTCCTTCGCTGCCAACTGGTTGATTTGAAACGCCGAGTCCTCAGCTGATCCATTGGAGCGGAAGTTTCCACTGTTGACGTCAATGGCCACCAGCGCCTCGGTTTGATCGATCACGATCGAACCACCCTTTTTGAGCGGCACCTCCCGCTGATGGATCATCGAAATCTCATCTTCCAGTTTATATTTATTGAAAAGCGGTTCTTTGCCCTGGTAAAGCTGTAAGCGTCCAACGTGCCGAGGCATGACCATTTGAAGAAACTCTTTGGCCCGCTCAAAAGCTCGCTCTTCGTCCACGTGAATAACGTCTACCTCACTGCTAAAAATATCTCGAATCGTACGGATAATCATGTCACTCTCTTCATAAATATCTACCGGTGCGCGACATTTTTTCACTCGGCGGACAATCACTTTCCAGAGCCGCAGAAGATAGGCCAAATCGCGCGATAGCTCCCGCTTCGTGCGTCCTGCTCCAGCCGTACGAATAATAAATCCCAGGCCCTTAGGGGGATTCAAATCGAGGAGGATGTCGCGTAGGCGGCGGCGATCATCCTCATCCTCAATCTTTCTCGAAACCCCCACGCGACCGAGGGCCGGCATGAGTACAAGATAGCGACCTGGAATACTGATATACGTAGAGAGGGTAGGACCTTTATTGCCGATACCCTCCTTGATTACCTGCACTAAGACTTCGTCTCCGCGACGCAAAATATCTTGGATTGGGGGTTTCACGCGAGGCCTCGATCCAGGCCGCATGGTTCGCCGCTCCCGCGGCCTACGCCCGGTACGTGGTGTGTCGGAAGAGGTACCACGCTCCTCGTTTTGGCCATCAGTTGTCTCTGTTTCCTCTGACTCCCCTTCCGTTTCGTCTGCCAATTCTTCTCCGCGATAATGTCCTCCACCGCTTTCCATATATTTTACAGGATCGATTCCCGCCTGGCGATAATATTGGGGCTCCACATCACTGATGTGAAGAAAGCCATTGCGGCCAACTCCAAAGTCGACAAAAGCCGCCTGAATGGTAGGTTCCAGATTCACCACCACCCCCTTATAAACATTTCCCACATAATTATCCTGACTGGTTCGCTCAATATAGAGCTCTTCAAGGACACCATCTTCGACCATTGCAATCCGACATTCCTCGGGTTGCGAAACATTAATTATCATTTCGTTTTTCATTGTGCTTACTTTCCTCTTTTATAGTTGTACGGTAGTTCTCGTCAGCACCGCTCCCTGCTGGGAGTTGGCCGAGAGATCGAGTAATTCGAGTATTTCAGTCGGCCTGACCCCCGCCTCTTGTGTGGCCGCTAATTGCATTTGCAATTGGCCATCTTCAAGTCGGAGATCAAAAACGAGTGGCCGAATATCAATTTGTTGTTGACGACCCTTTTTTTGTACAAAATGAGAATTGCTCAAAAGGAATCGTTCTAAATTTATCTTTACAGTGTCTTGAAATTCCGGATCCACCGGCACCTCATAGCAGAAGCTTTTTGCCTTTAGTTTCTCCACTGAATCATTAAGAATTTCTATGTGCTTAAATTCCAGTCCAGGGACCGAGAACTGATTGAGTTGTTCACGCATTAAGTCCGGGTCGCCAATAGCCACGACCACAAGATCCATAACTTCATCCAAGCCAACTTGCCCCACAGGCAAGGGACCAGAAAAACGCATTCGGGGCCGAGGGTGAAAGCCTTCACTCATCGCTAATTCGAACCCTGCGCGGCGGAAAATACGTTCAAGCGCACGAATAAGATCCAGATGCCCTAAAAATCGGAGATCTTCGTTCTTTGCGAAGCGTATGCGAATACGATAGTGTTGATTTTGTTTTTGATTCACGAGTTAACTTTTGGTTCATTCTCGGTGTATTAGGGCACCAATTCGGGCACCTGCTTACGAAGTTCCTCTTTTAAATAATTTCGAATATCCTGCGCATGTTCCATCGGCATCACACGTCGCGCAATGCGCTGGCATTGTTTGATATTTGCGCTGGAAATAACCTTTTTTATTTCCAGCAACGATGCCGGCGGGACACTAAAGTGGCGTAAGCCAAAGCCCAGCAGGAGCATGGTATAGAGAATATTACCGCTCATTTGCCCACATACATTCACCGGCTTGTTGACTTTATCGGCCGCCTGAATCGACATGCGGATCAGCCGCAGGACGGCTGGTTCACTTGCCGTATACATCGATGCCACGTCTTTGTTACTTCTATCTACTGCGAGGGTGTATTGAATTAAGTCGTTCGTTCCAATACTTACAAAATCAACCTCATCCAGAAACCGTTCTAACAACAGGGCCGTGGCGGGAACTTCAGCCATGATGCCTACTTTGATCTGGCGATCAAAATCAATTCCGCTTTCCTCGAGATCTTCCATCACATCAGAGAGCAGCATTTTCGCTTGTCGGAGTTCTTTCAGTGTGGTAATGAGCGGAAACAGGATTTGCACCTTTCCCAGGGCACTGGCCCGCAAAATAGCTCTCATCTGTGTCCGGAAGAGGGGCACATTCCGCAGCGTTAGGCGAATGCTTCGCAGTCCTAAAACAGGATTCTTTTCATCACTCGACTGCAACTCTTCCGACAATTTATCGGCCCCTAAATCGAGCGTGCGGATACACACAGGTTTTTCCCGCATGGCGAGGAGGACTTTTTTATAAGCGGTATAGTGTGTTGACTCGGTCGGCTCCTTTTTCGCATTTAAATAAAGAAATTCGGTACGATAGAGACCGATGCCGTCCGCTCCCCCCGCCTGACATTGTTCGACTTCATAAGGAAATTCGATATTTCCATAGAGTTGAATACGAACCCCATCCGCGGTGACCGCAGGCTTTGTTGCGAAATACTTTAGGCGGGCCTCGACACCACGATGTTCTTCCGCCTCATAGCGATATTTTGCAACCGTTTCTTCATCAGGCTGGAGAACAACCCTTCCTAAATTTCCATCGATGATGACCAAATCACCACCAGATACATCGGTTAAAAAAGGCCCAGTTGCAACCACAGCCGGCAGTCGCATGGCCTCGGCAACAATGGCCGTATGACTTCCTGGTCCCCCCGCTTCGGTGACAAACCCCAAGGCGTAACGTCGATTTAAGTTTGCTGTTTCGCTAGGTGTCAAGTTGTGCGCCAATAGTACGACAGGGGAGGTGAGTTGGCTTACATTTTCCCTGCGATCGCGGAGTAGGTGCTTCAAGAGTCGTTTTTCGATATCAAAAATATCCTGTGAACGTTCCTTCATGAAGGCATTGTCGAGAGACTGAAAAACCTTCGCATACCGTCGCATCGTACGACTGACCGCATACTCAGGGGAATAATGCTTCTGGCGGATCATGCTCTCAATTTCGCGGCGCAGCCGCGCATCGTGAAGTATTTTTAAGTGGGCTCCGAAGATTGCCCCATAGTGCTTGCCGAGTTGTTCCGTAACGGTATCTCGGTTGGCAGCAATCTCTTGGTCGGCACCTGCAATGGCGTCGGTAAGACGACGAATTTCCGCCTGCACAGCATCCCGCGCAACAAATCGCTGGGGGATGCGAAAGCCCTCATTGTCGACCACCAAAGCTTCGCCGATGGCGACGCCGGGGGAAACGGCTATTCCTTGCAATGTCTGCATCACATCTTGCCAGGCGGAGTCCCGCGAGCAGCATACGGCACGCTGACGCACCGGCTCCGCTCGAAGTCGAGCACCGATCCGCAACGGTCGCCTGCCTGGCGTTGCGTAGAAAATAAATCTGCGCGGGCATTTTTCACCCAATCGCAGATGAGACTTTCTACTTTGTTTTATTTATGGTTCCTTGGTTAATTCGTCGACGGATTTTGTTTCCAAAATCTGCGCCAACACCTCAACGGCCACTTCTGCATCCGGGCCGCGAGCCTCAATTTTCAGTTAAGTGCCTTGGGAGGCACCTAAAGTGGCGATGTCTAGTAGGCTTTTCCCATCTACACGCCGCTCACCGCTAATGACCTCGATGGTTGATTCGAATTCACTTGCTCTTCGCGCAAATGCTTCCCCTGGCCGCAGGTGCAATCCCTGGGGGTTTTTAACTTCCACAGACTTTATCGCTTTTGGATGGTCGCTTGCTTCCACTTCAACACCTGTCGCAATGAATTCCTTTGAAAGTCTTTAAAAAGACCAGAAAATCTCTCTTCGTCCCCGGCATCAGTTGCCCAGAGGAAGGGAGATTAACTTACAAATTGATTGTTATCCGCCTCTTCCAATAACTGCCAGATATCTTCCGCCGTCTTCGACTGTTTTAGGAAGCGGCAAAAAGTGTCGTCACGCAACTGCCTAGAAATATTTTCCAGAGCACGAAGATGATCACCTGGGCGATCGGGAGGGGAAATAAGCAGAAAAAATAAGTGCACCTTTTCACCATCAAGGCTTTTGAAATCAACGCCTTCTATACTTACCCCGACAGTACCTACCAGTCGGTCCACACTTGGATGTTTCGTATGTGGAACCGCAACCCCACGACCGATACCAGTACTCCCTAATTCCTCTCTCTTGGTAATGGCTTTAATTGTGCTTTCAAGCTCTCCCTCCTCTATTGCGCCCGCTTGCACCAAAGCAGTCGTCATTTCTCGAATCACATCTTCCTTACCCTCAGCCGAAAGATTTGGTCGAATCGCGGTGCTACTCACGAAGTCAGAAAATTTCATTCCTTCCAATCCTTTTCATTTTTACGAATATCGTATCGTGTTGCAATGTTCTGTGTTCTTGTCTTTTTTACTTTTTACCTCAGCTTGAAATATTTATTCTTTTTCATCCTCTAGATTTTCTGTAACAGATTCTGAATGGATCTCCCGATCAGGTTCACTTCGATGTCGTTGTCTGATTTTTTCTTTGTACTTGCGAAGCTGACTTTCCATTCGATGGACCACCGCATCGATTGAACCCATCAGGTCACTCGCACGGTCGGTTGAAACAAAATCGTGCTTATGTTCGGCTGAGACCTTTAAATCGACCGCGGGCATTTCCTCATGCTCAAGGTCTATGGTTAAATGAATGGATGTTAAACGTTCAAAGATGCGAGTGATCCGCATCACTTTTGCTTCAATTTTTTGGCGGCTCGCATCGCTTAAATGGCCATGACGCGTTGAAATATTGAGTTGCACGCAGTCACACCTCCCTCAGCGGCACGGGGACCTCGTCGCACAGGTCCCCACATCCTGTCCCAATCCCCAAACCAAACATTGTAACTTTCGTTTCAATCCGCAACAAATCCCGAAAACCGCGGATTAAGGGATTTCTCACCCTTCCTGTTGGTTCTTATGGCGAATAAACGGCCCAGGACCGGGCCTACCACCTCTCGTCTGGTCGAAAAAGCAGTTCGGGCTTTATGGAAGGGTATTTACTCCACAACCGTCTTTGGTAGTCGGTATACTATCCGGACGCGGGGTTTGAGTTTTATGATAATTTGAGCGCCCTGTTTTATTTCTGCCCTCAGACCGGGTAGTTGCCGTAAAGTTCAGCGAACTTTGGTCATTTACCCGGAACACGTTTCCCAAAGACAAAAAATGTTTGGCACACCTTCCCATGACCTGCTTCGTAATCAAATTGCTGGGATACCAATTCCACAGATAGCTGCAGCGGTAGAAACACCGTTTTATGTTTATGACGAAAAACAGATCCTCGAACGCATCGAGGATCTAAAGGCGTTTGATGTTGTACGCTATGCGCAGAAGGCTTGTAGCAACCTTGCTATTCTTGATATCTGCCGCCGCAATGGTGCCCTCGTTGATGCGGTCAGTGCAGGGGAGATTCTCCGTGCAGAATCGGTCGGTTTTTCGGCAAGTGGAGATCCTCCCCCGATTGTTTATACGGCTGATATTTTTGATCAAGCGGCACTTGAACTTGTTCTTGATCGGGGAATCCATACGAACTGTGGTTCGCCCGATATGCTTACACAACTCGGACAAAAAGCTCCCGGACAATCGATCACGCTACGGATTAATCCTGGATTTGGGCATGGCCACAGCCAAAAGACAAACACCGGTGGGGCCCAATCAAAACATGGTATCTGGCATCACGAATTAACCGGTTGTTTACGGATTGCCCAGCAATACGAATTGCAGGTGACTGGCCTGCACATGCATATTGGATCGGGTACTGACCTGGAACACCTCGCCCAGGTGGTGACCGCGATGGAGCAGGCGGCCCAACAGGTTGGCTCGAGTCTTACCACCATTAGTGCCGGGGGCGGTTTGCCGATTCCTTATCAGGCAGAGGAATCGTACGTTGATCTTAAGGCCTATTTTCAACTTTGGGATGCTGCGCGCGGAAGATTGGAAGATCAATTCGGTCACAGCCTTCGGTTAGAAATAGAACCGGGTCGCTACCTCGTGGCCGAAGCCGGTTATTTAATTGCTGAAATCCGCGCCATTAAGAAAATGGGTGAAAATTGGTTTTACCTTCTCGATGCAGGGTTCAACGATCTGGCCAGGCCCATTCTCTATGGCTCACACCATCCGATGACCATTTGTCGTCGCGATCAAGCGGAATCGACGGCGCTGCGTGAAGTGATCGTAGGCGGCCCTTTGTGCGAATCAGGAGATATTTTCACCCAAGAGGAGGGCGGCTTTGTTTGCACACGGTCATTACCCGAAGCCAAACTAGGCGATTTGCTCATTATCGAGTGTGCGGGGGCTTATGGTGCGGTGATGGGGTCCAATTACAACTCGAAGCCTCTGGCTGCCGAACTGCTCATTCGCGACGGGCAGGTCCACACCATTCGTGCCCGCCAAACCTTTGCGCAGATGGTCGCGACAGAAAGTATTCCTGACTAGGGCGACGCCTACTGGGCTTGTCTTTAAAACTTTTCGCCGTTTTCAGTTTATGGCAACCAGAGAGTGGACCAGCTCTCCGAATCTCCCGGGACAATGTCAGTCGGTTCCTTGGATTCGATATGCGAGTCATAAAAAGCGACATTCACAAACTCGAAATGACGCGGAGCCACTGATGCCCTCCATTGCTTGACGAGATTGTCTCCCGTTAAAAAAACAACCAGCGCGTTGTAATCGAGGAAGGTAATTTTGGCCGCATCTTGGTCGACAAACTGCGCCACCAGCGGATTGATTCCATAACTGGCCGCTGCTGGGGGCCGTCTTGTATCACTCGGGCAGTGTTCAATGATCGATGGATCAGTGAAAGATTTAGAAAGTGCCTTTGGCCACTGTGATGGATCTGCGAGCGCGGCAGAATCAAGTCGTTCTCTCAGACCGAGTACAAGTTTGACTTGGTGTGATTGGCACGTCAAAGAGCGAGATTCCTCGCGCGACAGAAGCAGTGCCGGTAAAACCAAGACAGAAACGAGGCCGATACAGATGAGGATAACCAAAACCTCAATAGGTGTGATCCGAAACCCACTCACTCAATCATTCTCCTGCTGATGCAGTGCTTCATGGGAGGTATCGTCGAGCGGCCGATTGTCAAAACCCTTCGCGCGCGAAAATTCAATCCGCTCTACAAATTTAACATTCGCACATTCGTCGACTTCGGCGCTGTGGCAAGCGGAAAAATCGGGGATAAAAAAGCGGATCGGCCCCCCTGCAGCGACGGGAAGCGGGTTTTCCGCATGCTGATAAATAAACATCCCTCGGTCGGCCACAGCATGCAAAGGGAGACTCGCATGGAAATCATCGCGCACGCTGTGGAGCGTCATGTACTGGGCCTCTGGGCAGACCTTTGCCACGTCCAAAATGCCACGCATCCAAACAGCCGACCCGGACCTTTTGGGGTCCAATTGGCTTACATCCGGAATCTGCCACCGAGAATCGATCGCCGTAAGATCTTCCCAGGTCAACGCACGTTGGCCAGTCACCTCCCCATCAATCTGTAGCAGTACGGGTGAAGGCATTGGATTGTCCTGGTAAAGCGAACTTACTCATGTGCATCGGGAGCAGCGGAAACCATCGGTACTTCTTCACTGGGGAGTACCATGATCTTACCATCGCCAATTCGACCGGTACGGGCGACATCAATCAATTTACGCACAATCTCCTCGACGCGGGCATCATCAACCCAAAGTGTAATTTCTACTTTTGGGAGGAAGGCAAGCGAATACTCGGTGTCACCGTATTGATCTAAATAACTTTTCTGTCTCCCGTAGCCTTTGACTTCGCGAATATTGAGTGCTTCGAGTGGCGCGCGGCGCAAAGATTCTAAGACTTTTTCTGCTAAATACGGTTTGACGATGGCAAGGATCTGTTTCACAGTGTTTAGCAGTGAGTATGCGACTCCCGCAGTTGAAACCGTTAACTAAAAAAGTTTTTACCGAACAAGTCGATAGGGGGGCCAGTTTCAATTTCCACATCTCCTTCGATACGCGTCATGCAGGCCAAGCGCATCGTTTCCTCATTACCGATATATGCGAGGCAAGGAAGGGGATCTGGCATGGGAGTGGGGAGAGGTGTTTTAAATTTTATTTTTTCTCGGACGGTGAGAGGATTGGTGTTCTCCATTCCCTGTGTCACATTCACACGACAGGTTCCGCAAAGACCGAATCCATGGCAATTGAGTAGGGAATTTAACTTGGCTCCCATCCCATTGAATCCATCGTAAACATTGACCCCGGCCTTTTGAGCAGCGGTGCGAAGATCGGTGCCTACAGGCACATCGATTTCCTTTTTTTCTTTCGTAAATTTGACAGTGGGCATGGGCTTCAAACAGCAGGAGATGAATGAACAGACAGCGGCCTTCCAATCTACCCGATCGATACAGTCGCAGCCAAGACCGCGTTAGGGATTTACGAGGCGTGTTGACGCCATTCGCGGGCTCCCAAAAGCAGCGAAACAAGCAAATAAATTCCCAGGCAGGATACGAGTAGGATGCTCACCAGGAGAAAATCACCGGTAAAAGATTGTGCGACGGAGGGCAACATCTGCAGGAGGAGAAAATGTCCCGCGGCATACATCACGCCCGTTGCCACACTGCTTCGCAGGAGGGTGATCACAAGCGGGTTTTTCCACAACGCATTTCCCCCCCTCGTCATGGCATCTGAAAAGAGATGCCATTGGAGATGCGCTTTTCTCGTCAGGAGCAGGGCAAACACTGCCGCAGCCGCCGCACTCGCGTAAGCCAAACCCGTTTCTCCGCATGGCCAAATTAAGGCCAGATCCACAAGTCCATTGAGTACAACAACGGTGATTCCCAAGCGGAAAGGAGTTTGGGAATCTGCTGAAGCGTAAAACCCACGGATGAGCACCGGAAGTGTGGAATAGGCCCAAATTCCACAAGCATAGGCCCCGACCATCTGCGACGTGCGGAGCGTATCTATCTCTGTAAACGCGCCATGGCGGAAGAGCAAGCTCGTGAGTGGTTGGGCGAGTAGGATCAAGCCCGCTGTGGCCGGAATGGCCAAAAATAAATTCGCCCGTAATGCCTGGGTCATTTTATGGATAAATTGCTGTTGATCTCCTCCACTGGCGTGGCGACTGAGTGCGGGAAAAGCCACCACGCCGATCACCACACCCAGCAAGCCTACCGGAAATTGGTAGAGGCGTTCGGCAAAATAGATGGCCGCGACCGTCCCTTCCTGTAAGGGGTAAACGCTCTTCCCTCCGAGCCAAGCGATCGGAATCCCTGCCTGCGGAGCGGAAAAAATCCAGGCGACCACGGTGTCGACGAGTGTGTTGATCGGCAAGATGGCAAGTCCTACCGCCATCGGTATCAGTTGGCGTGCAATCCGCAGGAGGGTCTCACGACTTGCCGCCCAATCCCACTGCCAACGCATACCAAACCGCTTTAATACAGGTAACTGAACGACGAATTGTAAAAACCCCCCAAGCAAGACGGCACTTGCGATCAGATAGGCTTGCGCCACAGGCTGGTCTTTCCAATAGGGTGCGATCCCCACCGCCGCCACAATCCAAATGAGATTCAAGAGAACCGGAACAAATGCGGGCGTGCCGAAATGATTGACCGCATGTAAAGCGGCCGAAGCCACCGCGGCCAAGGCAATAAAAAGCAAATAGGGCAGCATGACTGCTGAAAGGCCGACCACGAGTTGGTATTCGACCATTCCATCCACCCAATACCAAAGCAATCCACAGAAAATCTCTGCCAGAAGTGTCAGTGCTGCCATCACCAGAAAGACGCATCCTAGGAGCGTACTGACCAGTTGCCACATCGAGAGAGGATCGACTTCTTTTTTCGCAGCCAGGATGGGGAGTGCGCTTGCTGACAAAGCACCCTCGCCAAAAAGACGACGAAAAATATTAGGAATCCGAAAGGCAACCACAAAAGCATCCATCACCCCATTTTCGGCCAAACCGAAGAGGGTGGCCGTCGCCACATCACGGACCATTCCCAAAAGGCGGCTGATCAGTGTCCAGAACGCCGTGATCCGTAGGCCCCGGAAAAAGGGAGATCGGTGTCTTTCCATGGGATTTATGAAGACCTAAAAAAGTGGCAGATAAAAGAGTTGCACATCGGTCTACAGCGGGCTTTGTTTTATAATTACGGAAATCCGCTGGCCTTGTGAGAGTTTTAGGGATCGAATACTTTTGAACGGTCCGACGTGAGCCTAATCTACCAGATTGGTCCTCAACGAGATCAAGTCAGGACGCCACAGTTCAGCACTGGATCGCACACATCGGACCTCTGACAATCAATTGCTCCACAACCCATAAAAATACGATGAAAGAACGTTCGCCTTACCAACAAAAAATAATCAAAAATTATTATAAAAACCGCTCCGCCCTCTCCCATCAACGGCTCAGCGAATTGGTAACCGATCTTTATCTTGCAGAAGGTAAAAAACGGGCGACAATTTGGAAAAGAATTCGTACTGCGCTCGAGAACCTCGAAGTCAAACCTGAGCGAATCGAGCACTTGGAACAAAAAGATAACCCTGAATTGGTTGCCAAGCTGGTAGAAGAATTAATGGATCGCCATTAAAGGGAACGGCAATCGGGTAACGCAGTCCTGTTAAAACGAGCGTCACGTGCTGAAGAGCGCGCTTAGAAAGCAAAAGATCGATGCGACAATATCTGGATCTGATACAGCACGTTCTTCAAAACGGCGCCGAAAAGGGTGATCGCACAGGGACGGGGACTAAAAGTATTTTTGGCTACCAAATGCGGTTTGATCTTAACGATGGTTTTCCGCTCTGCACAACAAAAAAACTGCACTTACGATCAATCATTTATGAATTACTCTGGTTTCTCCGGGGCGATACCAATGTTGCCTACCTCAATCAGAATGGTGTTTCTATCTGGGATGCGTGGGCCGATGCAGAAGGTGATCTCGGGCCGGTCTACGGTCGCCAGTGGCGAAGTTGGCCCGACGGACAAGGACAAGCCATTGATCAACTCGCCGAGTTAGTCGAGCAGATTCAAAAAAATCCGAACTCTCGCCGACTGCTTGTTTCTGCATGGAACGTCGCACAGATTCCACAAATGGCCCTCGCGCCCTGTCACGCCCTGTTTCAGTTTTACGTAAGTGCGGGTCGTCTCTCCTGCCAACTGTATCAGCGGAGCGCAGATATTTTTCTCGGTGTGCCCTTCAATATTGCTTCCTATGCGCTGTTGACTCAAATGATTGCCCGGGTGACCGATCTTGAGCCAGGGGAATTTATCCATACTTTTGGAGATGCACATCTTTACAACAATCACCTACAGGAGGCGGAGTTGCAGCTTTCACGCAAACCCAAGCCTCTCCCACAGTTGAAAATCAATCCAAAAGTCCAAGCGTTGTTCGATTTTTCGTTTGAGGACTTTGAACTGTCCGGCTACGACCCGCACCCCCATATTAAAGCACCGGTCAGCGTTTAGTTATCCGCCGCCAGCCTCTTTTGCGCGAGAAAGTTCAGCCCATGCTTTCGATCATCGTGGCCACTGCCGGAAACGGTGTGATTGGATGCAACGGCCAGTTGCCCTGGCATCTCTCGGCGGATCTGCGGCGGTTTCGGAAACTCACCACGGGACATTCGATTGTGATGGGTCGTAAAACATATGCTTCTATCGGTCGGCCGTTACCAGAACGGCGGTCCATTGTGTTGAGTCGCAACCCGGAGTATACGGCGGAAGGTGTGGAAGTGGTGGCCGATTTTGCGCAGGCCCTGGATCTCACGACCGAGGAAGCGGAGGTGTTTGTGATTGGTGGCGGACACCTGTATCAACTTGCCCTTCCTTTCACGCAACGTATTTACCTCACCGAGATATGCACCGAGGTGGAAGGCGATGTGCACTTTCCGAAAATCGATTGGAGCCAATGGGATCTGGTGGAAGCACAGCCTGCTGAAATGGATGAAAAAAGTGGGCTGCATTTCTCCTTTAAAACATTCACTCGCCGTAGCGACGCGGACCAGGAATAAAAAAGTGACTATGCTCGATCGAGTGTAAAAGTCATCACCTCGGCAATCTTTTTTTTCCCAGCGGCCAGCATCACGAGGCGATCAAAACCGAGGGCGACCCCGGTCGCGGGTGGTAGCCCCGCCTCCATTGCAGCTTGCAGTCGCCGACTCTGTGGGAGAGCGGGTCGACCTTGCGCGGTGCGCTGCTCGTTCGCCTTCGCTGTGCGGTGCTCCAACTCCAGAGGGTCGCACAGTTCGTGATATCCATTGGCCAGCTCAATTCCTTCGTAAAATAACTCGAATCGCTCTGCCACGGGGATCGGCTCGTCACGAACTTTAGCCAGAGCGGCTTGTGATGCAGGATAATCGTAAAGAATCGTTGGTGTGCCGATTCCTAAATGAGGCATCACCATCTCCAGCAGCAAAAGATCGCGCCAAGCATCCATATCGTCTCCCAGTTGCGCTGGCACGGCCAGTCCGGCAGCGGTAGCCACTTGCGCAAATTCAGCCGCGTCGGTGGTGAAGGGGTCGATCTCCGCAAACTCCAAAAAGGCATCGCGGTAGGAAATTGTTTTCGCCTCACTCGTCTTCATTAAGGCTCGAAAGAGATCAGAGAGAAAGTCCATTCCCTCTCGCATCGTATCCCCCACACGATACCACTCGATAAGCGTAAACTCAGGATTATGCAGTGGACCACATTCTTCTCCGCGAAAAGCACGGGTGATCTGATAGATGGCCTTCCCGCCAGCGGAGAGCATGCGTTTCATGCACAACTCGGGAGATGTCTGCAGCCAGTATTTTTTTCCACCACCACCGACACGCACGCCAAGAGGCTCAATCTGTGCATCGACCACCGTTTCCGCGGACAGCAAAGGCGTTTCGACTTCAAGAAAGTGCTGCGTGTGAAAAAAGTTGCGGGTCTGCCGAAGGAGTTCTGCTCGCAAACGCAGGACCGGCCAATCGGCCGAAGGCTGCCAGTCGACAGAATCATGCAGAGAAGTCATCGGCAAAAACACACCTTCCCACCGAAGGGAATTCCGTCGCGCAACCTAAGGGATCGAGTGTTTATTCTTTGACACGCTCGATATATTCTCCGGTCCGTGTATCGACTCGGATCAATTCTTCCATATTGACAAAAGAAGGGCAGTAAATTTCCGCCCCGGTTTCCACTTTGACTGGTTTGGTCACGTTCGTCGCTGTGTTTCCCTTCGCCCCCGGTTCGCAGTATTCAATTTTAAGTACAACGTGATTCGGCGGTGTCACGGTAATGGGATTGCTCTCAAAAAGCACCATCTGGCAGAGCGCTCCATCCTTGAGGTATTTCCAGACATCACCAATTTTTTCGGCGCTTAATTCGTATTGTTCGTAATTGGAGGTATCCATAAACACATAATTATCGCCTTGACGATAGAGAAACTGTCCTTCGATTTCTTCGACATCTGCCGCTTCTACCGATTCACCACCCTTATAGTTGCGTTCCAGTACGGTCCCCCTTACCAAATTTCTCATTCTAATCGTGTAGATGGCGTTTCCTTTACCCGGCTTACGAAAATTGGATTCAATCACCATATACGGCTCACCTTCAATCTGAATTTTGAGCCCTTTACGAAAATCGCTTGTGTTGTAGGTTGCCACAATCGCGCCTTTGTTTTTTCTGGGTTCGAGATATCCTGTGGGGATGAATATTGTAACGGCAGCTTCGCTGAATGTCGCCTCCGCTTCAGAGCCTCTTGCAGGCGATCGTTGGCAGCAATCGGTGCGGTGTGCGGTTCGCTCGCCGGAGGAACTTTGCCAAGCGCTCCGGCTTCCCGCCAGCTACAGTGCAGCGGCCAAGCGGGCCTCGGCACATTTTGGCCTGTTTGTGCCTCGGGAATATTTGGCTAAAATTCCCCCCGGAAATCCAGAGCATCCCCTGCTCAAGCAGGTGCTTCCCCTCGCAGAGGAGGAGCAGACCGACAATGGATTTTCCCAAGATCCTGTGGGCGATCAGGCCGCCTTGGTCGCGGCGGGCCTTCTGCAAAAGTATGCCTCCCGGGCGCTCTTGGTTGTCACCGGCGTTTGTGCCGTCCATTGCCGCTACTGCTTTCGCCGCTTTTATCCTTATGACGAAGTCCCCCAGGGCGAAGAAAACTGGCAACCCGCTCTTGCGCAGATCGAACAAGACCCCACCATTGATGAAGTGATTCTCAGCGGCGGCGATCCCTGGATGCTTGTTGATGCAAGCTTGCAAAGTTTGACAAATCGAATTGCTCAGATACCGCATGTCCAGCGGTTGCGGATTCATACCCGGTTGCCGATTATGATTCCCTCGCGCGTTACCGACTCTTTGCTTGCTACCTTAAGTGAAACGCGGCTTGCGACCTTTGTCGTGGTGCATGCCAATCATGCCTTAGAGCTCGACGCCGAGGTGGCCGCTGCTCTGGCCAAAATGATTGATGCCGGTGTCGTAGTCTTAAATCAATCTGTGCTGCTTCGAGGAGTGAATGACTCTGTCGATGCCTTAGAATCGCTTTGCCGGTGCTTGGTCGATCTCCGCGTACTTCCTTATTACCTCCATCAACTCGACCGCGTGGCGGGGAGCGGACACTTTGAAGTGAGCGATGCCCAAGCCTTGGAAATCCTTTCTGAACTCCGGAGTCGACTACCCGGATACGCTGTGCCGCGGTTAGTTCGCGAAGTACCAGGCGGGACGAGTAAAGACATTCTAGCTTAAGGGAAAATTCACCGCTTCAGAGTAGCAAGTTTTGACGTGCTGCTTGTGCTGCTTGTGCCGCGCTCCTTTCATGGTACGATTGCCGACAGGACTATTTTTAAGAAATCAACGAGGTGGAAGTTGGCTGAACAACAGATCGATATTCGCTGCGGTGACTGCTTGGAAGGCATGAGGAAGCTTGAGTCCAGTTCGATAGATCTGGCATTTGCCGATCCGCCCTTCAATATCGGTTTTGAATACGACCTCTACGAGGATCAACTCGATGCCGATAAATATGTGGCGTGGTGCCAGGACTGGATTAGCGAGATTACCCGACTCTTAAAACCTTCTGGGACCTTCTGGCTGGCGATTGGCGACAATTATGCAGCGGAATTGAAGGTGATGATGCAGCGGGAACTTGGCCTCACCTGTCGTAGTTGGGTGATTTGGTATTACACGTTCGGCGTGAATTGCACGCGTAAATTCAATCGTTCGCATGCCCATCTTTTACAGATGGTCAAAGACCCGAGCGATTTCACCTTCAATACCGATACCATTCGCGTACCCTCGGCCAGGCAGTTGGTCTATGGCGATCGTCGAGCCAACCCGCAGGGGCGGCTTCCGGACGATACGTGGGTGTTGCGTCCACAAGACCTCCCCGAAGGATTCCGTAGTGATGGCGACACGTGGTACTTTGCCCGCGTGGCAGGAACTTTTAAGGAGCGCGCTGGCTTCCATGGTTGTCAAATGCCCGAGCAATTAATCGGTCGCATCGTGCGGGCATCGAGTCACGAAGGAGAGAGGGTGCTTGATCCATTTCTCGGCAGTGGCACGACCGGAAGTGTGGTTAAAAAATTAAACCGTCAGTTTACCGGATTTGAACTCTCTCCCGAGTATGTTCAACAGTCGCGAAAAAGAATTGAAGGCGTCTCCGTCGGCCAGCCACTCGACGGAGCTGCCGAGCCGACACGAAGTGCGCCCAGTACGGCACAGGGCAGGGCCCTGGATCCAGCTAAGAAAAAACAAAGAAAAAAATCAAAACCGCAGCCGGAGCTAACGGGGATTGAGGTGAAGCCATCCTGATTGTGTGGTCGTGCATGGGGTGATATTTTTTCTTATTTTTTTCTATGTTGGTTTGCCTCTGTGATCAAGAAAGAGTTCAGCGAAGATGAAATATGCCATTTGCAATGAAACGTTCGGTGATTGGCCGCGAGAAAAATATTTTGCGTTTGCCAGCGACTGTGGTTATACGGGCGTAGAAATTGCACCTTTTACGTTAGGCCCAGAGGCAACGGCCATCACCCCGGCATTGCGTCAGCAGGTCCGCTATGAGGCAGAACGTGCCGGGTTGGAGGTGATCGGACTTCACTGGTTGCTCGCCAAAACGGAGGGCTACCATCTCACGAGTTCGGACGAGGAGGTACAAAAACGCACTTCCGGTTACTTGGTCGCACTGGCGAAACTTTGCCGGGATCTCGGTGGACAAATCATGGTTTTCGGATCGCCCCCCCAGCGCAACCGTGAAGCCGGCATGTCGCTCGAGTTGGCAACAGACAACGCGGTCGCGGTGCTCACCACTGCGCTGCCGGCACTTGAGGACTTGGGCATCACACTGGCGCTTGAACCCTTGGCGCCAAAAGAAACCGATTTTCTGACCACCGCAGCAGAAACGGTGGCCCTCATCGAACGCCTCGATTCGACAGCATGCCGGTTGCACCTGGATGTGAAGGCGATGGCGAGCGAAACAGAGTCCGCTGCCGACTTGATCCGGCGTTATGCGGCCTATCTGGTGCACTTCCATGCCAATGATCCCAATCTACAGGGACCCGGATTTGGAGACGAGGATTTTGCGCCTATCTTTGCCGCGTTCCGCCAGATCGATTACAGCGGGTGGGTCTCGGTGGAAGTCTTTGACTATGAACCGGGAATCGAGCGACTGGTGCGGGAGAGTGTCACTTACATGGAATCGGTCCGGTCGGAAGTCCACTGAGACGAATACCGGACGAATAGTGCGTTCAATTCATCGCTTCAACGCGGAGCGTTGCCAGATGATGGGCCGTGGTGACCATCCGTTCCCAGTTTTCGTGCACGTATTCTGGTGGGCCTCCAATCTGCGAGACGACCTCATGGACCTGCTCGGTCGGCACCATTTCGATTGCATCCCACGGGCAGACGAGGAGCTCATAGGGATTCGTTTTCTTTTGAGGAATGTGGACGCAGACTTCACATCCCACACATCGCTCCAAGTCGATCTCGCACCACTGCTGTGACCCTTTCAATACGCCACGATCGATTCGCCTCAGTTCAATACAATCGACCGGGCAGACTTCGAGACAAGATTCACAACCAGTGCAATTGTCGGCGTTGATGACCGCCAACTCTTTAGGCACCTTTTTTCGGGGCCCCTTTTTACCTTCTTTTTTAGCCATTTGTAAATCTCCCTCGCGCTTCTTCAGGCGACTCTCTATCTTAAAAGCAAATCCCATCGAGACCACCCGCCTCGGGGGGCATCGTTCACCCCGCACATCTAGGAGGAGGAATCTTCTCCCGTCAGTTCCTCGTCTTCCGAATCTTCTTCCATCCGGGCCACATGCTCCTGCAAAATCTTTTCTGCGTGCGCTAAATCTTTGCTGGGAACGAGGACACGAATTTGGAACACACCTGTGAGCCCCGCCTGATGCTCTCCCTCAATGACACACTGAATGTCCTCATCGGCCAGAGCTAATTTAAGAATTTCTGCCAGGTTGCCATCGGTCACTTTAATCAGCGTCTTTAGATCGAGTGGGTCTTCTTTATGCATGGTCGTGTTATCCGCTTGGGGCTTCAAAGTACGAGAACTCTTTTGTATCAGCTTAGGCGCGCGAAATGTACTGGGCTGTGCGGGAATCGACTTTGATTCGTTCACCCGTTTTAAGATATTCGGGCACTTGAACGATGAGTCCCGTTTGTAGTGTTGCCGGTTTGGTCCGTTTTGTCGCCGAATCGCCTTTTACAGCCGGATCGGTTTCAGTGATCTCCAGTTCAATCGTGGTTGGTATCTGGACTCCGACGCACTCACCATTGTAGAGCAGTGCGAGCATCCCTTCCAAATTTTCGGTAATGTAGGGTTGCTCCAACTCCACTTCCTCGAGTGGAAGACTGTATTGATTGTAATCAGACCCGTCGAGCAGATGCATTTCGGCCGCGTCGGTATACATGAGTGTCACGGTTCGCCGCTCAAAATCGGCTTCATCAATCGTTTCGGTCCCTTTGAGCGTAAGATCCTGTTTTTGCTTTGTGACAAGGTTGCGAGCACGAAACTTATAGAGGGTGGCTGCTCCCCGAGCGGACGGGCTTTGTACACTGATTTTCTGAATCAGTACCGGTGATCCTTGATAGTTCACAACGCTTCCGGTTTTCACCTCTTTTGCCAGCATCGGGTTTTCCTTTCCTTCCTCACACAGTGCACAGTGCGCATGGGGTTTCGATTACTCGATTCCGTAGGCGCCTGCCGGTGGCACCAAAATACCTTCGATCTGATTGCGTCCGACCCGACGGAAGAGTCGCGGTTCGACCGTGAGTGCCACGCCCAGATTGTTCTTACTTAGATCATAACGGAGGCCGGCACGGACAAGAAAAGATTCTCCGATCCGCGTAAATGCAAGCCGCTGGCCCACGTTGGCCGTTCCAGCCAGATCGATACTTGCATCGTAGGCAGCAATATACTTTGGACTCATCCGGTATTTGATTTTGGCCAGGGCAACCTGACTTCCAAGGTCGGGGGTTGCCGTATTTCGACCACCTTCAAAAGAACGGACACCCAGATAAGCGCTTCCTACATCGGGACGGTTCAGATAACCACCCAGATTCACCAACTTTTGACCTTCGCTGAACGCATCAAACATGCCATCGGACATAAGTGTGAAGCGGTCACCAATATGCCAACGGGCTTCGTAGTTAATCAGACCCACATACTGGCCGAAGTTCTGCTGTTCTTGGGGAAAGAGCGTAAGTCCCGTATCGAAGGCAAGCCAATCTATAATCCGTCGATTCCCTGGCATCCCGCGTTTCGTCTGCCATCGCTGCCGTGCCTCAAATCGTACGGCAGTAAGACTATCCACCACTTCGGTCGAGGGGGAGGTGACCCAACTGCTGATTCCACTACGTACCAAATAGTAGCGTGGATCGAAGGGAGAGATATTATTGAAGTTGTTGGTTAAATAGGGACCACCCAGGGGTGCGGATTGCAAGCGGTTGAGAAAGTTTTCCATGGAGTCATCGTTGATCGCATCGTAAAGCGGAAACTGCGTGACATCCTGACTCGAATTGGCATAGCTGAGTTCGGTATCAAACACGACCTTGTGGGCAAGTCCATTCAGGTTTAGTAAATCACTCTGCACCATCGGATTGACTGACCACATGGCGAGACTTGTCCGAATGCCGACCTGTCCATAGCCGCGATTGATTGGGTTGCCATTGATGTCGGCGTCCCAATGGGCCAGTTCGCCCATGGCATAGGGAACCACTTTGACAGGACCGATCGGTACGGGGAGATCAATTTCCTGTCGGGTTGCATAACGTCCTCCTGAATTGGTTACCTGCCAGGGAAGGACACTCCATTGGCTAGCGTTGGGCTGGACGGTGGGTGCTGCCGCGATGCGATATTTTCCATAGCCCACATTGCTGTGTTCGTACCAAGTAAAGCGATCACCCAGCAGAGATTCTCCCAGCCAGAAGTGATCCCCGCGCGGGAGCCATTCCACCTGAGTAAAGAAATTATTTAACCGATAATTCCCCTGCACTTCCCACATGCGGTTTTCAGTCCGCTTGGACAAGCGGAGGCGTGTGAGTTGATCCGGTTGATCGTTCCATTCCTCTAGAAAATATTGCTGTAGGAAATTATTATCGCTGATGATGCCACCCTGACCGACGATTTTGTATCCATCGCCAAATCGTTGCTGATGATCCAACAGGATCCGACCACGAAAGGTTGCTTCAGGGGTCAGCGTTCTTCGATCCAGCCCTAAATTATCGAGACCATGATCTTTGATAAACCATGCCTCAAAATTGCCCCACGTGTCGTCGGTCATCCAGGGCAAAAACCCTCTATCGTAGTTGAAAAAAGTTCCGTAACCGAGTCCGCGGTAGGTCAAGAGATCGGCGTTCAAATCCCACTCGGTGCCGAGGGGTTGATTACTCATGCCAAATAATTCGTAGGCATTCCAGTTGGTCTCGACCTGGAAGCCAAATATATTGTCATCGCCGACGCGTATGTTGTTCAGATAAAAGGTGGGATCTTCCAAACCCGTTTTCCAGCTCGGCCAGTAGAAGACCGGTAAGCCTTCGATATAGACTGAATTCCCCGTGCCCTGAACGACGCGCGTTGTTGTAGCCACACGTTGTCCGGTCAGAGGATCGACAACGGTGGCCGGAACTTCCTCGAGAGTGAGATCATCTGATTGGATCCAATAGCCCGGTTCACCAAGCCGACTGGTTGTTAATTTTGCCCCTCGGGCCTGAAAGCGACTTTGGGAAAGCTGACGCATTCGCTCTGCCTGGATGCGTATTTTTCCTTCGTATTCAGGGACTGGGGCAAGCAACTCCGCATCGAGAATTTCGCCCCTATTTTCACCTGCGTTGTAGTACATCCGGGAAGCCTGCAGAATGCGTTCTCCCTGACGAAATTCGATATTTCCCTCCATATACAACTCCAGCGGAGTTGTTTCATTGATCGCGCTCATTCCGGAAAGGTCGAGTGGTTTATCGCCTCCCACCCAAACCACAACCCGATCGGTGGAAATGTCGACGGCACCCACCTCTGGATCGATGCCTTCAATCAAGACGTTAATTCCTCCTGTGATCACCGCAATCGATTCACGGCCATTCGCCGAAGGAAACCACTGTGCGTTGACTGCTCCGGGTTCTCCGCGTGGCCAAACGCGCACTTTTCGCATTGCGGGTCGCATCGCCGCCGTGGCCTCAGGAAGCGGTTGTATTTCGGGCAATGGTTGTATCGATGGAAGGGGAACTTGCGCTGCTGCTTTTGTAGGCAAGAGCAACAAGCAACCCAAGAAAAAGACAAGCCAACAAGGCGAAGACCCTGCGGTCAGTGGCCGTAAACAAGACGTGCGCAGACCGGTAGATTTGCCGCGCAGCGGTCTCGCTGCACGGTCCCGAGAGGGTTCCTTGCTTTTTGCGCGTCGAATAATCAGATCGGCATCCTTGCCTGCAAGAGGGAACGGCAGTACCCGCGAACCACCGTAAACTGAAAACAAACGCCCGCTTACGTCGAATGTCGCTCCAGATGAGCGGCGGGATTATAGGTTGCTCCACGATCGCGGGTCAAGGCACTTTCGCAGCTCCCTGAGGTAGCGCAACATGTTTTAAAATCGCACTTTACATCTTGTCCGCTACGCTCGCTTGCCTCGCATGCACCGCTAGTAAATCGGATTCTACTCGTGGAGCGAGTAAAGGATCACATTGATTCCAATCCGCGCTGCATCCTCCGAGGTGTATCCGTTGCAGTCGGGTGAGGTGTGATTTTCAAGCGCGCAGCTCAAATCAAGTGGTGAAAACAATACCGCCCAGCGCCCGTCGATTCGGATTCCTTCAAGTTGAGGAGGGCCAACCTTGGTCCGGATTTCCCAGCCCGTCTTCTCTGCTCCCGGCGAAGATTCGCGACGGGATACTTTCCGAATATCAGAACCACCGTAGGCAATGGTAAAGATCGGATCTTGCGTAGAAATTTCTTTTAACGGTTGATTGAAGGTTGCCCGCATTTCGCGACGAAAGGCTTGAATAAAGCGAGGACTTCCGCAAATTGCATCGGCCAATATGGTGCCCCCACGCTGCACAAAAAGTTTGAGCTGACGTTTTTCTTTTGCACTTAATCGAAAATCATGCCGTCCGTGCATCGCCACAAATTGATAGTCAAACAGTGTGGAATCGTTCAGTGAAATAAGAGGCGTATCACTGGATGTATGAATACCTAGCGAATGGTTGATCGCCTCCATCAGATTACTCAGAGCCCGGGGAGCGACATCACAGCCCCCAGCATGCTGCAATTTGGCAACCGCAAAGTGCCCCCGCTCCTGCGCGTCCTCACGGGTGCGACTGCTCGAGTTAGCGGCAATGGCATCTTTAGGTTTGAGATTTTTATTGGTTGCATACGCCAACACATTGACTCCCAGGGCGCGGCACGTGTCGATCTCTTTTTTTTCCGCCTCGTTTACTTTCCCTGTGTCCAGGTTTCCAGTTCCGGTCGGTCCGGCCAACTCCCAGTAACAGGAGAGGTTGCCCGGACAATAGATGACGCTTGTCTTGCAGGCGAAGTTGATCCCCCAAAGCCAGCGCCCGTCCTGATCGAGATAGGCAGGATCGACTCTCTCATCAATGGACCAGATAGGATGGTCTGCACCGAGTCGCTGAAGTCCATAGTCCGATTCGGGGAACATTTCCTCGAGTTCTTTACGAACCGATGCATCGAAACCATCATCGCCACAGCAGCCGTCGATGAAGATGAAACCACCACGTTCGACGTAGCGACGGAGAGTGGCTCGCTGCGGAGGCGTCAATTCGAAGGCATCATTCCCGGACAAAAAGAGCACAGGGGTTTGTGCATAATCGTCGGCAGTCGCCTTCTCGAGATTAATGACCTGCCAGGTGAGCGGCATTTTCCACTTCCGTTCGACGTATTGCGTCAGATTTGTGAGATTCTCAGGTGCGCGATTCCAATCTTCACCAGGTCTTTGCAATTTAGAAATCAGCACGGGGCGGCGTCCTTTGGCTAAAAACAACAGGACCATGCTGGTTGCGATGTTCGCATTTGTTTCAGCAATTCCGCCGCCCTTCCAACTCCCGTTGCGTTGTTGAATGGATGTGAGAAAAGCCGCGCCTTCGCGATACCAGTCATATTTTGGTCTCTCGCTTCCTGCTTTGTTGGCGCCCCCGTAGAAAAAGCGTTGGCCCGTGATACGCCCCACCCGCTCCATCGCGTAGAGGTAATAAAAGTTTTTCTCACTTCGGCGGTCCATTAAACTCATTCCCGCAATCGGATTATTGCGCACAGAAAAATTACGCCCCAACCATTTGAGACCTTCTGTAACCACAGCAGCGCTCGGGGGATCGCCGCAGACACATTGGCCGTTCACTATTTTTGCGCCGCTTCCTTTGAGCTGTCGTGTCGCGATAACGACCGAGGCGATGCCCGCACATGTCATGCTTCCGCGGGCGACGTTGCCGCTGTAGCTCCACCCGCCCGATGGGAGTTGTTTTTTCTCCCAATACTCAAGCGCTGTTTGCCACGTTTTTTGCTGCACTTCCATTCCAACCAAACTTGCCTGGTAGAGGGCAAGAATCGCAAACTGAGCATTCGAGGGGTCGCCGCCCCGATCATCGTATCCCCAGGCGCCTTTATTTTTCCCCTTTTGTATTTGCTGTTTTTCAAGCCACGCCACATTTTTGCGAATCCGTGGCCGATCGGCAGGGTTGCCCGCGCGACAAAACACCATGGTCATCAGTGCGATCGTGTAGGTTCGCTTCGGCGCAGAACTTTGAAAATTGCGCAAGGTCCGCAATCCCTGTTGGACGCAGGGATCGTCCGGAGGCACACCCGCTTCGAGAAGTGCCAGGGTGCACAGCGCTGTCACGCCGCCCGTAAAATTTGGATGGGGCGTCCAGGTTCCTTTGACGCTCTGGCTTTCTTTGAGGTAACGAATGCCGCGGGCAATGGACTCGCGGACTTTTTCAGCGCGAATCTCCGCCCTTACGGGGGCGACAGGTCCTGCCGACAGGACAATAATTGCCAAGAGTGTCTTCAGCAGCATTCGATTGAATCGGATCATAAAAATTAGCCGTTACGGTCGATCAGTCTCTCCTATCTTAAAGGGACAAACCGAATGCGGCAATTGAAGGCGGTTTGCGTTGCTGCCGGCACCCACGCCAGATAGAATAAGACCGGGACACAGAGGGTAAGTGGAGAGTTCAGATGAACCAGCAAACCGCAACGGCTAAACAAAAAAGCCTCGGCGATGTTCTGCAGGAGTTCAGCCACCACCGGATGGTGATGCAGGAAGAACTTCAAAAAGTGATTGTGGGACAGAACGAGGTCATCGAGCAAATATTTGCTGCGATCTTTACCCGAGGGCACTGCTTACTTGAGGGTGTCCCGGGGCTGGCGAAAACCTTGATGGTGAGTACGCTTGCGCGGATCCTTGATATGCAGTTCCAACGGATCCAGTTTACACCCGATCTGATGCCGTCAGATATTACGGGGACCAATGTGCTGGAAGAAGATGAAGCGGGCCGCCGCAGTTTTCGTTTTGTGGAAGGGCCAATCTTTACCAATATTCTTCTGGCCGATGAAATCAACCGCACACCACCGAAGACCCAGGCGGCACTGCTGCAGGCGATGCAGGAGCGTGAAGTGACGGTGGGTCAAAAAACATATGGGTTGCCGGCACCTTTTTTTACCATCGCCACACAAAATCCGATTGAGCAGGAGGGAACCTACCCGCTCCCCGAAGCACAGTTAGACCGCTTCATGTTCAATATCAAGGTGGGCTATCCCACAGCGGAAGAAGAGGAAAAAATTCTTGCCCAGACAACGCGGCATGAAAATCCAGAAGTCCGCAAGATTCTCTCGGCGAAGGCGATTTTGAATGTACAAAAGTTGGTCTTTTCCGTGGCAGTCAGCGAGTACATTATCCAGTATGTCTCGCGTCTGGTCCGCGCCACCAGGCCGCTCGACCCCTCGGCGCCGGAGTACGTTCGACAAATGGTCGATTGGGGTGCAGGTCCCCGTGCCGGCCAATTCCTCATTCAAGGTGGAAAAGCCTTGGCGGCAATGGATGGTCGCTTTTCGGTGGCAGTGGAAGATATTCGCAAAGTTGCCATTCCCGTTTTGCGTCACCGCGTGAGTACGAATTTTCAAGCGCAGGCCGAGGGAATGACGACCGAGGATCTGCTCAATCGCCTGCTTGCCGATGTGGCCCCACCGGAAATTCCAAAATTCGAAAAAGGGAACGGAACGCCACCAAGGCAGAGCTGAATCGGATAGCGATAACGTTGTAACCGGATCGCGAGGTGGGTGTGTCCAACGCCGAACAATATCTAAAACCTGAAGTAATCCGGCAGATCAGTCGTCTTGATCTGCGGGCCCAGTTTATTGTCAAAGGTTTTTTGCAGGGCATGCACGCCAGCCCTTTTCAGGGATTTTCAGTTGAGTTCAGCGAGCATCGCAAATACACCGCTGGCGATGACCCGGCCGACATCGACTGGTCGCTCTATGCCAAGACCGACAAATACTACGTGAAAAAATTTGAGGCCGAAACCAATATTTTCGGCTATCTGGTCATGGATTTGAGTCGCTCGATGGCTTACACCTATCGCCAGGATCTCAATAAGTTTGAGTATGCGACCTGCTTGGCAGCTGCAATGTCCTATTTGATGATCCATCAGCAGGATCCGGTCGGGCTGATTACGTTCGACGAAAAAATTCGCGACAGCCTGCCACCTCGTTCCAAGCGTGCTCAACTGGGAAATATTCTTTCGGTGTTGGCCAAATTACAACCTACTGGAGGAACCAATATTGCCCAAAGCATTGAGCAGATTGCAGCGATGCTCAAGCATCGAAGTCTGGTCATGCTCTTTACGGATCTTTTTGGAGAACCAGAGCGGATCCTCAAAGCACTGCACCAGCTTCGGCACGGCGGACACGATGTGATCCTGTTTCATATCATGGACGAAGCGGAGGTTACTTTTCCTTTTGACGGGATGATCGAGTTCGAAGAACCGGAGACGGCTGAGCGGATGGAGGTCAATGCAACCGGTTTCCGGCAGGATTATCTTGCCGAAGTCGCTGCCTTTCGTGACCTGTTTTGCGAACAGGCGGCACAAGCCGGGGTCGATTACGTGCCCCTCGATACGAGCATGCCCTTTGATAAGGCTTTGACCGAGTATCTCACGCAGCGGCGAGCGCGTTGTTAGTGCTGCCTGCTTGCAGTGGCTCTTTATAAATGGCTAAAGTGGGATTCGCCGTTTTGTAAAAAATCACCTTACTGCCTGGAGCGGGCGACCGCCCGCGATGCGATGCACAAGAATATGCCCCGGCTTAAAAAGATCTTTTTCTGCTTTTCGTTCCTTGGCATCCTTTTTCCTACCGGTCTTGCTGCCGAGTGGATCGAGTTGTTTGATGGAAAGTCTCTCAAAGGGTGGCAGCAGCGGGGAGGGAAGGCAAACTATCGTGTGGAAGAGGGCGCGATCGTAGGTAGCAGTGTACCGAACACGCCCAACACGTTTCTCTGTACCAAAAAGGATTGGGGCGACTTTGAGTTGGAACTCCAGTTTAAAGTTGATCCCGAACTAAACAGTGGCGTTCAGATTCGCAGCAACAGTTTTCCCAAATACCACGCTGGCCGCGTGCACGGTTATCAGGTCGAGATCGATCCTTCGGATCGTGGCTGGACAGGGGGTATTTATGATGAAGGCCGTCGCGGTTGGCTTGCACCGTTGAGCGAGAATACAGCAGCCCGCTACGCCTTTCGTCCGGGAGAGTGGAACACGTTTCGCGTTGTGGCGATTGGTGATTCGATCAAGACATTTCTCAATGGCACACCGGCGGCTGATTTGGTCGACTCGAAAACAGCCCAGGGTTTTATAGGGCTGCAGGTCCACTCGGTCGGCGAGCGGAGTGATCCTTTAGAAGTTCGCTGGCGGAACATTCGCTTAAGGCCGATTGAGGGTGTGGTGCCGCGAGGTGAAAAAACGCGCAAGGTGGCCGATGGTTTTCGCTTTACCGAAGGACCGACCGAGGCACAGGATGGCCGCATTTTTTTCAGCGATATCCCCAACGAAAAGATTCACATTTTTGATCCGGCTAGCGGTGAGGTGAGCGTAGCCGTTGAGGACAGTGGCCGGGCCAACGGCCTGATGTTTGCCCCGAGCAGTGCGCTGTTGATATGTGAGGGGGGGAATCGGCAATTGACCCGAAAGTTGGGAGATAAGAAAACGATGCTTGCCGACCGTTTTGACGGCAAGCGGCTCAACAGCCCCAACGACCTGGTACTCGATGGCAAAGGTGGGATTTATTTTACCGATCCCCGCTACGGCGACCGCAGCGATATGGAGCTACAAATCGAAGGCGTCTACTATCTGCCGCGGGGCGGAGAACTGCGGCGGGTGATCGATGACATGGTCCGACCAAACGGTCTGATCTTCTCGCCCGACAAATCCATTTTGTACGTGGCCGACAACGGGGCAAAGACGGTGATCGCCTATCGGGTCCAAGAGGATGGCTCGCTGGAAAAGATCAAAAAGATGGCCGAGATGGCAGTCGACGGGATGGCGATGGATGTGCTGGGCAATCTTTACTGCACCGGCGGACCACGCGTGGTGGTCTTTGCACCGGATGGTGCGCAGCGGGTCGTGATTCCGGTACCGGAGGGCACGGCCAACTGTACTTTCGGCGGCCCGGACCACAAGACGCTTTTTATTACCGCTCACAAGGGACTCTATGCGATCGATCTGGCGGTCCCCGGAGTGCTCCCCTAAATACTAAGTGTCGGGCAATCATTATGGTTTTTTATTGACCAAATTTGAGAAAACTTCTCTAATAAGACAGTCCATCCTCTTTTGGTGCGTTGCACGAAAATGACAAGTGAATTAATGAAGCAGCCGGAGCAAACTAGGCGCACGATCGGTGGAACGATCGTGGCAGTCATCGTGGCCCTTCTCTGTGTGGTTTATATGCTGAACCCGACCGCGGGATTTTTGGAATTTATTCCGGATAATCTGCCCGTAATCGGCAACGTGGATGAAGGCTTGATCATGATCCTCTTGCTGGGATGCCTGAAATATTTGGGCCTCGACATCCCGCTCACCAAAGCGTCCCAAAAAAGCTGAGCAATCCCCCGGTGATCGGTCGGATCGCTTTCTCAGCACGCTCGGTAGGATTCGACGAATCTCTTCCGCTTTTCAGAAGCGCGAGACCTCTTCGTTTTCGGCTTTTTCGTTTTTACTCCCAAACCAAAAAAACAAACTTTGCATCTAAAGTGGATAGCAAATCAAGAGAGGTGACGTAGCATCTCGATCTTGTCGGACTGATGGTAAGCGGGCGGGCTAATGCTTTCTGAGAACAACAACCATCCACGTCTCCTGGTGGCGTTCAGGGGATAACGTCACAGATTCAATTCGCCAACCATCGTTTAAATAATTATTGAGGTGTTCTACCTCGGGCAGGAGTTGTTCCGTGAGCAATACCGTTACTAATTTTTCCATGTCGCACCCTCTTTTTGAATAAGAAACGAACAGGGTCATTGTGCAAAAAGAGACAAAGCGGGGGTAGGGGGCGAACATCCTAGGAACCAGGGAACAGCGTGCCTCCCCGCTATCGTTTCAAAAACGAAACCAAGGGTCGCCAGAATAAAAAAAAGGTCGCTGGCGCTGGCCAGTTCTTATTGCAAGTTTCCCTCTATGGAATCCGGTGTTTGTGCATGGGATACCTTTGGTGCCATGAACGAAAAAAAAAATGGTGATGTGGGGCGCAATCGCTGCGGCTGTATTGTGCTTGTTGTTCCCTGTATATCTTGGCAGCAACGCCCTTACTGAAATCGAGAGGAAGCAATTTTGCAATCCACAGTACGGAATGACGCCGGATGAATGGGTTGGATTGATGGATAAGTATAGAGGTGGCGAGCTCTACCTTGATTTAGTGCAGCCTTTGCCGCCTGATATTTATAAGTCTGAAAATTGGCAAGATTATCAAAAACACTCGCCACCGAAGTTGGAATTTTCGGATTTTGGAATCGGGCCTTTTGGGGCCATACGCACTTACTACCCACTTTAAAACAGTAAGATCGCGCCACCGCAGAAAGCAATGGGTTGCGTAATTGCTGTTATTACGCTGCAAAACCCTCAGGACACGTTATCCAGAGAGTAAGCACGCCCGGTAGGATTCGAACCTACAACCCTCGGTTCCGAAGACCGATGCGCTATCCAGTTGCGCCACGGGCGCTCGCCCTCGCAGTTGGCAGAACCGCATGCGAGCCTGCGAGATGGCTTGCGATCCTGTAAGAATAAAGGGTCCGCTGCCCTTTCGCAACGGCTTGACGGAAACGGTTTTCAATCTCTCTAATGAAGTGATCTGAAGACAATGAATTTCACTTGACTGAGAAGCACCTGGGAGCCGGTCTGACGTGTCCATTACCTTGCGAGTGTTAGACGGAGCCGATCGAGGAAAAATATTTGGTGGGCTCCCGCTTCCCGTGACGATTGGCCGCGAGGAAGGAAACACGATCCAACTGAATGATGAGCGGATCAGTCGCTTTCATATCAAGATCCAGGAAGACAATTCCAAATTCATTCTTACCGATCTGGAAAGTACGAACGGCACCAAAGTCAACGGCGATGAGATTCGCCTTCGCATCTTACGGTATGGTGATCTGGTGAGCGTTGGGCGCTCCCTTTTGCTATTTGGCACCGAGGACCAAATCGCAGAACGGCTTGCCGAAATCCGCGGTCGTGATGATCGTAGTGATGTGCTGCTTGCCGACGAGGGGACCAAAGAAGGTCAGGCTGCTCCGCTCGACTTTGAGATTCATTGGAACAGCGATCCGGATATTCAGGCCACCCTTCATTCACTCCAGCAACCCGACTTACCCGAAGCGCTCTCCCCCTGTCAGGCCGCCCAGCTTTCAGAACTGGTGGAGTATCTGCACCTCCGGGTAGGTGATCTATTGACCGCAGCCAAAGTCGCAGATGAAGAAGGTGAACAGATGCTACTTGAGCAAAGGCACTGGCAGAACCTCATCGACTTACAGGCAAGACTGAGTGAATATTTACGGAAGATCACCGAACCTCCTGAAATGGAGTAAGGACCGATGACGATTGCCCAGGAAAAAGATTTACAAGCCTATTGTTTGGAAACTGCCCGCCGCGCCCGCCGCGCCGCTGAAGCCTTGGTCATCGTTTCAGCAGAGACTAAAGATGCCTGGCTCCGCGAGGCCGCCGCGCAACTGCGTGGGCGTGAAGCGGACCTGCTCGCAGCCAACGCACTCGATTTGGAAGCGGCGCCCGGATTTGGGCTCAACGATGCCCAAGCAGATCGGCTCCGCCTGACGAGCGAGCGGATCGAAGGTATTGCCCAGGTAATGGAGCAAATTGCCCTCTTTCCTGAGCCGATTGGTGAAGTGATGGAAACATCTGTGCGGCCCAACGGTCTCCAACTCCAAAAGGTGCGCGTCCCCTTGGGCGTAGTCTTTTTTGTCTACGAGTCGCGACCCAACGTCACGGCGGATGCGGCGGCACTCTGCGTCAAAAGTGGCAACGCTGTGATTTTGCGGGGCGGTAAAGAAGCGGCACACTCGAGTCGGGCGATCGTGGATATTTTGCGAACCGTTGCTGAGGAAAAGGGTATTCCGGTCGATGCGGTGCAATTGGTTTCGGTGGCCGACCGTGAAGCAGTGGGACACTTCCTGGCCCTCCCTGAGTGGATCGATCTGGCGATTCCCCGCGGGGGCGAAGGCTTGATCCGCCGTGTGGCGGCTGAAGCCCAAATGCCGGTGATCAAACACTTCAGTGGAAATTGCCACGTCTACGTGGATGCCGAGGCGGACCTCGAGATGGCTGCATCGATTGTCGTGAACTCGAAGTGCCAAAGGATGGGGGTTTGCAACGCGGCCGAGTCGCTGGTGGTCCACGCTGAGGTGGCGCCCGGTTTTCTTCCCCGCGTCTGTGAAAAGCTACAGGCCCAGGAAGTGGAAATTCGTGGCGATGCGGAAACAAGGGCGCTCTTCCCGGGGGCGGTCGCTGCGAGCGAGGAGGATTATGCCGCCGAGTTTCTTGGCCCCGTGCTCTCGGTGCGGGTTGTTCCATCGCTTGAGGAGGCCGTGGCGCACATCAACAAGTATGGCAGCAAGCACACGGATGCGATTGTTACCGACAGTCAAACAGCGGCCACCCGGTTTGCCACCGAAGTCGATACGGCGGCCGTGATGATTAATGCCAGCACCCGGTTCAACGATGGTGGGGAGTTTGGGCTCGGTGCAGAGATTGGCATCAGTACGGACAAGTTCCATGCCCGCGGACCTTGTGGGCTCAAAGAACTGACCAGCTACAAGTATGTGGTGCAGGGCAGCGGCCAAATTCGGGGCTGAAATCGGACCGGGTTTCCCCTCAAGTACTTTTAGAAGCTGCCGCGGTCGGGCATAGGCTTCGCTGCTGGAGCAAGCGCGGGCAACTCCGTTTCCAGTACGCCCCGCGCATGGGGCCACAGACAGGCCGCTTCAATCAGCATCCAGACTTGCAGAACGAGAATGCCCAGACCAAAGGCAAAGAGCAGATGGGTCTGCTGCCACTGCCAGAGCGCTTGGCCAGAGACCATCCGCCAGAGCGGATAAAACCAGCCGCTCGTGCTGTTGAAGCTCTGCCAAAGAATGGCCCAGGTCGGCAGTACCACCATCAGCAGCAGCGGCGGAATGGCAAAGGCAATGGGCTTGCCGCGGCGCCAGAGATAAAACACGATCACTAAAAAAGCCATTCCGGCAAGCAATTGGTTGACTGCACCAAAGAGCGGCCAGAGGAGCATCCCGCCAGTTCCGTAAACGCCACCGGCGCCGGGCAGCATGGCAATCGCCAGACCGAGAGAGACGGCAATCAGGGTGGCGATGTACTTTCCGCCCAACCATGGCAGATGTACCGTCTGAGCCAGTTCTTGAATGACATACCGTTGGAGTCGCGTGGCCGTATCGAGCGTGGTGGCTGCGAAACTGGCAACCAGCACCGCCATGATTCCGATCCCCAGTTTGAGCGGAATGCCGAGGCTGGAAAGAAAGTTTCCCCCACCTTCTACAAACGCGCCCACTTTTTGGGGCAGGCGGAAATCGGCCCATTTTTTACTTGTATCGTAACGATGATTCCAGGCGGCGTGCCCCGAGAGTGGTTCTCCCGTCGCATCGACGACCGCTTGATAAGTATGACTCACTCCGGGCACGGCCGCTCGTTCGAACTTGCCGATGCCCAAGCCTGCGGTACAGGCAAGAATTACCAGTACGGCAAGCATTCCTTCAACTAACATCGCGCCGTAGCCCACGTACTGGGCATCTTCTTCATTGGCCAACTGCTTACTCGAAGTGCCGCTGGCTACCAGGCAATGAAAACCGCTCACCGCGCCGCAGGCAATCGTAATGAACAAGAAGGGCCAAATCGGTGGCGCGCCGGTCAACCGGACTGCCGACCAGGAGGTGATCGCCGGGGTGGTTTCGGTAAGATTCGCCTCACCACTCCAGCCGGCAACGACCAAACCCAAAACAAGCAGGCTCAAAGCGACAAGCAATTGGTGGCTATTGATGTAGTCGCGTGGTTGCAGGAGTGTCCAGACCGGCAGCACGGACGCAATAAAGCAATAGACCATCAGGATGCAGGTCCAAAACACAGTCGGGTTGAGCCACTGCGCGCTCAGATGCAAATGGCTGGCAAGTGTGGCACAAAATGCATTCGTGACGGGAAGTGGGAAATAATAAGCTCCCAGATAGATGGCCCCATACATCAAAATCAGGGCGGCAATCGAAGGCCAGAGCAAGCGTCCGCCGCGGCGATAGACATAAAATCCAATCACCGCAGCAAGCGGGACTTCAATCCATACCGAAAGAACCGATTCAGGAAACATTTTAAAGATGCCGGCAATCACCAGACCAAAGATGGCCAGCACGATCGAAAGGGCCAAAAAAAGAACGGTGAGAAAAAAAAGTTTTGCCCGCGGAGAGATAATTCGCCCGGCCACCTCCCCGATCGTTTGTCCACGATTGCGCAGGCTAATCACCAGCGCACCAAAATCGTGCACCGCACCGATGAAGATGGCCCCTAGCACAACCCACAAAAGTGCTGGGAGCCAGCCCCAAAAAACGGCGATCGCCGGCCCGACAATCGGCCCGGTTCCTGCAATGCTCGTAAAGTGGTGCCCGAAGACAACTTCTTTGCGGGTCGGAACGAAATCGACATCGTCCTGTAGTTGCCGACTCGGTACCACAGCTTTGGGGTCGAGCCCAAAGATTTTATGAGAGATCCAGCGACCGTACGTATGGTAGGCGATTAGATACGCGAGAAAGGCGCCACCGGCAATCAGAATCGTACTCATACTAAAATCCGCCTGCGCAAAGAGTTTCCACACGATAACGCACTGCCTGTGCGCGGGCAACCTTGAAGCGTCCTCTGAGTCAGTAGACTCGCCGGAGACAGCCCTTATAATGGGCCCGCCGGTCAGCCTCCGGGCTTGATAAAAATCCAAATACAATCCGCCATTTGCGGAGAAGAGGAGATGGTTTTGGCCGAAAAAGTTGTAATTATTGGTAGCGGCCCGGCCGGGTGGTCGGCGGCTATCTATGCGGCGCGAGCCAATCTGAGCCCGCTTGTCTTTGAGGGAACCATGCAAGCGGAAATGATTCCGCTCGGGCAATTGGCCTTTACGACCGAAGTGGAAAATTATCCGGGCTTCCCCTTCGGGAACGTGCGTGAATTTATTGAAACGGCTGTCGATAAAGACCGTCATTGGAATTTACCGCCGGTACCGCATGAAGAGCGCGACGGAAAACCCCACTATGCGGTCCAAGGTGTGGAGTTGATGGAACTGATGAAACAGCAGGCAATCAACTTTCAGACCCGGGTGGTGGGCGACGACATTGTGGAGGTTGACTTTAGTGGCCAACTACTGCGGGTGATCCCTGCCAGTGGAGAACCAGTGGAAAGTCAGACCGTGATTGTAGCGACGGGCGCAAGAGCTAATTATTTGGGCCTCGATTCGGAGGAAACCTATAAAAACAAAGGGGTCAGTGCCTGCGCAGTCTGTGATGGGGCCTTGCCGATCTATCGCGGCAAGCCGCTGGCGGTCATTGGTGGTGGTGATTCGGCGGTGGAGGAGGCAACGTATCTGGCGAACCTGAAAGATGCTGCCACCATCTATTTGATTCACCGCCGGGATAAGTTGCGGGCTTCAAAGATTATGCAACAGCGTGCACTGGACCACCCCAACATTGAACTCGTCTGGAACAGTGTGGTCGAGGAAGTTTTGGGTGATGGTGAGTTGGTAACAGGGATCAAACTCAAAAGCACGGTGGATGATTCCGAGCGAGAACTGGCCGTCGGCGGAATGTTTGTGGCGATTGGTCATACCCCCAACACGGGGTTCTTGCACGGCAAACTCGAGATGAACGACAAGGGCTATATCCAGTGGAAAGAACCGTTCCGCACGCTCACTAGTGCCGAGGGGGTCTTTGCCGCTGGGGATGTGGCCGATGATTATTACCGGCAGGCGATCACCTCCTCCGGGACCGGTTGCATGGCTGCGCTCGATGCGGAACGGTATTTGGCGGCAAAAGAAGGCTAACAGGAAACTTTATATGAGCGACAAAACGAACCAGGTAGAGTCGGACCGTCAGCTTCTTGCCGAGGCACAGGCAAAGGGCACCGGGTTCACTTTGTGGGCATTCTTCAAGATGTCTGGGCCCGGATGGTTGCAGAGTGCCATTACGCTGGGCGGTGGGTCGCTGGCATCCAGCTTATACCTGGGAGTCATCGGTGGCTTTGCTCTGCTTTGGGTTCAGCCCTTTGCTATGGTGCTGGGCATTATCATGCTGAGCGCCATTGGCTATGTGACACTGTCCACCGAAGAACAACCTTTTCGTGCAATCAACGAACATGTCAATCCGGTCCTCGGCTGGGGCTGGGCCCTCGCCGTTGCCATGGCCAACGTAGTCTGGTGCATGCCACAGTACTCGCTTGCCAACGGCGCGCTGGGACAAAATCTATTGCCAAAGTTTTTTGGCAATCCTAATGACGAAGGAACAACCGGCCTGATAACACAGTGGGCAACGGGAACGTTCGGCGAACAAAGTTTTTGGGCAACCCACCTGGACGAATTGATTATCGCGATTTCGATTCTGACCGTTGCGACAATTGTGACCTGGAGCTACGATCGCGGCGGGTGGGGTCTTAAACTCTATGAAACAATTCTAAAAATTGTCGTCGCCTTAATTGTACTTAGCTTCATCGGGGTTGTGATCAAGCTGAGCGTTACCGACGGTGGTCTTGCCTGGGGAAGCATCTTCTCGGGATTCATCCCGGACTTTAGTACCTTTATACGACCTACCGATTCATTTCTGCCACTGCTGGAAGCTATCGGCCCGGAAGGTGATCCCAATCGCAAATACTGGGTCAAGTATATTGTGGACCAGCAACAGGACGTCATGATCAGTGCCGCAGCAACAGCTGTCGGCATCAATATGACATTTCTTTTTGCCTACTCCCTTTTGAGAAAAGGGTGGTCAAAGGAATTTCGTGGGCTCGTTAAATTTGATCTCGCGACTGGCATGCTGGTACCGTTTCTCCTAGCTACCAGTTGTATCGTCGTTGCCGCCGCATCCCAGTTTCATACCAAGGTTGCCCACGGCTTTTTATTTGACGGGGAGCAGGTCACGGTTCCGAAAGACTTTAAGGGCAAGTATGACGGTTTGCTTGGCGGCCGAAATAAGGCGGCGGAAGCGGGCGCCGAAACCGACAGCCCCATGGCAAACGAGCCGAGTCTTTCGGAAAAGAAACTGGCCGCGACATTGGTTAAGCGTGATAATTTCGAATTGGCACACTCGCTTAAGGAGTTATTCCAGGGCGACTTCTGGGCAAATGTCATCTTTGGCTTTGGTGTTTTGGCAATGACGCTATCGACCATCACCATCCTGATGCTCATCTCCGGATTCGTATTTACAGAAATGCTAGGGCTGCCACCAGGCGGCTGGCCGCATCGCATCGGAACCTTGATTGCCGGTATTGGTGGTGCCTTTGGGCCATTCATCTGGAAAGGAGCGGCGGCCTACTTGGTCGTGCCGACATCGGTGTTTGGATTCGTTCTGCTGCCCGTAGCATATTTTGCCTTCTTCTTGTTAATGAACCAAAAGAAATTTCTTGGTGCAAACGCACCGACAGGTGGCCGCCGGATCGCCTGGAATGTTCTGATGGGCGTAGCGGCGAGTATCGCGGCAATCGGAAGTGTCTATATGGCGCATAAAAAGGCGGGCCTGATGGGCGTTGGGGCGATCGCTGCCTTTGTTCTGGTCGCTGTTATCGTACATTTCAATCGTGTGAATACGCGAAAACATGAATCCTAAGAACCGTTGCGAGACAGAAACAAAGGCCACGTAATCCAGCCATGGTCCAGCATACCGTGGCGTGCGACCTTCACCTGTGGCATATATGTTAACTGGGAAATATACGCTCTGGTAATGATGACGTTCGTTATTTGGAACCCCCACCACTCCGTTAACATCAGGACGATGATGCCATGGAAAAGCTCTCGGTAGTCAAAGCATGCCGACAACAGGCCATTGGCCAGCAGGCCATGTTACAGGGCTGGGTCCGCACCCGCAGGGATTCGAAGGCCGGCTTCAGTTTTTTGGAGCTCAACGACGGCAGTTGCCTGGCCAATATTCAGATTATTTGCGACGGCGATCTTGCAAATTACGAAACGGAAATCAAAAAACTCTCTGCCGGTTGCAGCGTCACTGTTTCAGGGGAAGTGAAGTCCTCGGGCGGAAAAGGGCAAGCGACCGAACTGCATGCGGCGGAAGTGGTCGTGCATGGCTGGGCCGATCCGGAGCAGTATCCGCTGCAGAAGAAGCGACATTCGTTTGAAAAACTTCGCGAGTGGGCGCATTTGCGGCCCCGGACCAACACCTTCGGCGCTGTAGCCCGCGTCCGCAACACGATTTCTCGCTCGATCCACAATTTTTTTCAGGAGCAGCAGTTTCTCTACGTCAACACGCCGATCATCACCGCCAGCGATTGCGAGGGGGCAGGGGAGATGTTCCGCGTGACCACGCTCGATTTGGAAGGGCTTGCCAAAAAAGAGACGACCCTTGACTATGCAGCCGATTTTTTTGACCGCCCGGCTTACCTCACCGTAAGCGGCCAGTTGGAGGGCGAGATTTATGCCACAGCCCTCGGGAAAATTTATACCTTTGGTCCGACGTTTCGCGCCGAGAACTCCAACACATCGCGGCACTTGGCAGAATTCTGGATGGTTGAACCAGAAGTAGCCTTTGCGGAGCTTCCACAGAATATGGATCTGGCTGAGGGGCTGATTAAGCGGATCTTTAACGATGTGCTTCAGGAGAGTGGTGAAGACATACATTTTTTTAACGACCGGATTGACAACACAGTGATTGAAACGCTGGAGAAAATTTGCAGTAGCCAATTCGAAAGGATCGGCTATTCCGAAGCGATTGATTTACTTGCGCGTGCAGATAAGAAATTTGAATTCAAACCCGAGTGGGGACAAGATCTCCAGTCAGAGCACGAGCGTTATCTTACTGAGGAAGTGATCGGCAGGCCGGTGATCGTGACCGATTATCCGAGTACGATCAAACCGTTTTATATGCGACTGAGCGACGATGAAAAAACGGTCGCCGCCATGGATGTGCTGGTGCCGAAGGTGGGCGAAATTATTGGCGGCTCGCAGCGCGAGGACCGACTCGATGTGCTCTCACGCCGTATGGAGCAGCAAGATCTCAATCCGGAAACCTATTGGTGGTATCTCGATCTCCGTCGCTACGGTACGGTCCCCCACGCAGGCTTCGGCCTCGGCCTCGAACGGATCGTGCAGTTCACGACCGGCATGGCGAATATTCGCGATGTGATTCCCTTCCCCCGCACACCGGGCAGCGCGGAATTTTAATTCCCTTTTTCCGTTGCATCTGTTGATAAAGTTGTTACTTGTGTTACTTGTATAGTTCCGGCCATCGCTCGGGCGACGGGAAGTTGCGCGACCGGCACCTTGACCGCCTGTACCGCAATGTTTTTAAGCGCTACAAGATCCGCAGGCAGCAACCAGGAGAAAATAACCGTTTCCTCACCACTCCGGATGATGTAAACGAGACAGGTGGCAAGGTTCGTCTTGTTTTGAATCGCCTGTTTTCCAGGCTCCATATAATAGGGAAGTTGAATATTTCCGTTCGCTTCAAGCTTTTCAATTTCTCGTGTTTTTCCATTGGGCATCGGGACTTCCAGGGCGAGCCACCCACCCACTCCGGATTTTAGTTGAGGATGGGATTTTTTCTGTCGCGAAGTCAGAACGGTATTTTCATTAAACGCTTGCTTGAGTTTCTCGGTAATTCTTTTGCTCAAGACACCCTGGGCGTCCACTTCTTTACTCCTTGGCATCACTGCTAGAAAACAGCGGATTGAAGATCGCACATTTTGACCCGTGACATTTCTAAAATTGAGTGTGACTTCATACGTACGAAGATGCGTCCCCACGCGAAGAAAAGTTGGCCAAAGTCGGTCGGCGGTCACTGCGACTTCTGGATTCCGTGGACTTGGTGTGTTTTGATCCAGCACATACGCCTCCTTCGTTTTGGTATCAAATACACGAGGTATCCTTGCCTTAAGAATGATATTCTCGCCCTCTACCAAAACTGGAATACTCATCGGTTGCGGCCAAAGACTTGAAAAGGGAGTTTCATTGCGAAGAGTTTCGAGCGAAGTTTCGAACTTTTCTTCATACTGGCTACTCCCGCAGCCGGCGAGAAACGCAAGTGTGAGGAGAATTCGGGTGGAGCGAACAGGCATCGATTCAATCCAGGAGTTGCATGCTGAGGACGCATTGTCATCGAAGTGCCAGAAGACTGTCAACCGACTGCGGCTTGTGTAAAGAGAGCACCCACGCGGTAGCGCGGAGCGATGGGTGTACTAGATCCACCCTTTCGCTTGCGCGATCTGGTAGGGTGCGCCTAAAGAGTCTCCTGTCTGCCGAGCATCGGCGACGGCCGAGGAGGCGGCACACAATGTTTCGCGCGTTCCCGCATCAAACCAATGGGTGTCGGGTGCAAGGCGTTCGGCCCTCAGCAAGCCTTGCGTGTGATAACACTCGAGTAAGTCAATAATTTCGGTCTCGCCACGTTCGGAGGGTTTAAGCATGCGGGCAAACTCTGCGACTTGCGGATCAAAAACGTAGGCCCCGGTAATCACCCACGCAGATTTGGGGACACTCGGTTTTTCTTCGAGCGAGAGAATTTGTCCTTCGGTATCAAACTCGACGACACCATACTGATCGGCTAGAGGGTATTCGATGGCAAACAGGGTTGCCCCAGTAGTCTCCGCGGCGGCAGCTGCCAACCGTACAGTGAACGTCCCGCCCCAAAAAATATTATCACCGAGCAGCAGGACCACCGGATGTTGCCCTGTAAACGCGGCCCCGATCGTAAGGGCCTGGGGTAGACCCTCTGGTTGATTCTGTTCGGCATACGCAAGTTCGATTCCGAGTGCCTCACCGCTACCCAACAGTTTTCTATAATCCGGAAGATGCGCGGGCGTGGAGATGATTAAAATTTCGCGGATGCCCGCCTGCATCAGTGCGCAGAGCGGATAGTAGATCATCGGCTTGTCGCCGACCAGTAGCAATTGTTTGCTGATTTGGTCGGTCATCGGTGCGAGCCGGGACCCCGTTCCCCCAGCGAGCAGAATCCCCTTGGCCGTTGATTTTAGAGCGCGCATGAGGAACAAAAAATTCTGTTTCGGTTTGAAAAATGTGGTTAGAGCAACCCCATCCGTTGCCCCTGATAATCTCCCTGGACGCTTTCGATCCATTCTGGGTGCTTTAAGTACCACTGGACGGTATGCCGTAACCCTTCGTCGAACGAAGTTTTTGCACTCCAGCCAAACTCCCGCTGCATCTTCCCGCAATCGAGCGCGTAGCGGTGGTCGTGCGCCGGGCGATCCTCAACCAAAGCAATGCGCTCCTTGTTCTCGTTGCCATCGGTCGGTTGCAACTTATTGATTTCTGTACAAATATTTTGTGCAACCTTCAGGTTAGTCCTAAGAATTTGACTACCCACGTGATAGCTTTCCCCTGGCGTTCCCTCGAAGAGTAGGGTCTCGAGCGCTTCGCAGTGATCTTCGACGAACAGCCAGTCGCGTTCTTGCATTCCATCGCCATAAAGTGGCAAATCTTCTCCGCGCAGGCTTTTAAAAATGAAATGCGGAATCAATTTTTCAGGAAACTGCCGGGGACCATAATTGTTGGTCGGATGGGCGATCATCACCGGTAAACCATACGTTTGCTGATACGAGCGGGCGATGTGATCCGCTGCTGCCTTGGAGGCGGCATAGGGTGATGTGGGGGCGTAGGCGTCTGCTTCCGTTGCAACACGTTTTCCGCCGACTGGCCCATAGACCTCATCGGTGGAGATATGGAGAAAGCGGAATCCTTCTTGTTCTGAGGCGGAAAGTGTCCTCCAATAGTGCAGAGTCGCTTCAAGCAGGATGGAAGTACCCATGACATTGGTCGAAATAAAGTCATTTGGTTTCTCAATCGATCGATCCACGTGCGTCTCCGCAGCTAAGTGGAGAATCATGGAAGGTCGATGCTCGCAGATTGCTTGTTCTATATCTTTGGCCGACCGCAGGTCGGCGTGGATAAACGTGTACCGGGGATTTTCAGCGACCCCACCAAGCGACGCCAAATGGCCCGCATAGGTCAGCGCATCAAAATTCACCAGATCGATATTCTTTTTTTCGAGCCAGCGCTGCACAAAGCAACTACCGATAAAACCTGCACCGCCAGTGATCAGAAGTTTTTCCATAGCTCAATTCCGATCGATACAATGAACGTTCTGTGACTCAATCAACAATACCCTCGGCAGGATTCGAACCTGCGACCTACGGTTTAGGAAACCGTTGCTCTATCCCCTGAGCTACGAGGGC
>Ga0114919_10000007_pt1 | contig 107572 bp, 92 predicted proteins | sample BlataG_FD_88682 | JGI IMG/M metagenome (GOLD analysis project Ga0114919, IMG submission 88682) | Deep subsurface microbial communities from Black Sea to uncover new lineages of life (NeLLi) - Black_00105 metaG | ecosystem: Environmental > Aquatic > Marine > Oceanic > Sediment | place: Atlantic... | reverse complement strand
GAGGGCCATATTCCTAAAAGATCATTTTCAACTTATGTTGAGACCAGTAGGAAGATGGAGAGAAAGAAGCAAATAGAATTGATAGAGAAGATATTTCCCAAAAGAGTTAGAAATGTTCTAAGTAAAATCGGGGAGATAGGGGATAGATTGAATTTTCCAGTTTTTATGGTAGGTGGAATCGTAAGAGACCTCTTTTTAGGGATTAAGAATTATGATCTTGACATTGTGGTTGAAGGAGAAGGAATAAAATTTGCCCGAGAGTTAAGCAGAGACTTGGGAGGAAGAATTAAAAGCCACGAAAAATTTGGAACCGCAGTAGTAATTTTAGCGGATGGTTTTAAAATAGATGTGGCAACTGCCCGACGAGAATTTTATGAATACCCCGCGGCCTTTCCTAAAGTTGAGCTAAGTTCAATTAAAAAGGATTTATACAGAAGAGATTTTACTATAAATGCCATGGCGATCCAGTTAAACCAAAAGTATTTTGGAAAATTAATCGACTTTTTTGGTGGGCAGAGAGATTTGCGTACAGGAATAATCAGGGTTTTATATAATTTGAGTTTTGTCGAAGATCCGGCGCGCATTATACGGGCAATAAGATTTGAACAGAGATATAATTTTAAAATGGATAGGACAACAGAAGATTTTCTGAAAAAAGCTATTGATGATAAATTACTCTCCAGATTAAGAAAGAAAAGAATCACTGAAGAATTAATTCTAATATTGAAAGAAGAAAACCCGTTAAAATCCTTAAAAAGAATGGAAGAATTAGGAGCATTGAAGTATATTCTTCCGGAAGTTGAATTAAATGAAGAAACAGTTAAAAGATTAAATAAGGTAAAAGACAATTATAATTTTTGGAATTGCAATATACCTGATGAAAAAGTAGAACTGTGGGTTATATATTTTTGCTGTTTAATTAGAAATCTAAAAAAAGTTCAAATACAGAGAATTTATAAAAGTTTAATAATTAAGCAAAAGTCTTCAGACAAGATAAATTATTGTTACTCAAATTTAGATCAAATCATAAAAATGATATCGCAAAAAAATAAAATATCACCGAGCGTTATTTATTTAAAATTAAAAGGTTTGCCTAACGAAGTATTATTTTTAGCCATAGCGGAAAGTGACACCAATATTGTAAAAGAAAGGATAAGCAACTATTTTCGAAAATATAAAAGAGAAAGTCTATATATTTCAGGAAATGAATTAAAAGAACTACAGGTAAAACCCGGACCGATCTATTCGCAGATTTTAAATAAATTACTTTGTGCACAGTTGGATGGAGAGGTAAAAAATAAAAGAGATGAAATTAGATTTGTAAAAAATATTCTAAGGGAAAGGAATAAGATATAGAAAAATAGAGAGGAGAAAATAATAATGGAAAGTATAATCATGGTAAAAAAATCAAAAAAAAATCAAAGCGCTCTGAAAAAAGGGGCATTTTCATTCATCACGGGAGATGCATTCGTGCATACGTGACAGCATCGTATCACATTATATATATGCACCATGGTGTTCAATCAGATTGAGAAGCAGCCAGTAAAGCATCCTTGTTATCTAACACAAACTTCAACGCTTCATCGATCCTAAGAATACCCCCACTCATCACCTTGCCCTCCAAATCAGGTGACTTGCTCACTGTTTCTAACAATATATGCTTGATCTGCTCAGGACTTAGCAATGGTCTCCTCCTATGACTACTACCACTACTGATCCCTTCATCACTATCATTATGGATATCATCATCAGCGTCATCTGTAACAGCTCCCAATAAAAGAGCAGCAGCTCCAGCTACAAATGGAGTAGACATCGAGGTCCCTGAAAAGTACGTCGTTGTGTTGCCGGGTGCATTGGATATGATCCATTCCCCCGGTGCAGCTAAATGCACTACATCAGCTCCATAATTACTAAAAGTTGACAATTTGTCCTGATAATCCACAGACGCCACCACTATCATATTGGGCAGTTTAGATGCATAAGAAGCTGGGTAGGCGGGGTCAGCAGTAAGATCTCTCCCGTCATTACCAGCAGCAGATACAAACAAAACCCCTTGTTTCCCAGCTGCAGCAATAGCTTCCTTCATCGCTTTATTCTCCATATTTCCAATCCAGGAGTTGGTTATTATCTCTGCTCCCATTTCAAGGCAGTAGTCAATACAGATGATGGCATCGGATATTCTTCCCTTACCGTCACTATTTAAAAATCTACAACTAAGAATATCAATGTTGCTCCAATTTAAGCCTGCTACTCCCAAGGAATTGTTGCCTACTGCGCCAATTACACCTGCAATGTGGGTTCCATGGCCTAAGTCATCCATTGGCTGGTTGGGGGGGAGGCCGTCTTCAATGTAGAGAGCGTTGTAGCCAATGTCGGGGTGGAGGTTGGGAGAGAGATCTGGGTTGGTGTAATCTATACCGCTGTCTGTCACACATATAGTAATCCTGTTACTACCATTAGACGATGAAGATGATGGGTTCTTCTTAGCAGATTCTTCTTGAAAAGGAGTATTACTATCAGCTGCATCAGCAAGTATTTGCCAAGCTTCTGGCGCGCCAGTACGATTGAAGCCCCATTGAAATTTGAATTCAGGATCGTCCGGTAGTACTTCAGGCGATGGATGAGTTGATGAAGGCTGTCGTCCTTGCTGTTGTGGTTCAGTTGCTGGTGATAGGGATGATGATGATGATGACGCAGCAAATAAGAGACCATCAGGCACTGCAAATGCTATTTCACCATCCCGACCCAGAGAGCTGAGAATGTCATTGAGATCTATGATGTTGCCATCATCATCCTTGGTGTTGTCGTTCAGATGCAGGATGGACAAGCCACCCAGATGCTTGGTGATGCTTGTTGAATGGGTGGAGGTTGTGGTATAATGATCATTGGTATTGGGGGTCATCGATTTGTAGATGATTGTGTTGCTACTGGTTATAGTCGCTGCATTGTCCTGGTGGTGGGGGGGAGGATGATGGTCGCTGGCTGCTCCTGCTCTTGAGCTGCAGGTGGTCAACAGAACAACCTGTAGTGGAGTAGAGAATAGGGGTTGGATTAGGGAGGAATGCCGGGATTTACAGAGGAGAAATGGAAGAATGGGGCGTGACGTACCATGAAAAGGGCAGAGATGATAAAAAAATTCTTGGTAAAACCCTTTTGAAACCCCATTTTGAAAATTGATTAGGAATTAAGAAACTGCATACTTTGATGGGTAGTGTTAGAATGGTGGTGAACTGCAATGCTTTGAATAACGTGACTGATATAGCGATTGTATTGTGTGAACGATCAAACCCTTCTTGGACCAAGGTATGGGACATTTCCACATGCTCATGGTTCCAGCGCCCGAGGGATGGCATCCGTGCACCAAGTCGAAGGTTGATGGCATTCAAGCGGGACTTCATACGCATATCGACTTACTTCTGAACATCAAAATTTTGTATTCGCGTCTGTGAATGTGGGTGGGCATTGGATTCTAATAATCTTTTCCAAAACAAAGTTACGGCTACAGTTTAAAAGCCTCGACAAACACCTGGATTCTGGCTCTGAAAGCCAATGTGGTGGGATAAAAATACAAGTCTATAGCAGATTTCGAATCTCCTTGCTCCACACTTGTTGGGGGTGTGGACAGGTGGTTAGAGGTGTCACTGAGGGAGCCCTGACTGAGACAGTCAAGACTCTGAGAGGAGCTGGATTCATGAATGGCCTAAAAAAAAGCCCTTCTGCTGGTGATACAATTGACAATCCGATACATTGCTTCTTCCAAGACGTTAAAATGTCCGATGCACCCAAGGTAAGGACTTTACAACCAGACATCTGCTTTGAAACAACCTTTTTTGATCTTATTCGAAAACTCTCGCTTCTTTCTCTCCCCTTACAGTCTACTAGCAACTATTACTACTGGCACGCATCAGTAGACAGATCAAAACCAAACGCAACCGAACCAAAGGTAGTCAGCTAGCTAGTCAGCATCTTCACCGACGCCTTTCTAGAACCCCATCGTTTCTCACACTTCCCTCCCTCTCCTTTCCATCGTCAATATCAAACAAAACAGAAACTCTCAGAAGAAGAAGCCAAGGCATTAAACAAACAATTATCTACCACAGTAGGCTCAGCATGGAATGCAGCTGGGAGTTTTGAAGAAAAAGATGTATCCAAACATGCCATTGACCGACTGAAGACCCTCCTTAATGGCAGTACTAGCAGTGATGCAGCTGCAGATGATAAGAACTCCAAACCCAACACCAAACAGTTCAGCATTGTAGAAATTGTATCATGTTCTGGAGAGGCCACCCTGTTTTTTGTTAGAGGTAAGAAGAGATGCGGTATAGAATTCCAGCTAGAACTGAAATGGAAATACGAGTCGACACCAACAATGACAGACCAAGGCAGGTTGATAATCCCCAACGCTTGCCTGGATGAGTTGGACGAGCTTGAGGTTAACCTGGTAGATGCATCTATACTTAGAAATGATACAGGAAAGCAAGTTAAACAACTAGCAGCTGCATTGGTTGGTAATCTGTTAAAGCAACTCAGTGAAGAATTGCTTTTAATGTAGATAGATAGACACATAGTTTGTATTCATTTCTCACACTATTATTTAATGAAAGAACAGATAGCTACCTTAATAAGAAGCAACACGCAGCTAAGCCTCAACTACAGGAGCTTCATCGCCATTTGTTTCCACTGCACCTTTATTATCATCACCCTCCCCTTCATTTTCTTCCTCCTCCGCTTCTGCCATGCCTCCAGCTACTGCTCCTGATGATGGTGATGCCGATTCTACAGCACTCAGAGCGGTACCAGCAACACCACCAGCTGCACTTAATACCATACTAGCATCATTAAAAAACTCTTCAGGAGAGTCATAACTCAATAATTTATTCAATATCGTCAGCTCCAGCCCCACCACGCCTATAAACCTCAAAGTCAGATGATAATTATACAGAGCCACCAATAAGGCCAGGAATCCAGCAGCTGCTGCACTCCCTGCAAGGGGGTTTGATTTAATAGCTCCAGTTGCAGTTTCCAGTGCGACTTCAGCGGAATCAGCCACTGCTGCCAGGGGTCCAGCTTCATAGGTGGTTGCCTTGGTGGCAACAGGGAGCCCCTCTGCTTGCCAGGCTTTGAAGCCTCCAGTCATTATGTAGGTGCGCCTTGCACCTGCTGCAGCTGCTGCTCTAGCCACTTGCTTAGCGAATCTGTCACCTTGACCCTGATCCATGATGATAATCTTTGTTGTGGAAGCATTAACCCTGGCAAGGCCAGCTATTTGTGTGCCAAGGATGTCAATGGCCAATTGACCTGCATTCCTGACTTGTTTCCTTACTGATGGAGGCAACTCTAATGGGGGGATGGGGGTGCCTTTGCCCAGTGCACCCCTTCTGAGCTCTGGAAGGCCATTTTGCAGCCGAATAGCTTCAGTTCTAATGTCGACAATCAAAGCATCTTGTTGTGATTGTAGGATATCAAATGCTTTTCTAGGCGATACAAATCCGGAGAACCCACCGTATATTGCCTTTAACAATAAAAAAATAGGAATAGATGCTACTGCTGCACTTATTTTAGGATCTTGATGTTGAACTGTTGTACTGACAAGAGCTGCTGCACTGGTCAAACCGTCTTTAACTTCTGGCGGTAATTGGGACAATATTGAAGCCAATGCAGCATCCATTTGACTGGCAGCCTGATCTGCAACACCACCGATTGCTGATTGTAATTCTCCTACAAGAGATCCAACATTCTTCTGAACATTGTCAAGACTATTAGTGAGTTCTGCAGCTGCTTGACCAGTCAGTTTTGACGCTGATTCAACTGCCCCTCCAGCTACCGCTGCAGCATTAGATGCTGCTCCGGTGAGAGCACCTGCTGCATCAGCTGCTGATGAATTCAGTGTATCTCCCAACTTGATCTGATTGAGGCTTCCTGAGAGGTTTTCAAAGCTTCCAGTGAGCCCTTTAGCTGCATCCTCAAGCGAAGAGGAGATGTCAGAGGGAGAAGGTGGGGAGAAGTTCTTGACTGGTGGTAATGATAATGATGGAGAAGGAGGTGATGGCAGGGAGCTCTTTTGTAGTTTATCTAGCATAAATTCCATGCCTTGAGATGGGACAGGGGGTAGGGTGGGCGGAGGAGGGGAGAGGAGTTCTACACCCGGCACTGGCTGAACGGAGGGTGCCTCTGCTCGGAGAGTGAGAGTGGACGGTATGCGTTGTTGTCTCGTGGTTGTTGGTACCAGCTTGCTTCGAGTGAATGAAGAATTCATCTGCAGGAGGTTGGTGTAGATGGGGCGATTGGTCGGTCTGATGGAGGGAAGAACGAAGAGAAAGAGTCTATCCATGAGAGGTTTTAGTTTGAGATAGATGGCGTATATTTTACCTGAGATAAGCTTTTTTGAGCAGAAATGCTGCCTTTATTGAGTTGCATTGTTGGTTGCATTGATCTATTGATGAAGAAAGCCAGGAGTTTTAGAGCTTGCTGAAGTTAAGATGCTTATATAAGCGATGCCTGGCTATTGGATGAAGCCGATCTCAACCCTTTATACACCAAGGGTCTAGTAGACCGCAATGCAGTAGTTATGACTTTGAAAATAAGATTACTACCAGTCAATAACTGAGATCATTTAGACAAAATCAATCCCAATCGGACTTAGATGTCTCTTCTTCTCTTCCTTGATCTCTTTTCGTTTTACAGTGAGAGAAAAAGAAGAAAGCTATTGCCTTAATGCTCAAATCTACTAACTACATTGCACCTCTAATCCTCTGAATTCAGTTCCTTTGGTACATTAGCAGAAATTTTCCTTCGTTGTAACTCTGCTTCTAACTCTTCAATACTCATCCCGTCAATTCCTCCCGCTGCCTTTCCCGTCATTGCTGCAGCCCCACCCCATGCCATCTTGGCAGCTTCTTCCCTCTTCCTAGCAATATCGGGATCAAGAGATGCCGCAGAGGCATCTTTAGCTCCTTTTATACTACTGGTCAAACTATCTGCTACACTTGACAACCCACCACCTTGTTGATCATCATTGTCAGTGTCAATTTCATCTCTCTTGGGTAATGGAGAAGGTCCCGGAGGAGGGTTGGTAAACTCTTGTCTGATCTCATTAATACCTATTTCTTGCTCTAATGTACTTTTAAGCTCGTTAGATACCTGTGTGAGCTCTCTAATGGTGGGTTGGAATGCTCTAAGAGTTGCACCGAGGCTTTTGGCAGCCTGAGCAAGGCCCTTGGGTCCAAAGACGATTAATGCTACGACGCCGACGAGAATGGCTTCAGGAGCTCCTACTCCCAGGAAGGAGGCTTTTACTACTACTTGGGTGCTTCTATTTCTACTACTGTGGCTATGTTTGTATCTAGTAGTGGTTCTGGTGGTGGGAAGGAGGGCGGTGCCTTGGAGGAGGCGAGTTGACGTTGGCGGCCGTTGATGACTGGTTGCAGAGACATTGTGAGGTGTAAATCGTGTTGATGCGCATCTCGCTACTGGGCTATGAGCTAGAGGTCGATTTCGTAGTACTGTGGTCATTTTGGAGCGTGAAATTTGGAAAATAGATGGATTTTATGGATGCAGAAATGGAGCAGTGTAGTATCTCAAACTTTGAGTAGCTATAGAGCTTGGTGTGCAGTTTTCAAAAAGATATAATATGGTCATTCTACTTGAAACATCCAGGAATTGTTGATTTTGTTGGGTTTCAACGATCAGAGAGATCATCGGTCGAGCTTATCCCCTCCTATTAATCATCACAGCGGACTGAATAATTCACCAAATTTACATCATTTCTTCCTTAGACCATCTCTGACTTATTACCTGACGCATTGTGAAGTTGGCTTCCCATAAATCAATAATGGCTTCAATACTCCTTAATCGTCCTAATCTGGCTACCTTTAGCCATTCACTCACTGGAACCTCCCTCCAGCAACAACAGACCACCCGTATCACTGCTGCACCAGTTTGCAAGGAGATCAGAGCCGCTACATCCACTATCAAGGTGGGCACCCAACGCCTCTCTCAGGGAGGCACCGTTGCCACTGGTAAGAAAATCACGTCAATTGAAGTCTTCTCCAAAGAAAAGGTCTTCCGTGCCAAGCAAAACCAAACCCGTAAGCAACCAAAGATCCTCGCTCGCGTTGAGCAGCTTCGCCTTCTTTCCAAGTTGGAACAAGCCGGCCTTCTCTCTCTACTGGAAAAGAATGGCGTCACATTGAGCGCCATTGAAAAGAGCGGTGCTCTCTCCCTGGCTGAGTCTCTCGGACTTATCTCTGCAGCAGCTGATCCATCTACTCCAGGTGCTCTTTATACCTTGGCTACCCTACTTTTGGTTGCTGGGCCTGCTTTGGTTTTCTTCACTCCTGATGAAGCTGGTGGTTTAATTGCCCTCCAAGCGGTGGGAGCTGCCGTCTGTGTTGCTGGAGGATCTGCTGCTTGGGGTGGTGCTAGCTTATTGAGTTCATTACAGAAAAGCACTTAGATACTGTTGTTGTTTTTCTAATTGAGCAATAAAATATTCTAGATTCTGAGAACATACATTTATTATTTGATGAAGCTGTGAGTGGGGAAAAAGGGTGGTTGGTAGCAGAAGAGAGAAAGAAAGAGAGGGGTGGTGGTGGGTATCTAAGCACATTTGACAGGAGCTGTTCATTAATTTTGCTCGGTCAAAAACTTGGCTTTTGTATGTATTGATGTAAGTAGTAGGGTTAATATTTAGATTGACAAGGATGCAGCCCTTGGTTTTTCAAACTAAACTTCTACACTGGTGCACCGCATAGCGACGTTGACATTCTTCTGCAGGGTATAAATTAAGCGACATTACGTTCTGGACGTGAACCTGTTTCGATTAATGTAATGAATGATGCCAAATAAGTTGTACTGCAGATCTCAGTGAGTCTGAACCCGGAAACCCAGAAATACGTCAGCAGGATGTCTTTATACTTGGGATTAGATGTCGGAACCCAAAGCACCAAGGCCATTATCATTGACTCTCGTCAAGACTACACAATAGTAGGCCGTGGGAGTCACCCACACTTCCTCATCACTTCCCCTGATCGCCCAAACCAAGCCGAGCAACATCCAAGCCAGTGGACGGACGCCATCCTCTCCTCTGTCAAACAAGCAATCACAGGCCTAGACCCCTCACAAATAGCCGCCATTGCAGTCTCAGGTCAGCAACACGGCCTTGTCCCTCTTGACTCCAACAGAAACATCATCAGGCCCAGCAAACTATGGTGCGACACAGAATCCTCAAATGAAGCACATCATCTGTCGTCTCTCTTCCAAGACCCCTCGCTCGTCGCCAGCTTCACCATCACGAAAATTGCTTGGTTGAAGAACCATGAACCGGACAGTTACACCAAACTCATCAATGGTGGGTTGGTACTACTACCTCATGATTATATAAACTACTGGTTGACAGGTGTAGAGTGCATGGAACCTTCAGATGCATCTGGTACTGGAGTGTTTGACCCTGTGACGAGAACCTGGGCGACTGATCGTATTACCGCTATTGACCCTAAACTCTTAGCTGTACTTCCACCCATTATACCATCATCACTACCACCACAACGTCAGTCTATAGGGACCCTTCTCCCTTCAATTGCTGAACTCCTGGGCCTTCCTCCGGGCATCCCCGTGGGCCAAGGGGGTGGCGACAATGCAATGACTGCATTGGGAGTGGGTGCTGTACATCCAGGAAGGCAGGTAATAATCAGTCTAGGGACCAGTGGTACCCTCTTTGGTCCCTCGGCTACACCAGTAATAGATCCATTGGGGGTGATATGCCCCTTTTGTGATGCAGCTGGAATAGGAGGGCTGCCCTTGTTGTGTACTTTGAATTGTGCCTCTGCAGCAGAAGAAGTTAGAATTGGGTTTGGAATGACTAGAGAAGAGATAACTCAGTTGGCTACTGCAGGTAGTACTACAGGTATTCGTGCCAATAGTGATAAAGATAGAAAACAAAAAGAATGTCTCCCATCACCTGGATGCCATGGGATCACCTTCTTGCCATATTTTGTAGGTGAACGTTCACCCAACTGGCCTCATGCCAGTGGAGCAATAGTGGGGCTGAGACCAGGGTTGATGACACCTGGGCTGTTATATAGAGCAGCATTAGAAGGGGCTACATTCAGTCTTGTTGCTGGATTAGATAGATTGAGGGAAATGACTCGTAATAATGATGATACTATTACTACTGCTACTACTACTGCCAGTCATCATAAAGAGTTGTTGTTGGTAGGAGGAGGCAGCAGGAGTGCACTATGGAGACGCATCATCTGCGATGCATTTCAACTCCCATTGAAATTCCCAGTGGAGCCAGACAGTGCTGCTCTAGGGGCAGCCTACCAAGCAGCAGCAGTAGGCAAGGGGGTACCTGTTGCTGCGTTTATAGAAAACCACGCTAGGCCTGCTATGGAGGGAGAGGTGATGCAGCCTGATGAGAGCGTGGCGGCGGAGTATAGAGAGGCTTATGAAAGATTTAAAAAGTGGGGTGGGGAGATGTTTGGTGGTAGAACTGCTGATTTATAGATTTTTTTAGATGTGTAAATAATAGGTGTGCATGTGTGTATTACAAAGCTGGTACAGAAATGTACAAGAAACCTGTGAGTGTTTTTATAATTCAATCAAAATTGTGAGGTGAAATTCATGAATGTCAAAATCTCTTCTCTTCTCTCATCTTCTCTCTTCTGTCCTTCATCTGAGTCTTGTGGCAATGGCAGATAAGGAATCAGTAGGCTGGCCCAGGTTGGATAAGGACTGCGATTGGGGTGACTTTGCGACCCCAAGGGTAGAAATAGCAACTAGGCCGATTAATACAGCAACAACGATGAGGCCTTGAGCACCACCAAGACCGGTAGATGCTGCACGGTCGGAGGTTGGGGACGATGTGTAGAGCGTCTTGGGCTCGACAGCGAAGATATTTGATCGACCACTGTTGTCTTCAGCTACAAATCCCATAGGTCCGCCCTTTTCCTTACGAGCTGCAAGAACGACACATTGATTTCTTTTCGTTTTATTGAGGCTAGGCCTCTGCAGCCTCAGTGGGGTGCGAATAAAACTAGACATAGTAACTCGATAGTGTGGAATTGATCTGATTAGTGAATAAATGGAGGGTTTAAATGTTCCAACAAGGATGATCGGTAGCTCATGCCTCATCAACGGTCACCCGCATCCATAGACTGACGACCTCTCTCCTGTTCCTTTCTTTTCTCTCATCTTTCTATCACCAACTCCCTTTGAAAATGCATCATCATCATCTACCACTTCACATGTCATTACAAAAGTACCAATCTGAGAATAAAAGAAGAATCCAGCTGGAATATTACTAATGGTACTACTACTACTTCTACTAAGCTTTACGAAACACAAAGTTGGAAGAAAAAGGCAAGGTAAAAAAAATGACACCAATCAATCAAGCAATCAAATCTCATCATCCATCTCTATCTATTTATCTATACACCCTTATCTCTGCCTTTTAACTTTAATAAACTCCACCGATACCAGCAGCCACTTGATGCCCACTCTTTTTCAAATCCTCTATAGCTTCCCTCATCTCCTCAGCAGTCAACCTGCCTACGACATTCCCACCACCGCCATCCTTACCCCCCCTACCCACACCCCCTCTGTCCCCACTCATAGCCAACAAACTAATCTGACTAGCCGGTGATCTCTTAGTTGGCTGAGCCAATCTTCTCAGTTGAACAGTCACTCTGACTCTCTCTACACTTTGACCCAGAGTGCTGATGAGCTCGGATAGCTGCTCATTGTTGAGGTCGTCAAGATCGTGACCCTGCAGATGCGCCACTTGCATTTCTACTCTGTCTAGTTCCAACCTGAGGTTTTCGTTCTCTGCAGTCAAGCCTTCAACTTCCTCTTGAGCGTTGGCGTCCAGACCGGTCAAAGTGGACATCATGTTGCGTTGGTTGTGGAGTTGGTCGTCCTTCTTTTTGATGGCTTCGATGGCGATGACGACTTGTTTTTCCATTTTAAGTACTTTTTCTGCGAGGACATGGTCGTAGCCCTTTCTCATCATTAAAGTAGCTGCTGCATTACTATCATTAGTACCACCACTATCACCATTATTGTCACCATCATACTGGGCATCATCCAGGAATGCCTCCAAGTCAATAGAGTCGGGTGACACACCTTGTGCCTTGGCGAGAGCATCCCTCATCCTCCGTAAAGCAGCACTCATTTCCTCATTCTGTTGTTCAGTATCCCTTAGCTTCTCTAGATTATACTGACGGTCAGCTTCCAGGAGAGCTTTTGTTGCTTCATCACCAAATGGATCATCTGCCTCTCCTCCTTCCCCACTACTGCCCACCTCCCCTCCTCCTCCACCACCTGCTGCTGCTGCTGCTACTGCATTGTTTCTTGCCAAGGATCTAATAGCTTGGATAACCTTCTCCCTCTCAGCAATCTCTTCAGCCAACATAACAACTTGATGTCTCAGCACCCTAGTTTCTACTGCATTCCGTCTCATGGGACGCGCAGCAGATGCAGCAAGAGCGGCTTTACTACATGCCAAGTCACCTGCTGATCTCACCATAGCTGCTGCAGCTCCAGGGTGAGCGATGGCCATACCGTCTAAGTCTGGCTTGCCTTGCTCCAACCAGCTGTCCAACATAGCTTGTGATTCTTCATAAGGTACATGTTCAGCTCCAGCAGCTTCCAATTCATACTGAGCTTGACTCAGAGCCGCAGCTCCATTCAATACGCATGCAGTCAGACGGTCCAACCGCCTCTCCAACACGGCCTTTTCCCTTTCTCTAGTGGCCAGAGCAGCGTGTTCTTCTTCAAGCCTTTCTCTCAAGGTGCGTACCTCTGGAGACATTGGGTTGTGAACTGTCTCTCCTCCTTCCCCCCTCTCTCTCATCACAAGATCCAACTGCCCCTTGAGCAGCGATATCTCCTGCTGGTACCTGGCAATGAGAGAAGACTGATCCATAATTTCATTACGTTTGGCTGTAATGGAAATCTTCTTAGCCCTGGAAGCAAATTTCAATGTATTGTGAGTCTCTTCGGCTTGGGCAGAGGTAGGGGTGATGGTACAGATGACTGCAACCCTGGCACCATTTCCAGTCAGAGAGCCTTGTAAAAGACGGGTGAGCTTGGAGTCGCGGAAGGGGATGTGAGCAGCTCCTCCTTCACTCAGTTTGTTGATGACTGTACCAAGAGTGAGCAGAGATTTGTTGATGAAAGAACCTTCTAGACGATGAGTGGATTGGGTTTGAGCTTTAGCTGATTCGGAACCGGCCAAATCGATCAAGTTTAAGAATGACAGGGTGCGACCGACTTGAGCTCCGTCATCAACAGTCATGTCTGCTCTGTCTGAGGCTTCAATAGTCAGTCTGATGATGGTGTGAGAACGAGAGGAGCCTTCGTTGAATGCAGTTGCACTGGTTTTACGATGCTCATTACCCATGGCAATCAGCTGCAAAGCATGCTCAGCACTCAACACAGTCTCCTCCTTTAGATTTTCGACATAAATTCCCCTCTTGGGATCTTCACGTAGCCTTAAGTTGGTACGTTTGGGGTCAAACAGATCATTTAAGACCTCATTATAGATCTCCATCATGCTCATACGGATTAGAAACTCTTTTCTAGGAGTTTTAGAGATGATGTTGAAAGCCTCTGCGATGGTGTGAGGAACGACACCAGGACATCCCTCCTCGCCCATCATGGTGTGTGTCTTTCCTGAAGAAGTGACACCATATGCAAAGATGGTACCATTGATGCCGTCTAGTGCTGTTTTGACGATGGGAGAGGCTATTGATTGGTAGACTGCTGCATTATCTGCGTAGGCGGGGAAGACGTGATCGTAGGCAAATTTCACTTGGAGACCGACGTCTTCCAGAATACCGACATTGTTACCATTGCAGGTCCATACTTCTCTATCTCCACGTTCCTGTTCTCTTTCACTGTAGTAGGGGTTCAAAAATGTGGGGGGATGGGATGGAGGTGGGGAGAAGTGGTGAGTAAGGGAGGGGAGGAGGCTTGGAGTGGGTGGTGCTTCTTGGAGGAATGTGTGTTGTCGGGTGGGGGCGGGGGATTGAAATTGATTGAAAAGAAGCAACGGTGACATACCTTAGAGGCCTGAAGCGGACTGAAACACAGACATGGTTCTTTATTGAGGAGTTGACACCCTCGTATTTAAGACCGACCATACTTGCCGAGCAAAACTAGTTAGATTCGAGATTTGGAGATCGAGCACCAAGATTGAATTCTCCGCGTTGCTCCAAGGATTTAAATTGATACACTTTCCAGTTATAAGCCTTAAGAAATTAAACAAGCGGGAATATAACCAACTATGGCGGCACGTAAGATGCGATTCGCGATTTCAAATAGACTCACAGACCGTTGCAGCAAACACAAGTGATTTCTCAAGCTAAAACACCACATGTGCAATTAATGAAAGCAATTTTCGATCCTTGCTCGCTCATATTGCCTGCTTTTGCCCTCAACTACCTTCTCCCAGCTCCTTTGCTGCTCTCGCTCCTGAATTCCAGGCTTTAACCAGCGAAATCGACTTGAAAAGGTCCACAGTTTCATTTGTTGTTTTATTTTAGGTCTCTATTCGGTGAATATCAACTGGTTTCTGAACTATAATTAGCTAAAATCGTGAAACTTGGCGTCAATTTCAAATTATTTGATTTTAGACATATTCATGAAGTTGGCATATATAAGCTTTGAACGTAATTTAGCTGGATCTGCTTATACTCAAGACTCATAAAAACATAAACGCATCAGTATCTACAGCTGACATCAGCCTGCTCAGCCTTTTGCAACAACAAAAAGAGAAACCTTCCCCCAACCCCCCCGCCAGCAAACAATGACCGACACCAAGAAGTTCATCAGGTCCATCGTCAGGAGGGTCCACCCAGATCTCTTCACTGCTCATCCATTCGAGAGAGCCATGAACTCTGAATCCCTCAAGTCTCTCAACAATTATGCAGATCAAATCTCCCAAGGACACTGCCCTCCTGCCGTCCAACTGGAATTCTACGTGAGAGAGGATCCAACATTCAGTGCCTCTTTCTCTTCTTCATCCTCCAACGGCACCAGTTTTGCAAGGATTGAAGCTAGCCTAAGTAACAGAGGTTCATTAGCTCCTTTGTTCCTTGCTTTTGGTCTCATAACTGTGGATCAAGCTGAACAGATCGAAGCAGCACAGCATGCTGCCTTCTCTCGAGCTGCTGCTGCAAATGGCGGTGATGGTGATGGTGACCACTATTATGGCGAAGATGACGGGTCAACTATGAATGACGGTAGAGATTTATACGAGTGGCTGAAATATATAGTGTCAGATGCAGTAGCTACAGCAGACCAACATGAATCCATGAGACTGACAGTCAGAGATTTTAAAATGGAATTAGAAGGGACATATAGCCTGGCAGGAATATTCCTTGGAGGCGAGCACTCCATCAGTGCTGCAGAACAGAGACGCCATTTAGAAGCGTTGATTACTTTTGCACACTATCTGGAGAATTTAGAACAAATCAAAGACCAGCTACGTAATAGTGGTAACAATGGAAATAGTAAGGATAGTAGTGGTGAAGGACCTTTTTCTTCTTCCTCCTCCTCCTCATCAGAGGGCCTTTTGCTCAATATGAGCCTGGAACGACTGCACATCAGATTATATCACCCGGAAGCTTGTCCAATGGACACAATAGGTTACATGGACGATGATGGAGCTCTCAACCTGAGATCTTGCCTGATGAAGAGTCGTGTTGGAGATGATGGAACACTCCACATCGTAGCCAGTGCTGACAGTATAGCAGAGGAAGTTGCCAATCTAGACCTCCACAGAGCCCGATTACTCACCCAAGTGTCTGGGTTTTGGCTTCGTAGGCAAGCTGACCTGGCAGTGTGCCTGAAACAGGCTCTGAGAGTTGACAATGTGTGGAGCGACAGCAAGATGGCAGATGGAGCGCAGAAGTTTGTGTTGTGGGCGGGGGCTGTGTTGAGCGAAAGAGAGGCATTTGATTTTGCGCTTGCAGGCAGGCAGTTTTCTTTCAGTATGTTGGTTCATGGTGATGATAACATACCCATGATTGATTTTCTGTCGAGCAGTAGTGTGTTGCAGATACGATCGGATTGCCCTCCGACTAGGCTGCTGGATTTCTTGTGTTCAGATGCCTGCATGGTGGCGGATACAGCAGCCACTGCAATTGCAGATGCTAGGCAGGAGGAACAAGAGCTGCTGGATGCTGTGTGTGAGGCACTGGGGGCCAAGAGTGTCATCAGGTTGTGCTCTTCTTACGAATCGGAGAAGGTGGCATTGGCCGCTCAGAGATTGCTGGCTGCAGCCCCTTCAATAAAGGCAGCCATTGATCTGTCGTCTGTATCGCTGGCAATTGATGATTGTTATGAGGTGTGGGAATCTGGGTTTGTTTCTATTCCACACGACTTTGTTTTATCTGATTTGAAGCCTCAGTTGCAGGCTCTTCTCATGCCTGGTGGTGGTGGTAGTAGTGGTCAAGCAGGTGGATCATCATCGAGGCCATCGCCCACTGCTACTGCTGCTACTGCAGCAATGCCTTTGCAAGGTAGACGGAAGTGCATTCATCATCATCATCATCACAAGCAACATTATTTCACCTGTCTGCCCAGTATGAGGAGAAGTGGATTATCATCATCCTTTGTATCCAGAATGAGGCTGTGTGTATGAGAACTAAAGCTCACTACATGTACCAATAGTGTAGCAGTGGTAAAGGCGTTGATTATTATTAGAACTAAATGAATCGTAGGATACATGTTACACAGGATGAATGTTTGACTTGAGTCTTGCGGTTTGTTATCAATTGATTATTTTCTAATGCCATCTATCTATAATTGAAATTGTAAAATTGAAGGATTATATGGTAATGCTTTTCATCTGTTTTTGGTTCAAATATTTAAGATCATCATTCATTATGGACGGGACAAAGGCACCCTAGAATGTAGCTTCACGCACTACTTTATACTATCTACCATTGTTGACTGATAGCAATCTCTATCAATGACAGTACTCAGGGACAAAAAAGGGGAGGAAGGGGCTACTATGTTATTCATGGATGTAGTCGATACTCAAAACCTGAGGCCACGCCGAGATTGCAAATTCTCAGCACAAGGTTGATTCTGAGTTTCCCCTCCTCTGTTTTGGAACTGCTTCATTCCACCGTGAGGAGATAAGAGCTGCTCCACTGCAATGCCACCTCTCACTTGCAGCTTCAATTCCACAATTGGGGATAAACCAGGTGACATCACAGCATTGTTGTTGTTAGGACCAATGTTTTCTTTATTGTCCAAGACACCACTGTTTTTATTATTATCAGCGCCACTTATCCCTTCCTTTGAAGACTGAAGACCTGCAAAATTACCATCTCCCTGATTGCTGACAGGGAACAAGTTGCAACGACCTGAGGACTGTTGCTGCTGTACTTCTTGATGGTTTGGCTGCAAAGTTGTAGGACTGACTGACATATTGTCCAGTAATCCTGCCATCATGGATGCCGTGGACGATGAAGTATTTCTAACTGGAGTTGTTGATGTTATAGCAATGGCAGCATCGGCAGAGGGAGATATCGCATCGGCAAACAGAGCCATAGCTGGAGATGGACGTTTACGATCCACAGACAGCGCTCCAAAACATGTAACTGCTTCTTCTAGGTCATCTTGCTGTTGTTTTGCTTTACTATGGAGAAGAGCCTTAGCTTCAACTACAGCTGCCGCTGTTTGGCTGTTTTGGATAGTTCTTAGAGCACATATCACCGTCTCAAGTGCAGATCTATGCACATGTCCAGCAAGTTTTGATACTGATGTTGCCATGGATGATGTTGGTGACAAAGGGCCTGCCTCTCCTATTTTTCCTTCTACACTACTCCTAGCACCAGATGGCAGTATATCATTCATTAATACACCAGCCTCTTCTACTGCGATCATCTCACTATCATTGTTATAATTGTCGTTATCATTACTGCTATTATTACTGCCACTACTACCTGCACTCCTTCTATGTCCAGATGCAACGCCTTCCATCCCAAATGGGTTCTCATAAGGAATATTCATCAATTTGCATAAATATGCATTAGCCACTAGCGCCACAGCTAATCTATCCCCAGATACCAAGGGATGGCTATCTAAGAATGCCAGTTCTTGTATGCTCATTTGCCCCAATCTCACTGTTGTTGCCAGCTTACCGACAAAGCCAGTCAGCCTATCTGCCAAGTCATACTCCACCCAGGCAACTAATGCATTGAAAACAAAGACTTCTGATTCTACTGTGAGGTCGTCGGAGCTAAGAAGCGCCAGGAGATCAGCTTCTGTAAAGTGTACCAGACCTGGGTAGTCTTGCACTGAAACTTCAGAAAAGGAGGAGAGTGTAGCCCTGGCAGCGACAGTAGCCAGAGGACAGCATGCAGCTGTGGAGGCGAGGCTGAAGATGGACAGGGCATTTCTGGGTGAGACGGAATCTATGAGGGCGGCAAGACAAAGGCGGAAGGCTCTTCTTGCTTGACTAGAGGTGCCAGCAAAGACGTGTCTCATAAAGGCTGGACCTGCGGCAATAGGATTTTGTGGGAGGGAGCAGGAGTGGCCGAATATGGCAGTGTGGAGACGGGTGAGAACTCTAGCTCCTGGCTCTGTTGGTTGTTCGTCGTGGAAATCATGTTCTGGAATTTCAATAGACTATAGGGGCGGCAAAGGAGAGAGGCATGTGTGAGGAAGGTGGGAGTGTGAGGGAGAAATAAAGGAAGGGAGTAATCCCATTTTCTTGCTCTTATTTAATCAACATACCTTGAGTACAAGAAGAGCTATTTCAGATATGGGGGAGCTAACATCTGGTGATAAACATGGAGGAAGAGGGTCCTCTGACAGACCTACAAACAATAGAGAGAGGCATGGGTGAGTTGAAGCCGGGGAGGTGGGAATTGTGTTAATAATGATCGAAATACACCCATTGGGGAGCCTCATTTACTTCGTATCGATCATGTATCAATTCTGGGTCATACATTAACCACCCTTAGACAATCTAGACCGAGAACGGTAGGGAATTTGCGCCAAACATGCTTGTAACTTCCGAGTCATAGGGTTGATATTCCTTGACTTCTCCATTGAATCAACTTACCAGCAAGGTTCGTCTCTATGTCCTCGTTGCAATATCTAAGGACACCAGCACTAAGTTCTCTGAGCGTGAATAGGTCTGTCAAGTAGGTTATATTTTCCATTTCTTTCAGTTGAATCCTCCAGTTAGAAACAAGTTGACGTCATAGTCACGTGGCCCCCCCCCCCCGATCAAAGCTTTTCTAAAGTTTATCGAATTGTTTAATTGATGTACGCACCTTGGCTGAGCCTTCAATTTAGTATCTGTCAAAAGCCAAGTTGCAAAAAAAAAAAAGGTCGGCGAGGGGAAAAAAATGAAAAAGGAGGAAGACGCCAAACATGCCATATTCAAATTAACGTAATATACAGTGAACCCACATCCTTTACTCCGCCTACTTGTTGAACGGCATAAACAGGATATCACTCTCAAAATCCCATTGATTCGTGAAGAAACAAAGCTATAATGGCGCACAGACCAACATGGAGTGCTGCAAAGGTAAGCGTTCTTCTATTGTCAACCCAATACGTCATTCTACATTCAACTCCCGACCATTTATCACCCTCTCATTCTTTCATTTTTTTCTCACCGTCTTCCCCCACCCTCTCTCTCTCTCTCTCTCTCTCTTTCTCTCTCTCTCTACTCCCCTCCCATTTTACAACAACAGGGCGGTGAAGAGCAAGGAGGTCTTATGCGTTATGTCCCTAGTAAAATGGTCTCCAAACTAGATCTCCCAGGCCAGAAAACCCTCAAACTCCGTGCTGATGGACAAGGAAATGCTGCAAAGATCGCTGCAAAAGACTTGAAGGCCGCACTAGCGGAGAAGGAACACGCCCATTTTTTGAAAAATGGTGGTGTAGCACGGGAGGAGGAGGACTTTGAAGAGCAGAAACAAGCAGATCTCAGATTATTAGACCATTTATCAAACATTCCAGGCACTAGTAGTGGTGGTGATCTGAATGGTCAAAAGGAAAGAGTGACCTTGATACCTAATGCTGCAGATGCAGACTTGGAAGATAGCGACGATGAAGATGATAGTGATAGCGACGACAGCAATAGTGAAGACGAAGAAGAAGCAGAATTGCTAGCTGAGTTGGAGAGAATAAAGAAGGAAAGAGCAGAAGAAGCAGCTAAAAGAGCAGCACAGGAGGCAGCAGAAGTTGAAGTGGTAGAGAGAGCAGAGCTAATGGGAGGGAATCCCCTCTTAGCCGGGAAATTGGCAGCAGCCGCAACTGCAGCTGGTGGTAGTGGTGGTGGTGGAGGAGGGGCAAGTTTTGCTTTGAAACGTAGATGGGATGAAGATGTAGTGTTTAGAAACCAAGCTAAAGGAGAACCTAAGCAACAAAGAAGGTTTATTAATGATACAATTAGAAGTGATTTCCATCGTCGTTTTCTTGATAAATATTTGAAGTAATGATGATGATGATTGTTACATATACATGGATCAGGTTGATCAACAGTCGGGCTCTAAATATATATGATAATGATACAACTTCAAAACTTCCTTTCAAAAAGTTCAGTCAACTAAGACGATTCCGTGACAAGAGTACGACGAGCAAAACTCATAGCCTTGTTGACGCTCTTCTTTGCAGACATGGCATATGGCTCGGTATACTTTCTGAGTGCCTCCATTTCTGCAGGTTTCAAGAAGCATTTAACAAACAATGCCATCATCAATAAAGCACACAGTCTGGTTGACCATGATGCAAACCACCAGAACAGAGATACGGCTATTGAAATAAACAACAGCTTCGCCTTGACACTCAGTCCCATGGAATTCCAGGCAGACACCGCCTCAGTGGTGGCGGCAGCCATTGCGGTGTGTAGAGTGGCCTTGTGGGATTTGTAGACCACCGGAACAATGAATGATGCAAAAAATCCAACAGTGACGAGGTTCCAAAAGCTGAAGTATTGGCCAGCAATGGCAAGAGCCCAAAGAGAGGCCCCAGCCTTGGCAGATAAAACAGGGTCCCTCGAGGTGAGGTAGCGGTCGTGAAGGGCAGCAGCAGCATTGATGGCAGCAGTGGCCCTATCTGTGATGGCAGCTGCAGCAGTGCTGCCTCTCCAATTCTTGATCCAGGTCATAGCGACGAAAGACTTGGTGACATTGTATCCTAGGTTGAGGAGGAGAAGGTAGCAGATGGTGCTGACAAAGGTGAGGGAGTTGTTGGAGCTCATGGCATAGTGGCCGAGGGCTAAAGCAAATACTCCACTGGCGCATACTGTGTATGATAAGGCGGGGTTCTTGTAAAGGAATATATCTACTACAGCGTCTTGAGCTGCTTCGCCAGGAGTTTTAGCCATTGGCTCACTAAACTGAACATTAACGGCACGAATCGTGTCTCTGTCAACAGGAGTTTCTTGAACCATGGCATCTTTCAGAGATGCACGGTGTAATAAGATGGAGTCCTTCATATGCACTGTATCTGGTGGCGTAGCACTCATATTAAGCTCGAATCCTTGGAAACTGCCAGGAGTTGAATCTCTGCGTGTTCTCATTATGTTCTGTGGCTGTTGTATATACTGAAAGTACTTTCAATCGTCTGTTTGTGACGTACGTATTATTTTAGTATTTCGTTAGAAGTGATACAAACGCTGCTGAGTCCCAACTGTTTTTCTCCCCGTTTTTGCAACGACGAGAATTCTGCGAAATGGCTGCAGCTGGGTTCAACGACAAAACCCTGAACTCTTTGCAGCCATTCAATGCAATTGATTCATATCATGATGTAGAAATGATACCATAAATGGATCAGATGACACAAAAGACTGTTACATTGCACATTATCGATGCTGGGCCATTTGCAAAAGAAATCTGCTTGGAAAAAACACAAAGCACCACTCTACCTGTGCTAATATTAATTCTGACGGTATCATTGGTAAGAATAGATACATATAAGACCAGATCCATCCAAAATTGTCCCAAAACAAGCAGATATTTGATTATCACATCCCCCAACTCTACCGTCAATCATCCCCCACGACACTGCAACTCATGTACAGGCCTTCTTGACACGACACCATCACCCCTTGCTCCACTATATCTGCATTATAATTGCATTATTATATCTACTCATATTAGCAACATCCACAAGGTCAGAGAGCTGTATAATGATGACAAAACTAGGAGTTGAGCTAAGGCAACAATCATGGCTCACACCTGCAGCAGCAGTTTCCAGACAATTTATCCCAGAAGAGGACATAGATACTTGGATAATTAAAGAATGCATGACATCGTCACATGTGTTCACTCAACTAGTGATAAAAAGGACAGGGGGGAGGGGAGATATTGCAGTGTTCCCAAGCTTGGGGGGTCTGGCTGGGTTGAATGAGCTGAAGAGAGCGGTGATGGAAATGATTGAGGAGAGAGAGAGGCGACGGCAGTGAAAGGGGGGAAATCAATAAATGCAAGACTTGTCAGCTGAGACATGGTAATACCAATAATTGTTAGAGTAACAAAAATCAACACGGGCAATTCCAGCCCATATTTCGGACTTAATCAGTCATCATCCAGAACACATCCTTGGAAATTAGTGTCTAGACCGATTCAAAAGTACGTTTCTCTATTGGTTGTCGATGATACTTGCTAACACGATGCAAATACATGCATCCTGTGCTTAATTATTGTCACATATCAAACAATGTTCAAATAGTGCTCATTTCAATACCGAATTCTAACTCTGTCACGCCCTCCCCTTTCTTACAGTGCCACCTAAAGGCAAAGCAGCCCCTAAGACAGCCGACAAGAATAAGCAGAAGGTGTGTCATAAATTTCACAGCAAGTTATTATCCCCACCGACATCTCTCTTTTGCCCAACTCACCCTTATCTTCCCCACACCCTTTCCCCCCCCTTTTCACACACACAACAGCTAGTAGAGGACAAGACATTCGGCCTCAAGAACAAATCCAAAAGTGCCAAGGTCCAGAAATATGTCCAGCAGCTAGAAAAACAACAACAAGTTAGTCACAAAGAACAACGCCTCCAAGATGCTCAAGCCGCCGCCAAGAATAAGAAGAAGCTCGAAGAAGAGAGACAAAGAGAGCTCAATGCCCTCTTCGCCGTAACCATCAAACAACCCAAAATCCCCCCAGGAGTGGATCCAAAGTCCATTGTCTGTGAATTCTTCCGCCATGGCAAGTGCACCAAAGGCTTCAAGTGCAAATTTGCTCACGATTTGAACGTCGAGCGCAAGGGCGGTAAGGTGGATATTTTCACCGACAAGCGTCAGGATATAGGAGATGGAGAAGATGAGGGTATGGAAGATTGGGATCAAGAAACTCTGGAGAAGGCTATTGCTCAAAAGCACGGCCATGATAACAGAAATAGACCAACGGAGATAATCTGCAGGTACTTTTTGGACGCCGTTGAAAGGCGCCTCTATGGCTGGTTCTGGCAATGTCCCAACGGCAAGGATTGCAAGTACCGCCACGGTTTGCCAGCTGGGTACGTTTTGAAATCTCAAATGAAAGAACTACTAGAGCAAGAAGCAGCAAACAAGAAGTCTATCGAGGAAATAATAGAAGAAGAACGTGCCAAGGTAGACGCCAAGACGCCCATCACCGAAGAAGTCTTCACCGCTTGGAAAACAAAGAGAGACGAAGCCCGTCAGAAGCAAGAAGAGGACTTGTTTGAGAGTAGAAAGAGGAAAGGGATCCTCACAGGAAGGGAGATATTCGCAGAGGAAGGTTTCATCGCTCAGGATGATATAGGGGCTAGTGCTGTGTATGAGAGGGAGGTGGACGAAGAGGAGGAGATTAAAAAGGTTAGCAAGGCTGCAGAAGAAGCTGCTGCTACAGCTGCGACCGCTGCAGCTGCTAAGGAAAGTGAAGGTGGTGATGGTAGTGGTGGTGGTGGGGTTACTGCTGCTGATGTTACAATGTTGTTGTCTAAAGAAGAAGCAAAGGACCTGTTTGACGACGACGATGACGATGATTTGTTGGACGAATTGGAAGGTGATTTACAAGCTAAAGCAACTGTTAATTAAGATAAGATGGTGTATGTAAAGATATACATAGAGGTCTTAACTGTTGTAGTGTGCTTGATTGGTAGCTTGATTGACAAAGTGTAGGGTTGCGTTTTGGGTGTTACGAGGGCTGAATCTTCAAGTGGTGCTTGAAAGGGGAAGACAGGTGTTATTTTGTGCATCCCTTCTAATCATCATCTTAGTAGTGTATTCATTTGAGTGCATTGGTACATGGGTTTAAATTGACTGGAACATGAAAAGTCTATATTAAGATTGCCGGGCTTGCTCTATTATGGCCCTTGCATTCGGCGGTGGAATAAGTCCCGTCGTTCGGTCGTAACCCATGGCGGAGCGGATGGGTGGGACTACAAGAGGCAAAGCGACCCCGATGCCTCCAATGATGCAGCTCCATACGATGATGGGCTCTCTAGTCATCCAATACCTAAGAAAAGATCCTCCTGACATTATTTTATGGACAATTGGAAATAGGGTGAGTTGATTATATCGAGTGAAGAACCGTTTTATCAATTTATTTGAATCCCCAAAAGCCTAAACAAAGTATGTATGCTATATAATTTCTTAATTATGATGTGAATGGAACGAAACCGTGCCTTTAAGGCATCAACGGTGCTGATTTTTTCATACAAAGCACAAGTCGGCATGTCGCATTTTCATCATTTCTATCATTGCATTCATATGCATACATTCTATATGCACGTACATATCATATAAAAGCGACGCAATGGCCCATTAATTCGCACAGTCAATCTGATTCATTGATCAAGACATAGAGGAATAAAACTTCCCTCCAAATGGAGGCAAGCCCTGTCCAGAACGATGGTGTCGTAGATACCATGGTTGTGGGGTTCCAGCAACGTCGCCAGGCTCAATTTACACAACAACACCCCCCATCCACCTCATCGACAGGTGACGGCGTCACGCCGCTCGGTCGGCACCAGAAAGGAGACCAACGCCCAGCAGAGGATAATGTCATCGACCTTACATCTGATATCCCCAACAACAATAGCATCAATGAAGATCAACAAAATAAACACAAAGCCACCCAAATTAATTCCAGTGGAGATCGAATTATTACCTCAGCTCCAGCACAACCACCATCAATAACAACAATGGCATATCGCCATGCTTCAATCACAAACCCATCCTCTGTCTCCCCTATTGCATCCAAACCCCAAAATTCACAGCAAAAACACAAGTCGATTATTTATCAAGAGAAATCAATAAAAAGAGAAGACAGATCATCATCTGCCGCACCTATTTCAAACAACAACGCCTCTGCTGCTCCTCCTCCTGCTGGTGCTGCTGTTCTTGCAACAAGTGCACCACAACCCAACAAGGCTGCATTACAAGCAGTTATTCACGGTATGGGACACACAGTCCACCGTGTTGGTTCCATGGAGCCTCCAGATGGCACAATGAGCGTCAACTTAATGCCACATCAGCGCCAAGCACTGGCTTGGATGTATAAGAGAGAAGCCAGAACCACCAAACCACCATTTGGAGGAATTCTAGCTGACGACCAGGGTCTAGGAAAGACAGTGAGCACCATTGCACTGATAATGACCGCGCCACCAGATTTGAGGCGAGAAGAGCAGCAGGCACGACAGGCTGCGTTTTCAGCAGCAGCGTTGGGCAATACAAGAAAGGAGCAGGCTATGAGAAAGAAGATGATGATGGTTGGTACGGAGAATAGTGGCGGTGTTTTGGGGGGAGAGGGTGTAATTGAGGGCATTGGTGGTGGAAGCAGTGATAGTGCAGGAGAAGCTGTTGGTGGTGATGGTGATGGTAATAAAAGAAGAAAGAGAGCACCATTACTACCAGGTAGCGCCACTCCTCTTGCTTACGGTACTGATGGAGTCGTTGATATGAAAAACGACACCAGTCGTAGTCAACAGCAGCAACAATCTAAAACAAGGAAAGTTGTCATCCATGGAGGCACTCTCATCATCTGCCCGACATCAGTCATCAATCAGTGGGCCGAAGAACTCAATGCCAAAGTGTCCCCATCAGCCAACCTCAGTGTGCACACATACCACGGCAAGAACAAGTCAATGTCTGCAGCGGCATTAGCACAATTTGATGTAGTATTGACGACATATGCCACGTTGTCACTAGAAATTCCGCCTTCTGTACCTTTTACTGGTGGGAATAGTCACCAGGGTAATAATGGTGGTGCTAGTAGTAGTAGTAGTAGGAAGAAGGGGACGAAGATGCAAGCAAGTGGAAAGACTGCTTCTGTTGTCATTGATCTCACCAACAATAACAAACTACCACCACCACCACCTACTACTACTACTACTTATATTAATAATAATAATAGAAATACTAATACAAGGAATAGGAGTAGTGGTAGATTAGATATATTGTCTAGTGATAAAGTAAATTATGATCAGGAGATAGAAGAGTATAAAGGAGGCCCATTGTTCCAGTTGACCTGGCACCGTGCTGTCTTGGATGAGGCCCAGATCATCAAGAATGCCCGTACCCAAGGAGCTCAAGCCACATGGAAACTTAAAGCTCGTCGTCGATGGTGCCTCAGTGGCACCCCCATTCAAAACACCATTGATGACCTGTACAGCCTGTTTAGATTCTTGAGATACGACCCATACGACAATATTAACACGTTCAAATCGTTGATTAGTAACCCTATTGCGTCAGGAGATCCCCTTGCATTCAAACGACTACAAGCTGTGCTAAATGGAGTGTTGTTGAGAAGAACAAAGGATTCTAAAATTGATGGTGTTCCAATAGTTGAGTTGCCTGATAAGAAACACAAGGCCATTCAAGTGGAATTTTCCCCAGAGGAACGTGCTTTCTACGATAGCCTGTACAACCAAGCTATGTGTGTGCTGAGTCAGCTTCGTAGTTCCAGCGGTGGGGCTGCTCCTAACTATGCAAATATGCTGTGGTTGTTGCTGCGATTGAGACAGGCATGCAATCACCCAGCTTTGCTTAAAGATAGTTTCGATAGTGGTAACGGAACCAATGGTGGCACGGCATCATCAGGTCCAAATCTCGTTCCAAGTCGTAGTGATACTTCTACAAAACAACAAAAGCAGCATCAACAACAACAAGCTAAACAGCAACACTGTGGAAATGTCAATTCGACAGTAATGAAAAACCAAGTCATAGCCGCCAGGAAACTTCCTTCCCATCTCCTAGATTCTATGACCTCTGCTCTCAACGTAGAATCCACCACCACCGTTCAATGTGTGGTCTGTGGTGACGTCCCCGAGCACGCATCCGTATCCATTTGCACACACATGTATTGCGAAGAATGCTTGTCGTCTCAGTTTGGTGCAAACGACACATACGGAGATATAGAACCGGGTGTATGTCCTGCATTTGATTGTTTGGTATGTGGGAATACACTGACTCCTGGTGATGTATTTTTTGGGGAGGCTTTGAAGGCAGCGTGTGGGTTGGATACTTTGGAGAATGATGATGATGGTCATGATGGTGGAGTAGTAGTAGTAACAGATACTGCCAATGGTACTACTACTGGGACTGCTATGGCACAGAATCCATTTCCATCGTCGTTCACATCATCATCTAAAGTGATAGCTCTGATGAGATTGTTAAGGAAGGTTCATAATAGACCTGAAGATGGGCCTTCTGGATTTGAAGACGATGGTGATGCAGAGGATGGGAAGAGGAATAGCAAGAAAGGATCATCATCATCGCTTGTCGAAACAGACGGTGAACAAGAAGAGGAGAGAGAAGGAGAAGAAGAAGATGGAGGAGGAGAGGAGAAAGGGGAAGAAACAGCAACCTTAATTATGGAAGATGATGATGAAGAAGGGGATTGTGAGATGGACGAAGATATGGAGGAGATTGATCTCAGTGATATTGATGAAGACAATTATGCTGAATACAAGCATATATTGACCAAGAAACAGAGAAAGAAGTTGAAGAAGAAGTTTCGTAAAAGAAAACGCTCCAGAAGCTCGTCCTACGGTGGTACTGGGGGTGTCGGTAGTATTGGTTCAAAGAGACAAGATAAAGTCATAGTGTTCAGTCAATGGACGGGAATGCTGGACCTCATCCAAGCTCAAGTGCAACAAGAATTCCAATGTCGCAGATTAGATGGCTCCATGTCTGTCGCTCAGCGCTCTGCCGCTATTTCAGACTTCTCCACCAATCCTGCCGTCACTATTCTACTCGTGTCTCTCAAGGCTGCAGCTCTCGGTCTCAACCTCATCACTGCCAATCATGTGGTATTGATAGACTTGTGGTGGAATCCTACTGTTGAAGACCAGGCTATTGATAGAACACATAGGATTGGTCAGAGGAGGGAGGTGCAGGTGTACAGGATAACCGTCAAAAATAGTGTGGAGGATAATATATTGAAATTGCAGGAGAAGAAGAGGGAACTGGTGCAGGCAGCGTTGGGTGAAGGGGCTGATGGGTCGGTTGTTGCTGGGAGGTTGACTATGCAGGATATTATATTCTTGTTCAGTAATAGTAGAGGCGGTGTGCTGGAGGGGGACTAGGACGTGTAGGGTGTTAAAATATTGTTTAAGTGTTGAGGTTTTTTAGATTAGATTTTTTTTTTAGATTTTGTTTTGGTATGAAGACTGTAAATTTGTTGTTAGAGAATATGGACCCTTCCCCCCCCTACTAATTTACGAAAACAATGAAGCATGTATGTGCCATAGAGATATGCTTCCTTCTCTCCTCTCTCTCTCTCTCTCTCTCAAAGATGACGTGATCAAAACCATACAATGCAACCTTGAATCACTGTTCTCTAGCTACTAAAACATTAGCAGCAGCCAACAACTCCTCCACTTCATGCAACGTCGGCTGAGCATCAATCGCCCCCGCCTTCTTACACGTCGCTGCCCCGCATGCCGTTGCAAATTGCACAGCATGTCTCAGCTTCTCCCCTGCCTCCCCCGTACCAGCACCCACTAATGCATCCACTCCTCCACACATTAGCATGTAGAATGTAAATCCAGACAGATAGCTATCACCAGCACCAGTAGTGTCCACCACCTTGACATTCATAACTGGACACACTCCACTCAGAATTTCTCCTCCTCCTTCTGCCGATGCTGATTTGAAGGCATATGACGATCCCTTCTCCCCAGCAGACACTAGCACACCCTTGGCATGAGGAGACAATTTGCCAAGTACCTTTTCAGGATGAGATAGAGCATCACTAGGAGACATACCCCATAACCACTCTGCCTCTTCATCTGTAACTTTAACTATATCTGCATAGTGATGGATGTACTGTAATATAATGGAGCGAGCCTGGTCGTGAGGAATGGTCCAGAAAACGGGTCGCCAATTAACATCAATAATGATGACGCATTTGCCTCCTTTTTGCGCAGTTTCCACTGCTTTTAAATGAACTTCTTTGCTGCCTGGGTAAGCAAGACCCAATGTACCAGTGACTAGAGCGTCTGTAGAGGTTTGTAGAAGATCAATTGGGAGTTTGGATGCGTCAGCGTGCGCATCAGCGTAATTGTCGGTGGTTGTTTTACCAAATCCTGCGAATGTTCTATCTCCATCAAGGCTCCTGGTGACTAAGACATCTCTAGTGGGATAATCAGGGAGGATCTGGACATGATGTGTGTGGACGCTCCGTTCTTGGAGGAGATGCAAGAAGCGCTGGCCGAATTCGTCATTGCCCAAAGCTCCAAGAAAAATGGCATTGGCGACGCCGAGTCTTGCAATACCAGTGGCGACGTTGGCTGGAGCTCCTCCAGGATATGGAGTCCAAGAAGTGACTTGGTCTTTGGGTACTCCCAGCTGATTAGCCAAGCAGTCTGTCGTTTGGGGAAGGAGGGGAGTGTGAGTGAGATAGGGAGAACGTCGGTGTTGGACTGAATTAGGGAATTAGGGTTTTGGACCCAATGAAGCTCGATTGAGGAAGTTGACGAGTGAGCTATACTTACCAAACAAGGCTTCGCCTACTGTAACGACGGTTTTATTCATCAGGTTGTCCTCTTGAGCTTCACCACAACAAAGGATTCTCCTTCTTTGCAATGGTTTTATTTGAGAACGAGAGTCGAATTTAGGTGTTGCGAAAGTCAATCTAGAAGTATGATATCGCTGTTGTACCGGAAAAGCCATCATTATCTCTCTGGTTGGAAGGAATACCAAGGGTTGAGGGAAAGTGGATTGTGATCTCTGTGTAGAAGTTGTCAAGAACTGGCTGTTACCCTAATGATTAAAACGTTACCTAGACGATGATCTTGATACCCAAATATTGTTGCTTTTACTCCAATTGAAACGTATCGATTGCAAGCCCAATCATTGCTACAAAACTCCCGAAGAAGTGTTGATCGTCTTCCCCATTCTCCGTTCTCAGTCCTCTCCACACCATCATCATTCATCATATATAACACTATAGTTCTATCACTATTCTTGCAAACCTGAACAAGAATTACACATGATCACATGTAAAAATTTATTATTTATCCCTGAATGAATCACTACAGCCAGACAGCCACCTATCCTTACTCCCTCTTCCTCACACTCGCACTCCCATTACTCTTCTCCTTCTTCTCTCCTCCTCCAACAACAGCCCCGTTCTTCTTTTTTATGGTCAATGCATTAATATCTAAAAAGTCACATACCTCAGATATGATATTAGTAACATAATGCAGATATCCTACAATCACTGCTATGTTGACTATCCAACCGACCACTACTGGATCAGCAAATCTATACACCCCCAAATTAGCTGCCTGGACCGCTTGCCCCACCACTGGCCAAAGTGCTATTGCAAATGGTTCCTTGGACATATGTGCCATTATTAGTCTAGTAGCCTGTAGAGCATACGTTACTCCAAAAGTTGCTAAAGACAGTCGAGTCATTCCGGATAGATACATCCCAGACTGGTTTTGAAATAACAACGCAGCGCCCACAGCATGGAAGAGGATTACTTGAAAGAGGTGGAAGGCAGCTGCAGATGGTCCTAGTTGCTTGGACCCTCTCTCATCCTTGGGCATTGTGTCCTTTAGCAGTGCAGGTTGGTTGGAGACTGTAAATACTCTGTTTACTTGACTGGCGAATAACCCCAGACCCATGTAGCCCAAGAGTAGCAGCAGAGCATGATTCATCTGCAATGCCACTATTTTTTGTACCATGCTTGCAAGCAAAGGAGATACATTCCCTGCCTTTTTTACCATTCTAATAGCCCATATATTATATTTCATTGGTGAAGTATTCCACATTTGTGGTCCAAATACCCCTGATGTCAAATGAAGGAAGACGACGGCATAATTGGCCTCTGTTACGCCCCATGTACCATTACCATACACCATCATGCCAGTGTGGTACTCTTCCCAGTGAGCTAGAAGCCAAGGAATAAATACATAGAGGTGCCCCCCTACAGTGGGCCAAGCAGGAGGTGCAGGCATGGCCAGGGTGACCATTAAAGCGGAGAGAACAAAGAATACGGCCAAAGCATCACAGCCGTGATCGAATAACTGGCCTAATGGGGAAGATGTCTTGGTCTTGCGTGCCTGCTTGCCATCTAGACAGTCTGCATGGAGGTAGAAAAAGGAGGCGGCCGCGTTGAGGTAAAAGATCCAGCGTGGAGTTGAGTAGGTCTCGTCAAAGTCTGGGAGTTGATGAGCGGTGACGAGGTAGGCGGTGATGAGTGCTATGAGTCCGGTGAGTGTGATGAGGTTTGGAGCGAGCCATGATGGTAGGATGTTGTCGGTGATCCCTGTCGAACGTTAAGAAAGGGGAGGGGAAAGAGGGGAGATAAGAGAATGGGTTGGAAAAAGCTGAATGTTGGCTGATGTGTATTATGGTGATGGGGCTGTTACGTACAGTTCCAAACTGGTTGGTGAAGTGAATCTAGGATTGTGTATCCCCCTGGCTTGTATCTGTATTCTTTCAGGCCCTCCAATGCACGTGGAGTGAGGTAAGGCATCTTTATGTGCTCTAAATGAATTCAAAATTTAGGGGACAAGTTTTGAAAATTTAGTTTAAAACATCAATGATCATGTTTGATATGCCTCTGTTATTGATATGCTCCACTACATAGGCTAGGTACCTCGGTATCATTAAGGAAATTCCTCTAGCATCCTCTTCCCGTCTTCAACCGAAAACGCTCGCTGACCACTCTTCTCATGCTGTTGACTGGGAGATTGAGCTAATTCATTCAAATTTTGGGAATTCTCAGCTCAGATCAATGCAAATTCTCTAATTTTTACTGCATAACTAGCGCCTCATGTCCGAATTAGTGCTCCAATTGCGTCCGGAATCCTGCAGTTGGATTGCCTATCTAGCTCTTTGGTTCCCCATCCCCAGCCATACCAACGGAAAACCCACCAAAAACTCCATCATCAAACCATTATCTCGAGACAAAACCACAGGAAAATGGCTCTACTCCCAAGGCGAAGCTCAAGTCTCCATCGCCTGGCTCTCTTCCAACTCCCCTCCTCTCCTTCTCATTCACCTCCTCGACACCGACCCACGACATCAATCAAACCTCATCATCCGTACGCCCATCTCTCCCACCCATCTCGCAGCATATCTATTCACCACCAACACCACTACCAGTACCACTACCAACAACAACAACACTACCTCTCAATCCAAAGTTATCACATTCAAAGCTACAGGTATCGACCATAAAACCAGTGCCCCTTCATCTACAGTCTTTTCCTTGAAATTCAAAGCCGGCGCTGATGGCAGTCGTTCGGCTACTACTTGTGCAGCAGTCATCAATAGTATCCTATTACAAACTATTCAGTACCACCCTATTCATCAACCCCAACAATACAAGGTTAGTATCAACAGTACTGCTAATGGTACTGCTGGTGGTACTACTACTACTACTACTACTACTACAAGCAATAGCAACATGATGATGATGATGGATGATCAAGCTTTATCACAACAGGTTCTTCATTGTCTTGACGATCCAGATTTCATGGAATTTGTAGATAGATTGGAGCAACTCTACATTCAACTGGAAAATACAAGGTTATAGTAGAGACGAGTGTTTGCACATACGCTGTGTTTTTTGTTTTTACAGGGGGAAAACAAATGTGGCATTTTGAAATTGAAAACCAAACCTGTCCCCCCTTCTTTTCTCTTTTCTCTTTTACTCTCTTTTTTCTCAATGCCATGATTTAATGATGATCCAGTTGGATAATAATGACGATTCTTCAACTTTTCTAAGTTCAAATGCATCTTGTATCCTATAATTTAGTCATTTCAAAAAATAACAAACCCCTGTCCATTTTCACTCACGCGATTACTCGATCATTAATTACTTATTTTCATCTCATTTTCATTTTCAATACCAATACTACCCCTCTACTCCTTCATAGTAGTAGTACCAGCAGCATAGACATAAAACTTGGGTACCTTGGTGATGGGAAACCCATTGAAATCACAGGCTCCAGCTGAGGTATACGCACCAAATTTGGGGAAGATCACCCAATCACCATTACGCAATCTAGGCAACATGGCATCTCTGCTCACGGTATCCATACCATCACAAGTGGGTCCAAAGAGAACAGATTTGTACACTGGTCCTGATGATGATGATGATGATGTTGAGGTTGGAGAAGATGAGGACGATGGACCATCAATATTGTCATTATTGTTGTTATAAGAACTATCATCAATGGTCTCAGTGATAGCAGGAAGAAGGGGGGATCTCAGTGGAATTGGTTCTATCACAGCATGGTCGTACACCAAGCAGTTCATAGCTCCATACAGGCCATCACTCAACCAATACTCCATAGTAGTAGTAGTAGTAGTAGTAGTAGTGGTGGTGGTGGTGATAGTAGTGTCAGAGGCCCTTCTGTTCCCCCCACTTTCAGTAGCAGCAGCATTGGCTTCAATAGGAGTAGTGCACTGTCTGTATCCATTAACAATGCAAGCATATGTAGATGAAGCTTCAGCAAAGTATCTGCCAGGCTCAGCCATCACATGTATCTTGTTTTCCCCTTCAATTTCAGGGAAAAAAGTGTCCAGAGCTGCATTAATGGCATCAGGCACTTTACCAAGGTCGACGGTACCAGCTTCATCAAAGCTACCTCCAGCAAACCCGCCTCCAATGTCGAGAATGTTCATGGTGGAAATGCCCAGAGAATAAGCACCGTAGTCAAAGAGAGTGCGAGCAAGGTGAACAGCGCTGTAGAATGCTGCTGGATCGGTAGCACCACTGCCAACGTGGAAACAAATACCTCTGACGGACAAGTCCAGCTTCTGGGCAAGAGCAAGGAGTTCAGGGGCAATGGTGATGGGGTCTGCCCCAAATTTGTTGCCCAGCTGACAACGAGCACTGGTATCGTCAGCTCTAATCCTCAACAACACACCACAAGTGGGGTGGAGGCTGGCAATCTTGTAGAGCTCGCTTTCAGTATCGAATGTAGTTAGTTCAATGCCTGCAGCTGCAGCAAATGCAAGCTGGCGGGGAGGTTTGCATGGTTGTGCATAGATGATGTTCGAAATTGACACGCCCAGTGACATGACCTGGTCGATTTCTGCTTGAGAAGCGCAATCAAACCCACATCCCAGCATGCTGAGCATGCTGATCAAGCCAGGGTCTGGGTTGCACTTGACAGCATAGTATGGCTTCACTCTGGGCATAGCTTCCACAAAGGCAGTATACAGACGTTCTACAGTACCCAAGTCGACAATGTAGAAAGACTCGTCCATCTTGTTTCGAAAAATCAGCTCTTCAGCGTGCTTTTGGATTGCCAGCTGGACAGTTGATGGCGCAATGTCTGCTACCTCCAGCTTGGCTGTACATAGAGAGTTGAGGACAGAGTCTTTTGGGGAAGTGCAGCGTGGAGAGTGCTGGTAGCGGTGGTAGGGGAAGGAGGCAACCTCTTCTGCTGTTGCTGCTGCAGTTGCCTCTTTTCCACAGCAGCCAGTAGTAGTGGCATCATCCTTGGTGCTGCTGGAGGGAACGGCAATTTTACGAAACTTGAAAGGAGCTTGGGTGGAGTTGTTGTCGCAGTCATCCTCAGTGACAGTGGTGGCATTGTTGCTGCGATTGTCTTTGATGCTCATTGTCAAGATGGCAGTGTTGGGAGACAAGGGGCCTGGGTCCTGTTGTTGTCAAGGTGGAGGGAGGGCCATGCCATCCCTGCAGGTGCTGCTATCAGCAGTGATATGAATGACATTATTATCGGCACTTGGTTTGGAAAAATAAATTGTGATGGGTGGTGGAAGTCATGATATGGGTGGTGTTAGATTCAACTTGTATGCATCGGGAGGTATGAGTATGCAATGTGAAATGAAATATTTGAGGCTGCCTCTCTCTGTGGTTCATGTCCCGTCAGCTTCGAACACGTTCAATGTGGGGCGACATCAAGGGAACGGGTTTAAAGCCTTGCTTGACTGGGAGAAAACGTGTCAAGCGTATCAAGGTGTCAGTACTCACATGATGGGATATTTATTATCATTGAGCTTCAAGTCACTTCCAGTCAACATGTAGGCCATGCCCAATTCAAGGCAAATGTCAATCGACTGATTGTTTTTGCTACGTGCGGTAAATACGCCGCTTTACGAGGTATGTATCAAAAGAAAAGTGATCTGTTTAATTTCTGAAAAAATGATTGTATGGCATGCCGACTGCGAACACGCTTCTATACCTGTCCTGATGAGTTCTGATTTCCCAAGGCCTGGGCTGCGAGCTGGCGCCGACAGGAGAGGGGGAGAAAACAAAGAAAACCTGGATCCCCCCTCCTTTCCTCCTCGGTTTCTTACTTGTATTAATGAAGGCTTAAGAATACCGCCAAGTAAAATTTAAGAATTGAGGTCCTGGTTTAATTCTAGCTACTTGAATTCGATAATTTAAAACCTTTCAAGCATCATCACGATGTCTTTTAAACTCAAAAACGAAGATATAGATGCTGTCATCTTGGAATACTTAGAGAGGCGGAAGTGAGTTGACACATGTATTATGAATCCAAACTTAACTCGACAACGAATTATTCCCCATCCAGTGCCGCACATACCGACGTTTCTTCTCCACCCCTTCTCACCCAATCCTCTCCCTATGTATATACACAGTCTTAAAGAAGCAGAAAAGATCCTCAAACTAGAAATACAAGCTAAAGGGTCCAGAATCCCAGGCCAAAAACCAGCAAATGCACTAGGAGAAATAGAAAACTTGATTCTCGGTGCAGCAGGCGACGGTGACGCTACCGTCTTATCGGAGGGTTACGCTCGTCTGGCAGCTTGGGTTGATGCCTCACTGGATGCTGTCCGCCCTGAGCTCTCTAGAGTCCTTCTCCCTGCATTTGTACACACATACTTGAATCTCGTAGCTCTTGGAGCAATAGAAGAAGCTCAAGAGCTGAAATCGCTTCACGGAGAACGCTTCACTGACATCCCTGCTCAAGCCAGACAAATAGCTCAACTTTCCACCATTTCCTTGCCAGAACACCTTGAATCAAGCAGAGCAGCTGTTGCATTAAAAACCAAGAGGCATCTAGTTAAAATGACTGCTCCTAGTGCGGATTTATTATCTAGATTTCTTAGGAAAGACAAGAGACTGCTGCCTCTGTTATCTATAATAAACAATCACGTAGAACTAATGCTGCTGGAAGAGCTGCCCCTTGGTATGGGCAATAATTTGCCAGGAGAAGATGGTGGTGGAGAGGGAGATGACGGGTTGTTGTTGTTCATGGACGTTGATGATGAATTTAAGCAAGCTGTGATAGCGGAAGCATCAGGTGTGAATGCCAAGCCAGTAGATCTTAGACTACTAGCAGGCGGTCTTGAAGATGCTTATTTTGCAGATGTAGCAGAAAAAGAAGAGAAAGAAGCACAAGAAAAAGCAGACAAGGATGATAACACAAATAAAAAGCAAAAGAAAGAGTTCCAAAAAGCAGCAGATGACGCCAGAGCAAGGAAAGAGGCAGTTGGAGCAGACCGTCGTCCAGCTCCTGAGATCCCACTACCTCCTGGATTTGTTGTGGCCCCCCCCGATGAAAAAGAGTTGCGATCTGCTCAGTTTGCCACCCTCAAAGCTCGTGCATCTGTGTCTCCAACAGATCCCCCTTCTTGCGCCTTTTATACCTTTCTTAATACCAACCAAACGCTGTCATCATCAGTGGCATTTTCACAAGACGGATCTCTAGTTGCGGCAGGATTTGATGATGCTTCAGTGCGTCTCTACAACATGAAGGCAGCTCAATCTCCAATCAGCGGTACTACAACAAATATTGCTAGTACTGCTATACACAACAACGGTCCTACATTCATCAACACTGCCCCTCTTGCTGACCAGCACATCAATGACGACGACGAAGAAGTAACACTAGCATCAGCAGCGCTCTCCTCCTCAGCATCAGGCCCCCCCGTCACCTTCTTACACGGCCACTCTGCACCAGTGTACGGTTTAGATATAATGCATCCTGAAGATTCTCTTTTATTATCATGCAGCGGTGACGGTACCATCCGCCTTTGGAGCCTGGAAATGCTGAAAGGAGGAGGTAGCCTGGTGGCCTATAAAGGGCACATGTTGCCGGTGTGGGATGTTGCCAGCTGTCCTCTGTCTGGTTATTATTTTGCCAGTGGAGGTGCTGATAGGGCGGGGCGAATATGGTGTACAGAGAGGAGCAAGGCTCTGAGGTTGTTGGCGGGGCATACGAGTGATGTTGATGTAGTGAAGTGGCATCCTGGGTGTCACTTGGTTGCAACGGGATCGGCGGATACGACGGTGAGAGTGTGGGATGTGAGGACTGGTGGTTGTGTTAGATTGTTGACTGGAAGTGGAGGTGGTGGATTAAGTGGAAGAGCAGGGGGGGTAACAGCTATGTCATTTAGTCCCAGTGGCATGCAATTAGTGACTGGAGATAGCCTGGGAGCAGTGAGTTGCTGGGATCTTGGAACTGCCAAGAGATTGAGTACTGGAGGAGGAGGAAATAGGCCGTGGAAAGGAGCAGTTTGGTCACTGGCTCATAGCAGTGGTGATGGTAGTGTGGTGGCATCCGGTGGGGCAGATTGTAATGTGAAGTTGTGGAGTTCTGGCGGTAGTAGTACAGGGGGGTTGTCGCAATTCTTGACATGGCAGACAAAGGCGACGCCAGTATTGGGATTGAAGTTTTCAAAGTTAAATTTATTGCTTGGGGGCGGTCCTTTGGCTTTGAGGAAGCCTCAGAGATTGTAGATATAGCTCAGGAGGGAGGAAGAGCATGTAAAACAGCCAAGATCCATTTCCCAAAGGTCGTAAAATGAATCAAGCTACAGTTAGGAGTGAGCCTCGGTCGCTCGGTCGTTGAAAATTGTGGTGGCAGTGGGCTGACGTTGTTGTTGTTTTACATTTTATTATTCCAATTTGTGGAGGATAGGTGTCAGGAGAAGAATGTGTATTTACTAGGCTTATTCAGCTAGTGCAAAGCACAGAGGAGCGGACTTGATCACTTAGAGGATCGATCAAATATGCCGCCCACGGACGTCTTGCCGGTAGAAAGGGACAATGCTGTGCAGAGACTGTAAGTATAGACCCTCATCTAGACACATTGTGGTCAACAAACCAGTTTATTTCCTGGTTTCGATCAGATTCAAATATTTACCTTGAGATCTCCCTTCCTACGCACCACAGTCGTGAGAAACTCCTGCCATTATTGGATAACAACCATGTCAAAGCAGACCAATATGCTAGAAAGACGGAGCAGATGGTGTTTGACAGCTGTGACACAAAGCAGCAGTGGCAGCATGTCTTGGTTCACAAACTCAAAGGCCTCCATGAAAAACTCACACAAAAATATGCTGCTGCACAACACCAACAACTACAACAGCAACAAAAGCTGCAATCAATACTACAAGATACAGCAAACCTGCAAACCTGGGCTCGTACATATATGTGGAAGGAATGTTTATTTCTACTGAGACTGTTCCTGGCAATAAAGGCAAAGCATGCCGACAAATTTACCCAGTTTGTTACTCTAAACCAGCTCCAATTGGCCAAATTCTTCATTTCCTCCAGCGCAGAGAACTTTTGGTCTAGATTTGGCCTTCCAGAAGATCCAGACAAGCAAGTAGCTGCATTGGGGAAGATGAAGGTCCTGTTTGAAAGGATTAAAGATGAAGGAGGGAGGGCTATGCAGAGACGAAGAGAACAAATAATAAAACAACAGCAGCAGACAGCAGGTGGTGGAGGAGAAGGAGGCAGTGGTGGAGAAGGATGTGGGCTACAACTGATGTTACCATCCCCACCACCAACTATAGCATTAAACATTGCAGAAGGCTTTGCCGAGCCAAATCAAGAGCATCCTTCTAGAGGCGACCATTCCAAAGATTTATCTGCCTACCGAGCTGGTGGTTTTATGGCTCTCTTGATGGAAGATGATCTAGAGGAAGGTGATGTCAGCGAGGCCATTTTTGAACAAGCTGCTGCTGGGGAGGAGGGAAGAGATGGGGGAGGTGGGGATAAAAAGGAACTGGAGACAATGATGAAGAAGATGATGGATGATAGTAATGGGACGAGTCAAGGAGGGGATGTTAGTGATGATATGAGTAATCAAAAGGAGATGGGTCTAGCTTTAGAAATGATTGACGAAATAAATGGCAAACCCAATGGGACTGGCACTGAGAAGCAGCAGCAGTATGATGTGCAGGAATTGGTGGACAGGTGGCAAGCTTATATGATGGAAGAAGAAGAAAAGAAGGAAGAGAGGAAGAAGAATGATGTTATGACGGTAGAAGAAGGGGTTGGTGTTATAAATAGATATAGAGACAAGGTGAAGGAAGAATGTCAGAGAATAATGGCAGTTCTGTCGGCGTTATCATCATCGTTGATAAGTATCAGGGTGGTGGAGGAAGGAGGAGAAGGGAGGGGTGTAGTTGAATCTGGTGATAATAATATAGTTGTAGTAGCAGAGGCATATATAGGAAGAGATGTAGAATACAGGCAGCAATTAAGAATGAGGGTAGATAGTGATGGTGGTGATGATAATGAAGAAATGGTGGCCATTCCTGTGTTTTCTTTACCATCGTCATTATTGTCATCAAGAGGGGTGGAACGGAATGATACTGAGTCGTTGGCTGCTGCTGTCAAGGAAAGATTTAGGGAGCAGTACTACCAGTATAGGGAGAAGGAGGTAGGTGGTAGGGTTGGGGTAGAGGCATTGGTAAGATTGTGGTTGGGGATGTAGAAAGGAGGACGGAGAGAGAGAAAGGACGAGGGTCGGGGGGCGTGTTGCATGGAAAGGGTAGTAAATAATCAGTATTTAACGCAATGCGTGCTTAATGATCGATATTTAGAGATCAATTACTATATTAAAGGACCGTCTACATCACATTTTGATTACTTCTTTACTGAAATCCACTCTAAAACATCCGATTTTGACTGAAAACCAATTTCTTCGAAAAATGACCCAAGATATTTGCCGAAAAATATACAGTATCATCAACCCTGGACATAGCTTCGCACCAGCATGTTTACCAGAGCTATCTCGCAGACTTAGAGCACTCGCAGATGTCATCGACAGCGGCTCCTTCTCTGCTGCAGACCCACCTCCAAATCAAGCAACCACCACCACAACAACAACAACAACAACCTCCCTTACAGCAGCTACTGTTGCTGCCATTACTACCACTGACCAAACAAAACCTCAAAAGATTACAAAGATCAAAGTACGCAGGGAATTCGACTTCTCCCGCTTTGAAAACCGGTATATCGCATTAGAGCTCCTCTATCTCGGCCACGACTATGGCGGCTTTGCTCGACAAGACGACCACCCTCTGGAAACCATAGAAAGCGAGCTCTTTGCAGCTCTCCATAAGACCAGACTCATACCTCAAGCTGAGTCTTGGAAGGAGTACAAGTACTCTAGAGGCGGGAGAACAGACAAGGGCGTCAGCGCCCTCAGTCAGGTGATTGCTTTGAAAGTTCGATCGTCAGCCAGGGCGGGGGAGGCTCTTCCACTTCAAGATAAGGAAATTAATTACCCATGGATGTTGAATAGAGTTCTCCCCAAGGACATTAGAGTAACAGGGTGGTCTGATGCTCCTCCTGATTTCAGTGCCAGGTTTAGTGCCAAGCATAGAGAGTATTTATACTTTTTCATTGATCAACCCCCTCCTTCTAGTAGTAGTGACGGTGGTGGTGAGGCATCATCGTCGTCAGCACCACCACAGCAGCTGAACATAGAAGCAATGCAACAAGCAGCTTCCTACTTCATAGGTAACCATGACTTTAGGAATTTCTGCAAAATAGACATCACCAATGCTAAGTCTTGGACCAGAGTCATCATGGACTGTGACGTCTTCCCGGTCTCTCACTGCACTTGGGGAGCAGGTCGACAACTGGTCGCATTCAGAGTCAAAGGCACTGCTTTCCTGTACCACCAAGTCAGGTGCATGGCTGCCATCCTCTTCATGGTAGGTAAAGGCTATGAGGACTCTTCTATAGTGCAACAGCTGCTGGATATAAAACAAACACCCCAGAAACCAATGTATGCATATGCATCAGAGGAGCCGCTGCTGCTGCACGGGTGTTCATATGATGTGGACCATTTGCAGTGGTATCGACCAGGGTCAAATCATAAGATAGTCAGGGAGAAGCTGGAAGAGATGCTGCAGAGTCATCTGATAAGGGCTGGTATACTGGATGCGATACAGAAGAGGTTGGGGGGGGATGAGGTGGTGGAGGACGAAGATAAAAAGACGTCGGTGAGGGGGGTGTCGGTGCATGTGAAACTGGAAGCGAGGCAGGTGGAGCAGAGTTTGGAAGAGAGGCTGGCGAAGCATCAGAAGGTGTTGGATGAGAATGGGAGAGTGAAGTTGATGAATTAGAGCTAAATGGGAGGAGGACGACGAGGAGGAATTGGAGGTGTGTCTGCTAGCAAAGCAAAGAGGAGTAGTTGACGGCGGGTCGGTGTGCAACTCTAGCGTATTTTGTAACGAAGAAGGACCCTTCGTTATTAATTTCCAAGGTTTGTATAAAGAATATGACATCATGAACATGCAGCTGTACATAGTATCCAAGGAACGACAAGGAGCCAGCCGCAACTAAAGATCACATTCCGAATGGACTTGTTGCTAACTCCAATCGTGCAAAGACTCCTTCAGCGGTTCGTCAAGTCCTCAGACGAAGGCAGTGGCCGTGATCTCAAAGTCTCTCTCAGTCGTGCAGGCGCCATCGTTCTGAACAACCTCGCCCTCGACTTGGAACCACTCCTCGACAAGGTCCCTTCTCTCCAAGCCAAACGTGCTTTTGCCAGGCAACTCACCATCAACATACCTTGGACAGCTCTCACTTCTCAGCCTATTCAAATCGTACTCGACACAGTAGAACTTGTCCTCGTTCCAAGGTCACCTGATACTGGCAACAACAACAACAACAACAGCTATGAAACAGCAACCACCTCCAGTCAACCATTAACAGAAGAAGACCCAGCAATAAACCAACCCTCAACCACTAATACTGCCAGCTCATCATGGTTCTCTGGTGCATTGCAATCTATATCTCTTCATGCAGGCCTCAATATATCCTTACTACTGAACAACGTCCTGGTCAAAATAGTCTCACCATCCTCAATACGAGACAATGATGATAATGATGGCTTCACAGCAGCACTTGCCTTCCAATCATTACACCTATCCACCAGTCAACCAGGAGAGTGGCAAGACAACCTTGCTCATCCAGAAGCTTGGCTTAAGAAGGATTTAGAGATTAGAAACGTCAGTCTACTACTGGAGCACTCCACCACCAACACTGGTTGGACAAATACACACTCTTCTTCTTCTTCTTCTTCATCATCATCATTCCCTCCCTTATTGAGGTCAGGAGGGGCTACTATATCCATACTCCTTCCAGTATGGTCGTATTTAGAAGATGTAGATCTAATGGGGGATCCATTCAGTGCTTCTGCACATGTTAGGTTGTCCAAGATAGATATCTGTGTTGATGATAAACAGTTGAAATGGGCCAGTCTCATTGGCAGAATGTTCAATACGGGTACTGGTAGTGTAGTTAATAGTGGCACTGATGCATTGTTAACATCATCATCCCAGCAGCAGCAGGATGCTACTAGTAACAATTCAATGCGGGAAGGATCACAGCAGCAGCAAGCTGAAATTGAAGATAGAGATCCTCATCGTCACCAACGACATCGCCATACTCCCCTTCCTGGTAAAAGGAAGAAGATGCTTGCACTGGGTGTATTTAACAAAGTTTGGGATTATGTTATTGATGAAGTAGCATACCATAAAGAAGAAGAAGATGATGATGAAGAAGAAGAGGAAGAGGAAGAAGATGATGATGAAGGATTGCAACAACAACGGCAGAGATCCAATGCTAGATTGCCTCCGATACAAGCAGATTCAACATTGATAGTAGAAGGACTGAATATTAGGCTGGCAAAGGTAAGAATGAGCAAATCACCATTACATCATGTAGTGGATGATAAAGGGGAGTGCAGAACATTGAGCAGGACTACGAGTAGTCAAATAGAAGCTGTTCCTGATCTAGCAGCGCTATTGGAGAAACTTAAGCACGTCAAATCTCCAGCAGAGGCTGCAGGACTACAGACAGAGTTGAGAGATGCTTTAATGGCCGCCGCTCAGGATGATATTGATGATGGATCTCATTCAATGGGATCAACCAAGTTGGTAGATGCCGGTACAACTATTGAGAGAAATAGTAGTAATAATAATAGGGAAGCTCATTCTCATCCTTTAGCAGTGTTGGAACCACTTGCAGACTTGAATGTTGGTCAGATGGATTGTTCAGTATCATCTTTGGATGATTCCCTACAATCTCTTGATATAGCGCTTGAATCATGTAGCTTGGTGAGAAATTGCTACCTGAATAACAATACTGATGATAACACTAGTAATGGTATCAGTGATGAATTGTTTGGACTACATCGTGGTAGTAGTAGTCAAGGGGATGAAAAGAGTGGAGGAGCAGCACTACATGCAAGATGGCAAGCAGCTGGAGTAGGAGAAGGAGGCGCAAGTATTGATGTTCCAAGAGCATCTGTCCAGCTTGCTCAATTGTATGTGGCTGCTGTACCGGGCTTCTTCCCTGAAATCAGTGAGTTTCTAAGTCCTGTAGTGTCCCTTGGAAATAGCAACAATAGTAGTAGCGCTAATAGTGTAGAACAGAATTCAAAGCAGCAGCAGGATGATAATAATCACAATAACAGCACCAATAAGGATAGTTCTAGTCTGAATTTACTAAATTCCAAATTATTACTAGAAGTGGAACTGCATGCATTCCAACTGGCACTCCTTTCCACCCCCTATATTACCAACACAACCGCACTCACCATCTCCTTCTCTCAAGTGCAATGCAGAACTGGCAGCTTGAATTGGAACTCCTCTTGGAACCGACACATGAGGGAAAGCATGTTGGCGCCATCAACAGGGTTCTCTGGGCATGGTTTACGCTTCAATGTAGCTGCTGCAACTATTGGAGTAGCTACTCCAGGTCGATGGAAACCCGTGCACCCAAGGTATGCTCTGTCACTAGATTGTGGTGGTGATGATGATGGTGGTACTGTGCGTGAGGGTTCCCAGATATTAGAAGAGTTTTCAATCAAGGCAGTATGCGGAAACTACGAAGATTCACTGCTAGCTTCATTCGCACTGTCAACAATGAGTTTTAAATTATCAGGAGCTCAACTGGGTGCTGCTATTGCTGCTATTAGTAGTGTGAAGAATCAATTACAAGCAGGTCTCTTTTCTACCATGGCTATTGTACACCAAGCAGATGCATCACCAGGTTGGTTGCGCAGTATATCAGCTACGTACCCAGCAATGCAAGCAATGTACTCAGCGCACACAGCAGGGATCCAACAATCATGGATATCATCTTCTTCTTCATCATCACAACTGCCATCCTGGCCCACTGATGTCTCACTCTACTTGCAATGCACACACCCAGCTTCGGTAGCGCTCACAGTCTTGCCTACTATTGGTTCTACTAGCAGTCACCAAGGCGCACCAGTACCAGTAAGTGAGGTGAAGTTTCACTTGGTACTACTGAACCCAGGTATGTTATCATCACCATCATCTGGTACTGAATACCGAACCATGGGTGCACAGCTTTCATTGGCTGTGATGAAGAAGAAGAACAGTACGATCACCACCACCACTGTTGGTGAAAACAACACCCCCAACGTATCCTATGTTGATGAAAGAGAGCCACTCATGCTTGTGAATGACTTGATGTACAGTTCCAATGGAGTCAATATAGGCAATATATCAGTATGTTGTATCGGAACTGAGTATTGGGACGCATTCAGTACCTTGGTAGGATCTATTTTTAATCAGTCTGCCCTGCCTTCTGTTGACTACATGGAGGTACTTGGTGCTCCTATTGATATAAGTAGCACTGATAAAAGGAGTGAGGGTCAGCAAAAGGTGGGAGGAGGGGCAATAGAATTGATCAAGCAATCCGATTCCACGTATGCTATTGGCTCTGCAATCATAATTCTAGCACCACCACCGTCGTCGTCAATAGGTCTAGAGGCTCTGTCAGTACACGTGGCAAAGCTTTCATATGCTAGCACATCAGAAACTGGTGCAATAAATTGTACCGTTGGCTCGCTACATGCTTCTTTAATCCCTATAGATGGTATGGATACTACTATTGAGGATGATGAACTTTCATCCGAAGAGTTCCAAGTATTGCAGTGGCCATTGACCACTGAAAAGCACGCCTTGAGCTTTGGCATTAAAGCAGAGAAATATGCCAGGGTGTTAAATGCATCTGCGGCAGCATTGTTACTAAGGATAAATCCTACTGTGTATAATATCATCAACTCCATCACTGCTGCATTCTTCCCACCATCATCTGTCGGTGATGACACTGCTGCAATGCCGTCCCAAGTCCCCGCTCCTCCTCCTCCCCCTCCCCTCTCTCCAATTCATGGCCGGTTGTTGTGTGACAGAATAGAAATGTATTTGACAACAGAAGAAGACAATAATACAACATCTTATGCTAATAGTACCACTAATAGTACCAAGCCATTCGTAGGCTGTTATGCCATGTTGGCAATCGATCAAATAGCGGCAGTTGTACACCAGTCATCATTAAGGGAAGGCCGACCATGGCTGTTTGCCTCCTCCTCTCCATTGTTATCAACATCAATCGAAGGTTCCCTCCTTGGAGTAGAGTTTATCGTTGACCCTGGTCTGGACATTCATAACCAAGCTAGTAGTAGCTATAATAGCAGTAAGAGAAGGCAGTTGTCGTCAAGGTATAGAGAGCATCACAGAAAACACTGGATTTTACCTCCTACTGATATCGTTCTGGAAGCAGTGGGGCACAATGCTGCTGTTGTGATTGCATTGAGGATGCCCTTGTTGCCTGTTCATGTGTATATGCCTTGCATTGTGGCAGTACAGTACCTGGTGGGATCTATAGTGCCACCTTCCTCCCCCTCTTCAATATCAACATCATCAAGTGCTACTACAAAACAGCATCATCCGCACATCATGAATCTCTCAATGGAAGACGACCTCCGTAGTGGAATGTTTAGACTTGTGAGTGATAAAGAAAGAGGGGAGCAGGAGCAGACGTCATCTTCTGCAGCAGTATCTTCAACAGCTACTACCACACCTCAACAACAGAATCGGCTGCCTCGACCTCTGGAAGTTTGGTTTCAAAGTGTGAAACCGTCATCAATAACAGCATCAGCATCATCTGTATTTTCTTGGGGCAGCAGCAGCACACAAGCCACTCCTACTTATACTGATGATGGTAATACGAAACAACAACATCATCCACAACCAGACAGTGACGAGAAGGAGCTCATTCATTCTCTGACATGGTCGTATCCTGTACCTTGGCTGGTGGAGAACATTCTCATTGGAAACAGCATTAATGATGATGATGATCAACAGACGCAACTACCCAGTGACTGCATGGTGTCATATTATGATTTTAGCTCAGCTGACTGGATAGAAGTGCCTGTCCACTATCATAAAGAAGAAGAAGGTGAGGAGAGGAGCAAGGGTACATGTCTGTCATTAACAACAAAACCATCAGAAGCATCAATGAATGATGCTGAGGATGCTGAGGATGACATCTCACAAGCTGCGTGTTCTTGGCAGCTCACATGGACAGGCACATTATCATCAGCACAAACCATACTACAACATCTGTATATCAACCCCAGGAGCACAAATCAAAGACAACAGAAGCAGCAACAAACGCAGCCTTGTGCAGCTCCTCTGACAGTTTTGCTTCATGCAGATGCCTGTATGATTGATCTATTAGCCCCAGTATCGTCTATATCTCCAGATGTTTTAGATCCAGCATTTACTGTTGATTTCAGATCATTCCAAGTCCAAATGCATCAATGGAAAGATAATAATAAGAATAATGGTGGTAGTTTATTGGCAGTGGATTTAGATGCATTGTGTAGTGTAGAGTGTATGGGGAGTTTGGCTTTATCTGGAGTGCCATTTATAGAACCATTTAGAGCTCGGGTTGCTATTGAAGTAGGCCCTTCTTTGATCTATGATGATGATAAACAAGGTTGTGAGGGTACCATTGCAGCGCACAGCTCTCTACCACCCTCCTCCTCCTCCTTAATAGCAGCAGTACCACAGATCCCCATAGAGAGTCACCTGGATGTTGCATCGCCAACTCAACTACTAGCTGCATCCATAAGAAAATACCCACAACGACAACAACAACAGCCATGTACTGCGATCTACTTTGCATGCAGCAAAGATGCGATTGAAAATGGCATATCAACTCCCACATCTCATACTGCCCATCTGGGGGGTGCAACAGCAGAGCAGCGAGAAGACCATGATATTCATCAAATCAAGATTAATATGTCAGAATTGGTAGCCCATGATCTTACCAGAGCTCTAGCTTCTCTTACTTCGTCACTGTCATCATCATCATCATCATCAGGTGAACATTCATCTCATCCTCCAATGCTATTGGTAAATGAGACGGGAATAGATCTCCGAGTGAAGCAACAAGGAGTCGTATTAATCACAGGTGGTGATAATGATAGAAGTGTTTTGGTGAAAGAAGGATCTATAGTGCCATTTTGGTGGCCAATGTTACCTGGAGGAACAGTACGTCGACGTCTTCAAGTAACTACTACTGCTGCTTTCCAGAAAAGGACTAACACCAGTGGTGGTGAGGGTACTAAAGGTAAGACAACTACCACTCCCAACCCAAGAAATCATTGGAGCAGGGCATTTGAATGTATGCATGATGGCAGTGTTGCTATGTTGAATCTCCCGTTCCCTACACCCTCTTCATCATCATCATCATCTGCTGCTGCCGCTGATCAATGTCCTGTTGCAGTCAGTGTGAAGAAGGGAGCAGGAGGAAGAGCCAATACTTGGGTTGTGACTTTCAAACCTGGAATCAAGGTGGTCAACTATACAGGCCACAGCATTGTATGCCACTGCAATTACCCAACAGCTCAGTTGGTCAAAGTGGGTGCTGGTCAAAGTCAACATGTCAGATTGTCCAATGACGAAACTACTGGTAGGTATAGTAAGGGGTGTAGTAGTAGTGATATGGTTCAAGAGGGCATGTTGAGAATGTGGCTACCCGGTAGGAATCATTGGTCTGTTCCATTAAAATGGGACATTCATGGTGGTAATGGTGATGGTGGAGGAGATCTTACCGCTGCTATGTTGAATAAGACTACAGCAGTGTTGCATCAAGATCTTCCCTTGACAACCCTTCCTCCCCCTCCTCCCTCTTCATTGGTGAACAACAACAATGTTGGAGACACTGATCATCATGATCATCATGATCATGGAGTGGTGTTGGCTCAGACATCAAGATCAACTGATGGTCAACTCATTATTGGATTGTGGCCAGCTGCTGTATTGAAGAATACCATGCCTTGTCCTGTCTGGATCAAGCACTCTGTGGAAGAAGAAGAAGAAGGAATAACCAAGAATAGGGGGATTGCAACATTAGAGGATGAGAATGCGTGGATAGAAGTGAAACCAGATAGGATTGTTCCTCTGAAAGTTCCTCAATCTGGAGGAAAATTTGTCCAGCTATCTCTACATCAGCATCAGCGACAAAAACAAGGTAATACTGTGACGCTTATGGCTCCTCAAATGACAACTACGTCAACATCATTAGATAAAGGTGGTGGTGTAAGCAGAGGGAGTGTTCCAAACTCTCCAATGATGTCATTTGGTAGCACTTTCATGATGAATTCCACTAGCAGCACTAATCTTGCTTCAGGAGCATCTTCTAATACCAATGGCAATAATGCTGGATTTGAAGATGAGACGTGTTTCCTGCCTCCACCTGGTGAAGGCATGTCATTTAATCTCTCCTGCTTCTCCTCCGCATCTGATAATAATGATGTTAACGAGCAAGAACAGCAGCAGCAAAAGCAGCAATCAGTGGTTGAGTGTGTATTGCTGACAGAACAACCGGAAGAGTGTCTACCTGTATTACAACTGAAATTAGTAGCTCCTGTCGTCGTTAGAAATACGCTTCCAGTCGCAATAACCATTCATCAGTTGTTTAATTCGGCTGCCAACTCAACAGGTTCCTCTACTGATAATTACAATAAGACTGGTGAGGATCAAGCTGTGATGATTGTACCTCCAATGTCTGAAATACCCATCACATGGACTACCGTCAACACAAACAGTAGCAGTACTGATGAAAGTCAGAAGCAGCAGCAGCAGCAGCAGGTAAAAGTAGAGAGAATTCACCTGAGTATGATGATGACAATGGAAGGTTCACCTTCATCTTTAAGATCTCGATATCCCCTTGGACTTGATAAAAATGGAATGTTCCATGTTGTATTAGATAGTCAATCAGCTGCTGCGTACCACAAAATGATGGTGAAGAAGAATGCTGCTGGAAGTAGCAATAAAGGTAGTGCCACAAAGAGCAGGTTTTCGCTCTTCTCTGGACTTAGATCATCATCTACCACCGGTGATGACAACGATGCTGATAATGACAGTAATGTAATGGATATGAATCGTTGCTATAAAAAGGTGCATGTAGCAGTCCAAGTCAAATTGGGTCAACTATTAGATGGCCTAGTAGAAACGCTGCATGTGACGTTATCCCCAGGATGCTTCGTTAGCAATTTGACGGGTATGCCTCTTGATATGTTAGAGGGAGGAGCGTACTTGGTACCTGGAGATAATGATAGTGATGGTGGTGGCTGTGGTACTGCTGGAGAAAATAATTCATTGATTGAGCTGGCAGATGGCGCCACTGCACCTTTGTTCTGCGCATGGCAAAGCTCTGCTAATGATGCTGCTGCTACTGCTGCTGCTGCTGGTACAGGGCACAGACATGCAAGATCTTGGAGTGGGTCCAAGGAGCTGTTTAAAAGCTTTACTGACTCTCTTTCCGGCAGCAGCCATTCTACTTCAATAGAAAGCATTAGTTATGGATCATTATATCAAGGCCAAGGTGTGAGAGTGGCCATTTCCAATGAAACTGCTGCTGCTGCTGCTGCTGCTGCTGCTACCACGCCTCCTCCAACTGCTAGAAATCATCAATTTGCCCCTCCCAAGGTGCTTTCCACATCAGATATTAAACTATTATTAGACACTAATAGTGGCAATAGCAATGATGATGATCATCAGAGGTATTGGTCCCAGATCCTATCTTCCATGCCACTATCATTATTACAGCAACCATATGCAAACGGTAGACAGAATAGCAGCACCGCTAGAGGTGGCGGTCCCATCCCCACCACCTCCCATCATCAGAAATACTCGACAACTTCTACTAGAAAGAGAATACATGTTCGTCACCCAGATACAGGCCATGTCACCATGCTGACTCAGCGTACACTGAGCCATCAGGGAAGATTCCATCTAGTACTATTTAGAGATAGGCAACCTCCTTATATATTGAAGAACAATCTGGTTGGTACTGCTATTGAAGTGGCCTACTTTCCACCTGTACATCTATTGGATAATGTTGAGAATGATACTAAGAGCAGTGGAAATAATATGAATAATGGTGGTGGTGGTGATACGGGTTGGACGCACAGTTCTCAACCTAGTGCATGTATTAGACTTGATCCTGGTCAAGAATTAGAATATGATTTCCCTTCTTCACTAGGAAGTGGTAGCAGTAGTGGTGGGGGTGGGGGTAGACAGGATGGAGTGTCATCATCAATGTCGAAGAACAAAACACCTGCTGGTATGAACGATGTTAATGAAATGCATCATATGCTGATGGATGATGGTGATCCTGAAGATGAAGATGCATTCCTCGATAGTTTATTGCATGAAGATGATAGACTAGATAGCAAGACAAATAAAAGGAAGAATAACAGTCCTAGTGGTGGCAAGGCTACTGCTGATGGTTTTGATAAGAAGGAGATGAAGATGGAGGCAGTGATGAAAATGAGGTTGCTTCCAGGTAGTGGTGCTGACACACATGGATGGATGATGCCATTTGTGTTGGTGCCAGGTATGTATTCACTTGATGGCAAAACCATTGCTGTAGTGACAAAGAGCTGTGTCACCACCCATGTTGTCTTTCTTACGTCTACATTGATGGAAGGGGAAGAAGGGGAAGAAGATGATGATGCAAATGCACTACCAACAACCGCTAGCGTCATCAGTTCTCAATCTCATGCTAATGCGAGCACCACACCTCTATCTGCCTTCTTAAAGCTAGATAGTATACAGGTATGTCTCTGGGATGACGAGAGAGGAAGGTTCTCTCCTACATCAAGGAAAGGAAGAGGAGGAGGAGGAGGAGGAGGAAGGAAATCAAGGAAGAAGGAATACTCCTCTCCTATTGCTCAAGAGTTATTCGCCTGGACAATAGACCAATTATCTGCAGCCTTCCATAAGACAACTCTCACAAGGATGATGATGATGCACCACCACCAACAACAACAAGAACCACAGTTAGTAGATGAGGGTTATATAATCAAGGTGAATCTTCACGGTATACAATGTGACTCCTTCTTGGTAGATAGTGAACATCCAGTCGTACTGACAAGTCTTGCTGAAAGTGGAGAATTCCCTGGGTCATCTTTGTTATCTGATAAATATTTCAAGATACAGCAACAAGCTGCAAATAAAAAGAAGAATAAAGGTAATGGGGAGAAGTATAAACCATTGTTGACAATTGAGATGGACATCAGGCAGAGCCGTGCTAGTACTAGTAGTACTGAAAGTATAAGACCATCTTCAACAGCAACAGTGACATCATTTAGAAATACCTGGATTCATAAGTTATTTGTGAAGCTTCCCATACTTGCCGTTGGCGTTGATGATGCTTTATTAGTGTTTGTAGATGGAGCAAAGGCTACTTTATCTGGGACCTTGCCTTGTCAACAATCTTCTTTGGAATCAGAAATGACGATGACAGGATCAAGCAGCAGCAACAGCAGCCCTGGCCTATATCATTTTGCCACTCTTACTACTACTACTAATATAGAACTTGCAGCAGAAGCTAGAAATGCAGCAGGTAGCAGACTGTATGTTGCGTCTGGAACCATTGAACCAGTGAGAGTACTGCTAGATGTCCACGTCTCAGCAGGCACAGCAGGCATCCCCGTTTCCATCGACACCCATCGCTCCCCTCTAGCCCTCTCTCGCATCTCTGTCGAAAACATACTATTCCGACCTGATGTGTTAATGCGAGGCCTAGCAGCTCATGGTATGGCAGAAGCATTGTTGAGTGCTCCTGGTGTTCTGGGCAGTTTGCAGCTATTATTTAATCCAACTGGATTTGTGACATCTCTAAGGCAAGGAATGTCGGATCTAGTAGGCCTCCCCCTGGCTGCATGGCAAGCCGGGTCTGCTTCACAATTCTTGGCTGGGCTTGGACTGGGGACGGCTTCGTTTTTGAAACATATTTCAGGATGGACGTTGACATCTATAAGCGGGTTTTCTTTTGCATTTGCGCGCGCTGTTGATGCTGCAGTGACGAGGCGAGGAGGAGGCACAGCAGCAGCAGGTCATTCAAGTGGTACTAATACTATTGGTGGACTTCAAGACTTTATAATGAAGCAACAAAGTCCCATCACTAGTGCTAATAATATCACTAGCATCAGTAGTAGTAGTAGTAGTAGTAATAGTAGTGAATCAGGTGTTTTGGCAGGGATAGGGAGAGGCTTGCTGGGTGCAGTATCCCTTCCAGTAAGTGGCGCCTTGGGATTGTTGGGATCTGCTGCTGCTGGTATTGCAACATCAACTGGCATAACTCAATCTTTGGTACCCAAAAGGTCAGCCAGGGAACTGGATAGCAATATAGACGGCGAAGATGACACTGATGGTGACGATCCTATGTTGGTGGTGGTTTCATCTACAGGAGCAGCTACTCTCACCTCCCTCATTATGATGGGGCATGGTGATGCTGCTACCGACAGTCATAGTAATGCCATCACTACTGCTGCTATTGCTACCGCTGATAATAAATATGTAGGTGTGGGATTGTACCGTCCACTGATGCCTCTGATAATAGCCAAGTCAATAATAATCTACAAAGGAGCTCCATCTGCAGTGGAGATAGACAAGATCAACATCCAGGCAATATATAACCTACAAGCACCACCTGCAGTGTTGTTGACTGGTCAAGGTTTGGTCCTATTTGCCAACGGAGGGCTTGATCCTGCTCTGTTGATGCCCATGGAAGGCCTGGTGGTGGTGGAAAGGGAGTCTAGAGGGGAGGTGGTGGTGTTTAGTAAGAATGCAGTGCCGGTGGGAGGGCCGAAAGAGGCGGTGGGGAGAGCGGCGGTGGCGATGGAGATGGACAGGTTGAGTTGGTTGAGGATGGTGCCTTTGTTGAGGAGGGTAACATGTTGATATGGATATAGATAGGTAGGCAATTTAGAATTGTGCCTTGTTTAATAACAAGCGAGAGGAGGAGAGTGAAAAAGTGACCGGGGGGTCAGTCTGACTGGGACTGTGTGAAGAGTGGGGTGTTTGTGTAAAAAATGTTGTGTTTTGCGCAACCCCTGAGCATATGAATTAAACAGACGTATGTCGATAATAATACGACGTAAGGTTCTGAATTGGTTGTACAACACGGCAAAAAAACTAATGAGTCAAATATAAAATGATTCAAACCCCGCTTCTGCATGCTGACAGGGTCGTAGATATCCCCATATAGCTACCTACAGGTTTTCAAAATCTATTTCTTTCATAACTTTTAGAGTCAACCTCAATTTTAGGGGTTGAAAGTGATCGGACAAAATGATTCCTGTCGCCTGGATGCCTGTTTTGTATGGCTTGCTCAACATCGCTTCTGCCACGGGCATTGTCTTTGCCAATAAAGCTGGTTAGTAGATAAATCGGACAGAAACTCGGCAATTATTCTGCCAAAAATGACCTCCCCCTTTCCCCCGCTCACCAGCTCGTCGCTCTCCTCACTCACTAACACTCGTCCCCCCTCCTTCACCACCCCTTCCGCTCCCCTCTACAGTCTTTTCTATTTTTGAGTTTAGATTTACAACAGCACTCACATTAATCCACACACTATTCACAATGTTAGGCATGCACCTTTTCCTCAGATCAGGTGTCTTTGAGGAAAAACGCGTAGCAAAGCACAAACTCATCCCTCTGGCAGCATCATACGTCGGCTACATTGTCTTGTGCAACCTCAACCTGAACATAAACCCAGTTGGATTCTACCAGATAACCAAAATAGCAGTCGCACCTGCTGTTCTTGCAATAGAAGCTATCTGGTACAACAAGAGAGCATCAGCTTCAGTAGTTGCTTCTGTCTGCGTCGTTTGTCTCGGCGTAGGTCTTGCCACCATTACTGATCCCCAAATCTCCTCCAATCCAGCTGGTCTATTGTGTGGCTTTGGATCTGTAGGTGCTACTGCATTGTATCAAATATGGGCTGGTGTGCAACAGAAGCACTTAGAACTTGGCTCTATGCAGCTGCTACATCAATATGTCCCTCTAGCAGCAATTATGCTTGGTGTACTAATCCCAATGGTAGAACCACTAGGCTTACTAGACAAGGCTCCAGGTACCATTTTAGGGTACACGTTCACTCCAGGATCAGTAGCAGCGATTGGCATATCTTCCGTTTTAGGCCTATTGGTTAATTTATCAACATTTTTAGTCATTGGGGCAACTTCCTCCCTCACATACAACATAGTAGGCCATGTCAAGACGGTGATTATTCTAGCTGGTGGAGTGATGTTTTTCGGGGACTCTATGCCGTTGGCTAAAGCTGGAGGTATCATGGTATGTATGATGGGTATTGTGTGGTATTCAAATATTAAATTGAAAGAAGCTAGGTTGAAGAAACAAGCTTTGCCCTCTAGTACTGGGGATTTGAAGGGGCTGCTGGGGGGAGGAGGAGGAGGGAATGTAATTGCTGCTAATGGAGGAGTTGGGGGTAAATGGCAGACGGATGTTAGTGGTAGAAATACTAGTAGTAATGATGGTGGTGGCGGGGTCATACCATTGTTGACAGAAGATCAGATAGTCGCCAGAAGGAGGACAGGTGGGACTCCTACTTTTGCTGCACTGAATAGTACATAGAGAGGATTTGTTTGATATATAGCTTGGGTAGAGAGACAGTTCTAGAAGAGCGGTGGTAATCTAATTATTCCGGAAGGTATGTAAACTTTGAACTTTGAGCTTTAAATCTTCTCTCTCTATTGCAAGGAACGCCAATAGCAGGAAAATGGGCGTCAGGAGGTAGTGTCGAGGCGGAGTGTGTATGGGGGATGCTTGTAGGAGCCCGCCTAATAGTAGTGGGAGGGTTGGAAATGGAGTGGTGGTGTTTACCTTATGTTAACGATGTTTTTGTGGAAAAATGAAGGGAGCCGTTGGAGGCAGAGGCGTAACGTGGGGGTTGTCTGGAAATGAATAGAATGACTTCAGTAAGACATAGATGTAGAATAAATAGAAAAATTGTAGCGATTATACATAGTTGGCACTTTAAGTTTCTACACACCAGTGGAATCGTTTGATTAAAATTTGAAACATCGCCCATCGTCGTTTCACTACTAACTCACAACCTTAGGAGATCATGTCAGCGGTACGTACTGAATATATACAAAATCATTCCTCTTTCACACACTCTTCATCATACTGACCCCCATCCCATCCCATCCCATCCCATCCCATCCCATCCCATCCCATCCCATCCCATCCCATCCCATCCCCACAGACTGCCCCTGTCAACCCCAAACCCTTCCTCAACGACCTCACCGGTAAACTAGTCCTAGTCAAATTAAAATGGGGTATGGAATACAAAGGGTACCTAGTATCAGTAGACGCATACATGAATTTGCAGCTCGCTAATACAGAGGAGTACATTGATGGTCATTTGACGGGAACACTGGGAGAGGTGCTCATCAGATGCAATAATGTGATGCATATTAGAGGAGCAGGTGAAGAACAATAATAACAATGATGATTTGACATAAACTTGGATTATTACTATGTAAATTAGTGCTGATGATAGGAGATCAAGACATCGAGTCGTTTACAGAAGTAGTTGAGGCCTTTTGCTGAGACTTTACACTTGACAGTACTTATCTTTACTTTCTTCTCAAAACTTTATTGTTGTATGGAGGATAAAAAATGGGTCATTGTACATACACAGTATTAGGTACCTAGTTATATATGAAAAACCCATACAACAACTACAGTGCTCCTACACACACATATACACATTAGTCTCTCATCCATTTGCCTTTGTCTTCTTCCTTTTATCATCTTCATCAACATGTTGTCTTTGTCAAACAAGAGATTCATTCATTGGTTTCATTTATTAATATAGGCTCGAAATTGACAACCCATTAAGATTCATTAAGAGCGTCATTCAGGACCAGAGCAACAACAGTGGAGGCAGCAGTGACCGAAAGAGCAAGGAAGGGATCCTGTCCTCTGGCGACACAGAATGATGTGACAGCAAGAGCGCCCATTCCAGCAGAGACAAAATCATATCTATGAAATACTGTATCGGCTGATTTTTGGAGTTCTTGGACCATATTTGTGCCCATAGGCTTTATATTAGTGTTTTTAGGTGTAGAAGAAGAAGAAGAAGTATCTTGCTGTGGTTGAGAGGTGGCGAGAGTGCGGAAAGAACGGCGTGGTAGAGCTGGAGACTTCAGTTTATTAAGAGCAGTCCTAGTTGAGCATCTGATGTGGAATTGATGATGGAGGGACGTCATTGTTTGAGACATATGATTGCTGTGTGTCGACCTGGGAGAGAGAAGATGGGGGAGAAGGGAATGAGCGGGAGAGAATAGGGATGGTCTTGGGGATAGAAGTAGCGTTTTAGGGAACCCGCTTTGTCTCATCACATAATTGATAGTATCGTGATTTGGATGTGCACGTGTTGAATTGCTGCAGAGCAGGTTTATCAATACCAAAGTCCATTGCAAAACTTACTTGTAATTTATATTTCCTACGTGTCGTGGAAGCGTATAAAGGTAAACCTTAACTTAAAAGCTATATTGTTAAGGTCAGTCAATTGATTAAAAGTAGATTTAATCCGCAAGGGTGCTCACACAGCCGCTGTTAAACCAAGATCTAGTTCTGTCAAAAACAGGTGAGAAGATCAGGCGCTTGCAGATTGCTATCTTCCCTCTCTCGGCCTCATCCCTCTGTGTTTGAAAATGGGAGAGGGAGGATGCATTTTCTTGATTAGAAGTCATAGAATGCCTAACATTTGTGGATTTCCAACTGGATCTTTTCATCGCTCTATCCTCACAGCTGTAATTCACAAGCACAGTACACTTTATCATTTAAGTTGAGGTCAATACTTCCCAAAATCCACAATGCAATCTAAAACTCGAATCCATACTACTGCTGTCCTCCCTATGCGAGCGTGCTCCATTAAAGCAACTCCATTGACATCCACGCAATTTATTGGTGGTGCACATTCAATCAAGAAACACCTCCAACTCTCCCACAATCGCCAACCTACCACCTCTGTTCACCGACGCTCTCCAGTCTCCGTCAAGGCTCTCCGCAACATAGATTGGCCAGAGGCCCTCCTCTTTGATTGTGATGGCGTTTTAGTATGTATTAATATCATGTTATTACCAATGGTAAATGATCCTCTAACCAACCGTGGTCACTCACCCATCTCCATCTCCATCACCACTACTACAGGTTGACACGGAAGCAGAGGGACACAGAGTGGCATTCAACGAAGCATTCAAACGCAAATCCCTAAACCACCAATGGTCTCTCGAACAGTATGGAGTGCTGCTTGAAATTGGTGGAGGAAAAGAAAGAATGAACCACTACTTTTCCTCCTGCTCCAACCAAGAACCCTGGCTCTCCACCACCGACCCAGATCAACGCAAATCCTTTTTGAAAGAATTGCACGAGCTGAAAACTGATATTTTCAACGAACTAATAGAATCCGGCAAGTTGCCTCTCCGTCCTGGAGTTAAAAGACTCATAGAAGAAGCAATGGACAATGATGTCAAGGTCGCAGTATGTTCCACATCTAACGAGAGAGCAGTTTCCAACATTGTCAAGGTAATGCTGGGCCCCCGTATTTTCGACAACATGAGGGTATACGCCGGCGATGTAGTTCCTAAAAAGAAACCAGCCCCTGATATCTACAACCTTGCAGCCAAGGAGCTGGGGGTAAGACCAGCTCGCTGTGTTGTCATTGAAGACAGTCAAATTGGTCTGGCAGCAGCTAAAGCTGCAGGTATGAGATGTATTGTGACTCAGAGTTATTATACAAAGAATGAAGAATTTAGGATTGCTGATGCAGTGTTTGATTGTATCGGAGAAGCAGGAGATGAGAGATTTAGCTTGAATGATTTGACTACACCAGGTATTGTGGAATTGAAGAAGAAATCTGTCATTGCATTGGCTTAGTTAAAATTGTTTAGTTAGTTGTAGTAGAATGCATGCATGGCTGGTTGGTCTGCTTACGCTCCACTTGTTTATTTCTCCCCCTTTTTTTTCTTTCTCTCTTTCAATCACTTATATTAAGTTCATTATTCCCATCCATTGTTGTTACTCTTTGTATAAATATATAGGGTCGTTCTGGCTGAATCCCCCATTGCCCATGGATGAGGAAGGGAACTGGGTGGGAGAAACAAGACCTCGAGGTGGAGGAAGTGGTGCGTCCAACTTGGCTGACGTCGACGTCGACCCGTTCTGATGGATTGAGTACTTTTGTGTCGCTTGTAAAGAATTTGCTTTTAGTCTCATGCGACTTTTGGAAGTAAATTGTCTTATCTGATCTTTTGAAAAGCTACAGATAGGAAATGTGCACCGAATGTGAGGAATAATGTCACTCAAAGCTGGATTCCACCGCAGTGCGCCATATAGACCACCCTATACGCAGTATATGACAACTGGATCTCGAATAGCATTACTGGATAGCACACCCTGCAGCAAACCCTTTGCACACCCAATCAACCTCCAACGACACCGACCATCTTCCCTTACTACCCTCACCATACCTCGTGCCAAAAACTCCCCTTACCGAATAGACAACACAGAACTCCTCGTTGGCGATGTCATCCTCCTCTTCTCCTTTACCTGCTATAAACAAATCACCTCCATCATCTTCTCCCCCTCCTTCCACGGCTGGCTGACCCCTCTCAGTTTCAACGTCTACCGCTTTCTGGAATTCGGCTCTTTTTCCGCGACCATCATCCTCACCTGGATCTCTTGTTGCTGGATCTCCTCCGGCTATAGAAACAATGCAACATCGGATCTGCCTACAGCTCTAGCTAGAACCTGTAAAGCTTGGCTCATCGCTATGCCAGTAGCAGCCTCTCAACTCGTCCTCCTCACAGCCGCAGAAGAAGGAAAATGGGTCGGGGAAGAAGGGTGGGCGGCTGGCCTAGACTCTCTCCCCCTGGCTGCCAGTGGCCCAGGGGAGCCCTTTGTTACAGCAGCTGGTGTTCTAGGTCTTATGGTACTGTGGAGGTCGTATTACACTGTATATTTGGATTTTACTAATTTTTTGAGTGCCAGAGGAGCGAGGCTGGACAGAGATAAAGATGCAGAGCATTTTGTGGCTAGTTTGCAAGCTGCTCTGGTACTGGCTGCGGTTGGATGTGGGCTTATAGAGTATTTGAATGTAGTGGTCGGTGAGGATAGATTGGAGGGGTGGATGCATGCTTTGGTTAGTGGATTTACATAGTTGTAGTGTGGTGTTAGAAAACAAACAGTTGCAAGGGAAAAAGAAAAGTTTGAGGATAGCATGATGCGGAGCGAGGGAAAGAGAGAGGAGAGCGAGAGAGTGGGCAGAGAGCATGAAGTCGACTCATTATGTGGCATCCGAAATAGGCTGAGATCACTTGGAAATTTTTTGATATTTATTCAAATGGAGAGAAATATCAACTGTGTGTGCGCTTCATGGACGTATTCAGCGATCCCATGTACCTTAATGATATTTATAAGCACTTGAAATCCAAGGATAAGGCCATTATTCGCTTTTTGAACAAAAATGGATGCCGTTCTTCTCAACGTTGTTATTAAAGTCATTGAGTCTTTCAAATGTTGACATGGCAAATCTTCCAAATACATTAAAATGCCTGCTGCGCTTGTCCACTTTGACAGAGCTTTCCACATCTCCATGTTCCTTCAATAAGGAGTCTTCCAACCTTATCCAGTCTGTCGCCTGGTCTTGTCTAAGTTCTCTGTTGTTATCGGGGTGTGAATCACACAACCCTGTAGTGACTATGAGAGCACTTCCCCTCCTTTCCGGGCTTGAACACTTGGGGTTGGAACAATCATCAATATTGCCAAGCTGACCTTTTTATTTATATGCACCTTATTCCCCTTTCATTCTGTCTCTCCATGTCCGCCTGATCTAAACAAAGAAATAGCCTTTAATGTAAATGGCACCCCCCCTCTCAAAACAATAAGACTCCAAACATAAGGCACAAAGAACTCTTCAGGATTAGCCTCCTCTTCATAATTAAACCTCAACTCTGGTATTTGTCTCAACTTCTCATTTCTCCACCCTCGAGTGGCCAACTTTATTGCTTCTAATACCTTTTCAGCACTCCTCATAATCATTACTTGCTGTTGTGGAGTATCTTTGCTCTTATTAGTTTGGGGAAGTGCACCGTTATTGTTGGTAGTCATAACGGAGGTACCGTGGCCAATTTGATCGGCAACCACTGGATCTTGCAGCTTTTTATTGAAAAAGCTAATCACTGTTGTAATATTAGTCATCAACTCAGCATACCGAGGATGGTTAGCCCATGGCTCAAACACTTCTGCCTGTTGTAACAACATGTAGACTAGTTCTGGATTCTGTTGGAGAGCATTGGATAGGATGGAGTTTATTATTTCCAGCACAATCCTGAGGAAATCTGCATACAACTGGATTTCTAACTCTTTGCTCTCCCTTAATTTTATTTCATCCTTCTCTTGTCCTTTTCCTACTTCTTGATGGATTTTATGTAAGCTAGATTGTTGCTGTGACACTAGTCTATTGTACTTCTTGGCAAGCATGGTAAAGAGAGATACCATGCGTTGACTGGCATGTGATGACAGTCCAGATACATATGGTGCCAAATTAGCAAGTGCAGCCAGCGTATTAGTATGCAAATATACATCCTTCATTGTAGCTAGATTATGATGTGCAGTTCTTAACAGTAATAGTACCAACAAGCTCCCTAGTGTTGTTTTATTGATGATCTTCTCTTTGTAGAAAGGAACCGAGGGAATAGAAACTCTGTGAACATTCTGCGCAAATGCCGAATCTTGCGACAGTATGAGGGTAATAATGAGCAACATGTAGAGCTGGTTGGTGGTTTGGTCTGGTGCTTTGTACAGTGCTTCTAACAATGGCATTAAGAGTACTTCAATATCGCTTCTAGCTAGGCAAAATTCATGGAAGGTGGCATTTTTGTGGAGCAAAGCGTAGCACAGCAGCAATCCAGCTTCTCCTTTTAATGATCGTCCTAGCGCTGTATACAGAGATCCAAATGATACTGTAGTAGTTCTAGTAGCTAATGCAGTACTATTAATAACAGTACTACCACTTTCTGCTCTACTAGTACCTGTCGTTGTCGGGGGAGCTCTCCCATCTTCAGCTGCAGATTCACTCCCCACATCATCAGAATCCTTTAACTGTCTCAATGCCAATAAGTAAGGATTACTAACCCTCGGATACGCCCCTGCGCCACCACCACCACCATTCATCATTCCTTGCTGCTGCAGAGGAGCTGCAGGCGCATGAAACACTAGAGCCAGGAGAGCCAAGAGACAAGCCTCTGCCAAGGCGCCTTCTGCTGGCTTGTTGTTGTTATTATGATCATCCCTTGGTTTCAAGACGTAAGAATAAGCCTGATAAGGAATCCACCAAACAGTTGAAGCTGCTGAACGTACTGTTTGATAAACAGCTTGAGTATAGGTGGTAGTAACATGAAGACGGAGGGAAAGCGGAGGTGTGGGATCAACAATGAACCGATGAAGCAATCCAGCCACTGCTGCAGGCGCAAGATCCGCTGCTGCTTGCATGGCTGTGTCTAGAAAAGGAGAGGTTCCGGTTGGTTGGGGATGTGCAGTGGGGGAGTAGAGTTGGCTGGATGCCAAGACTAGGAGGAATCTAATGGATTCTAGTTGGAAGAGATAGGAGGGTGATGTGGTGGTTGGGGGAAGGGGGGATGAGAGAGCAGTGAGCGTTGCTCTTGTTAGTGCTTCTACTAATGAATGCTCACCTAGATCACTGAACTCATCACTATAATTGGTAGGAGAAGTAGGGCTAACGGAGGAGGCAGATGTTGGTGTGACTGCTGGTGATGGTAATGATGATGTTCTGAGAGCAGGAGGGATGGTGATGAATGCAGAGAGTTGTTGAGGAGTGAGCTGCTCTATTAAATCTTTGAGGATACAGCGAGTGATGAAGATAAGGTTGGCAGAACCCATGGTGGAGGTGTCTGATTGGAGGAGTTGTTGGGTGGTGAGGTAGAGAAGGCGTTGGCAATTGTGGGTTGTTGCATTGTTGTAGACGAGGCTGGCGGTGCAAGGGTGGATGGAATTCTCGATCTCAACTGGGTCGTAACGCGATAGAGGAGTTGAGATAGTCAATAGATGTGTCCAACCAGGATCCGTGAGTGGGATAGGGAGGTCTGAACATATTCTTTCTAGGCTATCTTGGCCCTGCTGCATTATATTATTATTACCCATTGTGATCGGGCTTTTATTGTGTGATAGGACGTTTTTACGCTTGGATACTTTGTCAGTAACTTTATCTAGGATCCATTTTCAAATGTAAGCATCAGGATACATTTGGAGGCGATAAATGAAGTCGAGGGAAGCCCAACTGTATTCAAAAGGCTGAGAAACATAAACCCCACAGCTGACTCAAAATTATCGCGTTATTTTCATTTTTTATAAGTATGGTTCATTAGAACCATCTACGTGACACTCATACCAGCTCAATTCATCATGACGAAAGCTTCCCCGACCAAGAAAAACAGAGACTTCAATCTCCCAACACTTGCTCCACTCTTTGAAAATGAGGTCTCTTCTAGCGAGACTGCACCCAAAATCCTCCTGGAAAAGCTCAGAATATCATCCTCACGTCAAGAAGATCACTCCAACCAGGATGGGAAGCCTACCAGACAGGTACGTCTCTTTTATCGCTCAACCCGAACCCCCGCCCTCCGTCTCCCTCAGACCCAACATCACCCAACTACCCTTTCTCCCATCCTTCCCGTTACCAAAATATCAACAGTACCCTAGTCCCAGGAAAGCATGGGGCTGGCTGGGAGACCATCCAGACGATGCTGCTGAGCTGGCTGCTCTCCTCACTGAGGCAGCTCCCAGACTCATGCTCCCCCCATCCTCTTCTGACACCAATAAAGCAACATCCAATGCCAGGTACACCGGAGCAGGAGGCCTCCACTCCAGATATGCTTCCTCTCTCACCACTAAACCCATTTTCAGAAGAATGGGAACCAGTATCAACATCAGGCTTAGTGAGGCCATACCAGCTTCCATCAGGCCAGGTACTGTTCATTGGCACAGGCTGACGTCAGCTGTTACGAGTGAAGATTTGACTCTTTTACAGGATACTATGAATGACCCCATTACACTGGCAGCAGCAACGGCGGCAGTAGATACTGGTTATACTAATAATGAAGAACTAGGGGCAGGGGTAGATGTGGCATTAACACCGAAAGCTGGTCAAATGTTGGGAGCAGAGGGAGGAGGAGCAGGAGGAGGAGGAGGAGGAGGAGGAGGAGGAGCATCTCTCATCAACCAGAACAACACTACAGCATCAGCAACAGCAACAGGCCTAGTTACTCCACTTACAGCAACAACACTGAAATCTCCAAGAACAGCTATACTAGGAAGCCATACAACTACTATTGACATAAATAGTGGAGGGAGGGTTATATTTTGTTTATTCGAGCCACCAGGGTTGACTCCTAGTCCACATGGTAATGGTGGGCCAACTCCTCTGTTGCCATTGCCAACTTTTTCACCATCTTCATCACCACTCGCTGCTGCCCCAGATTCCTTCTACCACCACCATCATCACCACCACCATCAACACGAACATATACATTTGTATAGAGAAAGGTGCCTAGTCCTGAAATTTGTCCCATCTCGCCTCGTAGCCCAATCAGAACAATTCGCCAATGAACTCGCTCAGCATATTGGCATTGGAGCTCCTGAAAGCCGCATCGTCAGAGCCAGCGGGCCTACATCGGATGAATGGAAGGCTGTAGCTGCTGCTGCTGCAACATTGGCTAGAAGTGGATGCACTGTTTTACAGGATGAAATAAACCAATCAAGGTGTATGTTGGTCTTGGAGTACGTCCCAGGTGACCATCTACTGACCACCAGTACCGAGGCGTTTGCGCCTCATAGATTGGATCAGACGCTTGAAGACGTAGGAAGACTGTTTGCTCTTGATATGTTGCTGGGAAATGCAGATAGATTGCCGTGTGAGGCCCTAGGATGGAGAGGTAACCAAGGAAACGTTATGTATGCATCATCACTGGGGAGAATGGCAGGCCGACTGGTGGCCATTGATGCGGCAGTGTCTCGACGTCCTCCAGGGGGGCTGCGGTCTGCTGAAGATGCTGCATGTGAGAAAGTGACAGAGCTGGCGTTGAATGATTCAGCCATTGCTAGGTCGTTGTTGTGTGAAGCGGTGGGAACTGAAGCGGCTGAAGCGGTGAGGAGGAGGGGAGATCCAGCAGTGTATGCATTTAGGAGGGGGCTGCAAGCTGGTTTGACGGCGACAGCTACTATTAAAGGATTGTTGGAGATGATGTTTGATGTTGTTGGGAAGTGGATTGATGATTTTTTACAAGATATAGAAACGACAATAGCCACTACACCAAGACCAGCAACTGGAGCTGGAGGTCTAGGAGTGGATGGTGGTAATAGTGGTGGTGGTAGTGGTGGTGGTGGCAGAGGAGGAGGGGTGTTAGGCTTGGCTTCAACAACTACTGATAGTACTAATATCAATACCAATAGCAACAATGGCAGCGGGAGTGGGAGTGGCAGTGGGAGTGGCATCAATAGCACAGTTGATGCCTTCGGGGCACTGCAAACCTCATCAATGACAAGTGCACCCTCAGTGACAACATTCAAAATCAGAATGATTACCCATGAAGCTCAAAGAAACGAATGGGTGGGAGAGAAGGTGGCTCAATGGAAGACAATATTCAGAGAGAGGTGTGAAGAACTGAGGGCTGCAGTGGAGGAGTGGCAGATAAAACGAGCTGCTTCAACTTTGACGACACCTATCACTGATGGTCATGCGGGCTTGGCAGCAACAGCCACAACTACAACAACCAGTATAACTGCTAGTAATGCACTTGGTGATGGCGATTGTGTTGGCGGTCTTAGTAATGATAATGATAATAATAATAGTAGTATTGTTAAAAGAAGAAGAAATTCCCACGATCTGGATACTAATGGTGGAAACAGCACCACCATTAGTATCTGCTCTCCGTTGGCTGAGACAACAACAACAACTGAAGAAGCAAAATGTTTGACTCCCCAGACCCTGGAAAATGTGATTGAAGACCTTCCACCATTGACCACTGGTTTTCTTGATGGCACCCACCCCATAGTAGACCTGTACGAACTCAAAGTGAGGCTGGAGCATATGCTCCAAAGACTAAGGGTACTGCAAGCAGCTACTGCCACCTCCAGACCAGTCCCACTTCTTCCCAAACTCTTCCTTGGAGATGCTGTAGCAGCTAATTCCCTCCACATGTTGAAACTTCTGGGCATTTCTCATGTTTTGAATGCAACTGAGGATTTATTGCCACCTGGAGGTGAGCATGGGTTTGAGTACCACCGTTGTCCCCTGAGAGATGTCGAAGAAGAGGACCTGTTGCCGCACATACCTGGCGCCGTGGAGTTTATAAATAAAGGACTGGAGAGAGGAGGTGGGGTGTTGGTGCATTGTCACGCTGGACGCAGCCGCAGTTGCTCTTTATTACTGGCATGGTTGATGCAGAGTCACAAGTGGAGCTTGAAAAAGGCATTGGAGTATTTACAGACACATAGGCCAGAAGCGGCACCAAATGCTGGCTACATGGCAGCGTTGTTGATGCTGGAGGAGCAATTGCATGGGAAGCAAACTGTCAAGTTGAAGAGGACAAAACCAGAGCCAAGGGTGTGTCCAGAGTGTGGGGAGAAGGTGGGGTTGTCGGAGCAATCACTGAAGGTTCATCTGAAATTGAAACATCTTCATAGTGCTCTGTCTGCTGCATCTTCTGCTGCATCTTCTGTTGCATTGGGAAAATAATAATATAAACTCTATAAGTCAAGTATTGGTAGTTTATTGATATTAGGTTTAATCTGCTATAAGTTCTGGAATTGTAAAAACAATTTGCCCAATACTTTGATATTCTTTGTCAAGAATATTCCAACTTTATCAGCATAAAACTTCCTAGATCTATCATCTCCATCGGTCAGCCAGAACCCCACCACTTCACCATTACCATACATGGAAATCTTCACCATGGGAAGTTCATCACAAGGTAAGAACTTATGGCAGCAGTATCTAGACCACTACTGTACCACTATACTACAGTACTAATATCCATTTATTACATAATCTATTCTAGTCAAACACATGATCTAATTCAAAATCAGGATCTAGCAATGAAGGACCATACACCCCCACATCTAATCTATCCAGTATCAGATTCTCTAGTGCCTCTTCCAATCCAGTTTCACCAATCAGCACTGCACCTATCACTCTGCCTTTTAGTAATAGTATCCTCACAAATGTCCTCTCATCATGATGTTCTTTATCTCTATTTCCAATTCTGATATTTGTGGGGGTATGTTTTCCACAGCATCCACCTCCATGATGACCATCATCACTCGAACCAATTCTACTGTAGCTCACCATATCAGCCGCATCTTCATCACCTAATCCCTGACCATTGTACAGTCCAAGAAGAATAACTCTTTTACCCAAAAACCTAGTAGCATGAGTGAATAATTCAAAAGCCATATCGGAGGCAGTTTCATCGGCAACACCTGCCATGCTGTGGGCGGCGTGGATGCCCGCACTACGTGCTTGGGGCCATAGTCTCATTTGAAACCATGTCCTCGGCATTGTTTGTGAACCACTATCATTGTAATCATTCTCATCATCATTATTATCAGGAGGAAAGTGAATGGAAGCAGCATCACCAGCGGCATAAATCCCAGCAATACTGGTCTGCATATCAGGACCCACCACCAACCCACCATCACCACCATTGCTTCTATCCACGTCCCTCTTTACAGTACCATCTACCCAATCTACTGCAGGATCTACCCCTATAGCACTAATAACCAGGTCAGCTTTATATTTAGCTCCATTAGTAAGCTTTATATCTAGAATAGAACGATGGTAATGAGGTGTAGTAGTATCATCTTCATCAATAGCAGTATAAGCGATGGAAGCTATTTCAGCTTGAGATTCTATGGTGACATGAGCTGGAAGCGGAATATGGTTGGGAGAGGAGGAAGGAGAGGAAGTGGTAGATTGAAGGGAAGATGCCCATCTCGGTCCAACTGCATGTCCTAGCATCCTCTCTGTTATTACTACTACTTCTTTTTCCTGCTTCTGCAGCTGTTGTTGTTGTTGTTGAGAGTGTTCTACTTGAGCATTATAGTCAGGTGCATTGCTGGTCTTATCGCCCCCACTATTCTCCTTCTTCTTCTCGTCTTTGCTACTCATACCAATATCTTGTTCTCTATACAGTTCCTCTAATAAAAACTGAGCAGCGTCTACATCAAAGAAAGCATCCCCAATATGACCATGTTTCACTACCCATATTATTTCCACCCCTTTTAGTGCATGTACAATTTCAAGAGCGATACCGCCATTGCCCACTATCACCACTCTCTTTGCATCCTTCAGCCTTGATTTCAATTGGTCTACACTATGTGTGTCACGTAATGTGATAATTGCATCTTCTTTTCGGGGAGAGCATCCTTTGAGGGAAGGAGGGAGAAGTATTGGGCAAGAGAGGGGTCTGGGTCTGGCCCCGGTAGCAATACATAGCTTGTTGTAGTGGAGAAGAGTGCCTTTGGAGAGACAGATGGAGTGTTGGTCAGGGTTTAAAGAGATGGCTATGTCTTTGATAATGGTGAGGTTAGGGTATGGGAGCTGGTCTAGGTGTTTTTCTTCAACTGGTGATTTAGTAAAGGGGGAGAAGGGAAGAAGGGGGGGTGGGGGGGTAAGTGGATATGTTTGTGTGTGTCAAAGTGGGCAAGCTTGGTTGGGGTGTTTGTGTTCAGGTAAGCCCTCTATCATGATCAAAATGTACTGCCTGGATAGATATCCAATAAAACTTACTTTTGAGTTCCTCTATAGTTCTAGTGATATGTGCTACTACGCTAACACCCTATATATATATATATATAGAGAGAGAGTGTGTGGGAGGGAACAGAGTGTGAGTGTGTGGGAGGGAACAGAGTGTGAGTGTGGAAGAGGGGGGGGGGACATGTCAGCGGATGAGACTTGAAAAGAAGAAACCGACCTTGAGAACCGTGTCTGCTGAAACTAATGTCACAGAGGCACTGGGACAGAGTCTGCAAATTTCTTCTGCACAGCAAACTCCGGCCACACCTCCACCTACTACTATATAATTTGCATGTGGAAGTGTAGACTGGTGAAGGCTTGTTTCCTTTGTTTGTGCACTAGAAGGTGCCATTGTCTCATTCTATAAATTCACTGTGGTTGTATTTTGTGTTAAGAGAAATCAAATGGGGAAAATGTGCACCAAATTTGGAATATTTTCGTAATTTTGTCAAAAGCCCCTGGTTCGGCACTCGGTCGACAGGAACGGTGCTTGTCAGAGCATTAAAAGAGTGACCTGGGCCATGTGCACCTCAAAATCTACATCATCACAGACAATTGATTAGTTATAGACCACATAAAGTCGGTTGAACAGCATAATCGTCATGAAAGTGAGAACTAGTGTCAAAAGAATTTGCGATTCCTGTCGTGTTGTCATAAGACGAGGGAGAGTCTACATTATTTGCAAGGCCAACCCAAAGGTACGTCTATTATATTTATCATCCACTGACAAATCTCCCTATATCCCCCAACCACAACTAATTCCTTTTCATCACCTCATCGACTCCCTGTCTCTTCGCAGCACAAGCAACGCCAGGGTTTCCACACAGATGCTTTCGTGGCTACAGATACACATACCTCCGCAGCAACCCTTCAGGTCCCTACAACATATCCAACATTCCAATCTCTTAGGCAAGGTTTAGATACGGGCTCATCTATAGGCACCAAGCTATGGCAACAATGGAAAAATCTCTTATAGTTAGTTAACACCAGTGGTATTTATTTATTTAGTCAATTACTCATTCACCTCAGTGTACACATTATACATAATATTATTAAAGGCTTGTACAGTATAGCATTCGTGTAAAATCATCATCTAGAAAGAAATTTATATATTGCATATATATCGGTACCTGTATGTAGATGAAAGCAACATCATCACCAACACTACTGGTTTCCAGCACCATTACCACTTCCATTGTTGTTATGACCATCACCATTATCATTGCTACCATCATCAGGTCCTCTCCCCAAGACTTGCTCTAATATCCTGCCCAACTGTTCAGCTGATACTGGTGGAGTATTATTATTACTGGCTGCTGGAGCAGTAGTTGTAGCAATAGCAGTGGTGGCGGTGGTTCTAGTCGGAGGCTGAAAAGGCCCCCCTCCTTCACCTCCTCCAAGGCTAATCGCTTCTTTAAGCAGAATACGCACATCAGCCAAATCAGCATAGTTGGGGGACGCAACCACCCACACATCCTCCACCTCCACCTCCCCACCCTCACCTGCACCACCTCCATTATCCCCAGTTTCCTTGGTCAATTGAAAGCCCAGGGTCTTCATACATTCCTCCGCATGTGGCTTAGACCCCAACCTGTCATGGAACCCTTTATTACCAGCCCTGATTCTTCTATATTTTTCTTGGACAGGGTGATCTACCAGATTCTCTATAAATCTCAACAATGTGGTAGCAGCCAAGACAAACTCATCATTATTAGAGGAGGAAAGAGCTGACTTCATGTGGCCGAGTGCAGTCGCCAGCTGGCGTGCCATTGGAGGTACTTTGGGTTTCATGTGTTTAACTATGGCAGCCCTGATAGCCTGGAGATTAGCGCCCCTAATTTCCTCTAGTTTGATACTGTTACTGTAGACGTGGAGGGTGGGGAAGGCGGCGATGCCATGGAGGGAGGCAAGAGTGCGATTGGCCGGCGTTTCTTCGACATCACATTTGATGACGAGGAGGCGGGGGGAATACTCAGTGGCGAGATCTGATAGTTTAGGGGCGAGCATTCTACATGGGCCACACCAAGATGCAGCAAAGTCTAGGAGGACTAGTTGGCCAGATTGTTGTGATTGGGTGAGAAGGGAGTCTAGCTCTGCCTGGCCATTGGTAAGGGTGTGGACATTATTATTCATGTTGGATGCCATTGTTGTTGACAGAGTACAGCTGATTGAAGTATATTCTTCTTAAGGTGTGATACCTAGTTTAGCAAGTTCTCTCTTAGCCCTGTTGATATCTTTTTTAAGAGCTGCAGCCTCTGAAGGGACAGTGCGGAAAGACGCGAGACCAATAGCAAGAGAGACGGCACAGTAGACAGCAAAGGCGGTGATGATCAGTGCTGGCGACTGCAGAGCGGAGGAAGGTGTGGTGAGCTGGAAACCTTATTTGGATTGAGGTGTGGATGAGCAAAACGTACGTAGAGAATGATGGTGTGGGCTGGTTCTGGGAATGACGAGGTGACCAAATATAACCAAATGGCAATCAAGACCAGTCCATGTAGTAGAAGTCGCGTAATTCGAAGCATATAATCCAACTAGTGACTATGAATGTATTTATGCTCGGTTTGACGTCGAAGAGAGTGGCCTCTTCATACATGTAAATGAGCAGTCTTCGACGTCAAACGATCCTGCAACGACTCTGTGTGAAAGAAACTGGGAGAGAGACATGGAGGTACAGCACTCTGACTGAGCCTGGATTTTTTTACATTTAATCTGTACAAGCATACGGCTATACCGAGTGCCTCCACTTATCTCAAGCCAAGGAACCAAGTCAATGCCAGGAAAAAGAAGAACGGAATGCAGTCGTTCGTTTTCACCGCTCTCCGACTGTACAGATGTGAGCACACCCAATATTCTGCACCTCTTTCCGGGTATAAAAGTTTGCCTCAATGCTCAGATACCATCATACTATAAGTATACGTGATATATCATTTTTCCGAACTAGGATGGCTTATCACCAGTGACTTCAACAATATACATTTTGAAAGCAAATCATAGCTCTGCTCAATATCCTCCGGAAAGACACGAACAAGGGGGTCGTCTTCATCACCACTACTTCAATACGCCGTATTAAACGTAGCATAGAGTTTGCAAGACCGTTTGGTACCAATTAAGCCGATTGTCACACACACATCCCTCTGCTGCCTCTCTCCAGCAGAGGGCCTAGCAAATGGAATCCAATCAAACCATCTCAAGCAAGCTGTCCATTCTTAAATTAGCTGGACTCCAATGTATTTGCGAACAGTTAGGTTTACCAAAATATGGCAGAAAATCCTTGCTCCAACAAAGAATAATCAACCATCATACAGCTGTACAAAATGACACTGCACGCTATGCTTCTGCCGAGAGCATTATAAACAGAGTGTACTGGATGTCTAGATATGCAGGACCACAATCAGGAGCACCAACATTAGCTAGAACTACAGGTACTACTGCAATTCCACCATTCCAACCACCGCCACCATTGCCATCCTCATCCTCATTACCAGCAACTGCCGCCACTGCAGTTTTAGAACCTACTGACCGCAGTGGTGGTCCAGCTGCCACTACCACCATCAACCGCACACAGAGATCTACCTATAATAACAGTTCTATATCAAGGGATAGTATCAAATGTATTTGTCATATTACCAATCCTGATCTCCCTCTTATTCAATGCCAAAACCCTAAGTGTGGTATATACCAACATCGTACTTGTCTCGGTCTTCCTGTCCTCCCTCCCTCCTCTCTCTCTGGTGGAGTTGGTAGCGGTGGCGCTGGAGCTTCTGCAGGTGAGAGTGCTGCTGCATCAGGTGCAGCAGGTGGTAGTAAGACCACTATTGACTCTAGTAGTCTCCACAATTTCACGCCAAAGAAACAAAAACAACCACCAGGAGAGATCCATTACTGCGAATATTGCAAATTCGAACTCTCTGACCCATTCTGGCTCCCCTCAGAAAAAGCCATCCTCCCCCCCTCTAAGTTGAAACCAGTACCAGGCGCATCACCCGTCATCACCACCAAGGGCCCCGTCCACAAACAAAAAGCTGAACGCGTCTTCTTCCTCTCCACCTCCCAAGTTTCAGCCGCCCGAGACCCCACCAACCCCCTCAAAATCCGGCTCTATTGTGTCAAAGTTGCAGATGAAGTTCCAACGAGAATCCACTGGCCTAAATATGCCGACATTAGGATCAACGGCATGCCAGCGAGGCCATACACTAGACCAGGGTCGGGGACGCTGGGGATTAATCAGAGAGATTTCGCATTGGATTTGAGTAGATATGTAGTGAGTGGACGAAATACACTCATTATATCGGGAGCTGATCCTGGTGTGTGGATTGTGGGGTTGCAGGCCGGTATGACACGTAGTGTGGAAGAAATTAAGCAGCTGTTGACTGTTCCTGAGAGTGTGGAAGAAGCTGTTGAGAGAGTGAAGCATCTAGTTGGTGGGAAAAGTAGCGGTAGCGGAGTAGAGAAGGAAGAAGAAGGTGGAGGAGATAGAAATAAGGCCGCCCCTACTGCTGCCCTCGCTGCTGCTGCTGTTGGTAACAGCAATGTTGATGACAAGGCCAATAACACTATCCCGCCGCCTCCTCCCTCTGATGATGATGACATCATCATGATTAGTCAGCAAGTCATCTCCCTGAAAGACCCCTACTCACACACCAGAATGACAACCCCCGCCAGATTCACCGACGTCTCCGGTCTCCAATCATTCGAACTAGAATCATTTTTATCAATGGTAATGAGAAACAATAAATGGCAAGACCCCACTACTCTGCAAAACTCATCATTAGAAAAGCTACAAAGAGATGTGTACATCAGTAAAGTGGTAGAAGCACTAGCTTCATTGCCAGAGGTGGAAAGAATAGAGATTCAGGCTGACGGTACATGGAGACCTGAAGGAAGCCAGGGACAATGGTTTTCTATATTGGAAGAGGTTGGGGGAGTGAGGGAGAGGGTGACAAAAGATGTGGAGGCTTTGGAGGCATTGGAGAGGGAGAGGATGAGGATGGAGGAGGAAGAGAGGAAGAAGGGTAATGGTAACGGTGGGAATGGTGGTTCGGATGAGATTGTCATTGATCTTTGTGGATCTAGTGATGACGACGATGATGATGATGATAGAGAAGAGGAGAAAGGTGATGGTGGTAGTGATGGGAAACATGGTACTGGCAATAATCCAGCTTCAGCATCTACTGAAGTCAGAGGAGGAGGAGGAGGAGGAGAAGGAGGAGAAGGAGGAGGAGGAATTGGTCACCATGTGTCTGTAGGAACAAAGAGGAAGCAGCCTGAATATGTAGAAATATTGTCTGAATGACAAGGAGCGATTAGTTAGTTGGCTTGTGTAAAAGTGTTACACTAAATAGTATGAATTGTAGCATTGGTATTGAATTCAGATTAAGGGTCATTTATAAATCAAAAAAAAATCCCTAAACCCTAAAATTATATTTAGAATTTAATTTAATTTAACTTTAAAAGTATTTATACTATTTACTTAAGAGGTTTTGTTGTTTATTTGTGTAATACAGGTGGGGGTCCAGTGTGTTTCTTGGTAACCTCATGCATGGTGGTTGTATCTGCATGCTAAAAGCAAAACAAAGAAGGGTGGGCGTATTTGGCATGTGCGTCAACCTTCTTCTCAAGGAAGAAAAGCGGTGGTGACTCGCGAGTGTGGTAAAAGTTCTAGAAAATGATTGTTTTAGTAGTAGTAAGTTTAGTCGAATTGAATTTTCTCAAACTGTTGTGTAATATCATCCTCACCATGTTGTTGTTGTAGTTGTTGTTGTTGTGTCTGTGTATGCAGCCTTCTTCTACTGCTCCTCCGCCTCTTCATCATCTTCTTTTTCCCTCCTTCCAGCTCGACTGGAATGGGTTTCCCCTGCTTGGTAAACAACTCCTTCACTGCTGTATCCATAGCCTCTATGATCATTTCTGGATTAAGCATCAAACTAATATTCTTATGCAACCACCACATTTCACAGTGTTGCTTTAACTCCTCTGTCTGTAAATGCAAACACGTCCCTTCCTCTATTATTTTTATTTTTTCCTCTGCCGTCAGTTCCTGCCACTGAGGCTGCTTCCAAATAGTTTCAGCTTTGAGATGCACATATGAACTTTCAGTATTATTTGCTGCTACATATGTAATCCCATTCACTGGCTCAAAATCACCGATCATCTTTTGAGCATACATATTATCGTGGGCGAGACCTCCTGGTCGGGGAGCTATGTGCACCACCACTGCTTTTTGAGACATGAAGGGCCAGTTGCCCATTGTTGCACCGTGCACATGTATGATTATACTGGCAGCATTCCACATGTGTGCCTGTTCCTTGAAACTCTTCCCTTCCATATACTCCAATGAAATATCAGCAAAGCTAGAGTACCTTCCCTGCAATGTGGCCATTATATCATATATGTTGATAATTGACCTCCCTGAGGTGTACCATCTGTTGATCACCAGAATCTCCACCCTTTCAGCAGGGGGCACTGGGGCCAGTGCGTTTGCATTAAAGCCAATACAATCACCCATCCTCTGCCTATAACTCTGCATGTACTCTGGAGGCACTCCTTTACGGCCTCCACCCCACTCAGGGAGGCCCCTGCACCACCAAGAGCCCCTGCATTCTGGCCCCACTCCCACCAGGGCTTTCCGGACAATGGTAGCTTGGTTGTAGGAATGCGGTGAATCTATGTGTCTGATGGGGTTTGGGGTGATGCAACCTAGTGAAGTGGTGATAAACTCAGGCATTTCTGCTGCTTCATTCCATCTAGCTGGAGGGAAGAGTTCTACAAGGTGTAGGGTAGGGTCGTTATCGTAGGAGCATCTATTTAAGAACTTGCATAATGTGTAGTGAAGGGTGGGGAGCATTTCACCGACATTATGCTGGAAGTTGTATTCTGCTGATGATGACCATAGATAGGCTTCGTGCTGCTCTTGGTCAGCACCAGCGCCACCGAGAGGGGTGATGACGGTATCCGCGGGGAGGGAGGAGAGGAAGTTGGTGCCGCGGACCAGGGGAGGGTCGAGCCAATCAATGTCTGGGTTGTAATGAAGCCAGTATCTGACATTGATGGGTGGTATTTGGACTGATTCTGGGTTATCTGAGATATAGTAGACTTTGCCTTGAAATAATACTATGTTATAAAAGGTGCATACTGTAAAGTGGTCGTTGTTGTCGAACTCTTGGCACTGTGCAATGGGGTTGGGAGAGAAGACGGGGATGGGTGTGTTTGAGAGGAGTGGGCGAATGGTTGGTTTAGAGCCGTAAAATGCAGGCAATGGTGTGTCTGAAACAGCAATGTGGTTGTCGTCTACACATTTACCTCGTGAGAAGAAGGAGGGAGCAATTCTAGGGCCTGGAATGAGTGACATGCTACTAAAAGTAGCAGTGTCAGCAAGACAACGAGTTTACTATGCGTCATAATAATAGCCAATGGAATACTCAAGGTGCTAAAATTGCTAGCATACGTGATTATATCGACTTAGAAAGACCAGATCGATATTGACAAGATGCAACGGAAGAAGGTGGTGTCTCTGTGCAGTTTTAGAGGGAAAATACAATTAAAAAATGCTTTTATATACTTCATACCATATATAGGTGTACGATCGCATAGGCATCGACAGCCTATTTTTATGGACCTGACACGTCTACACCTCTCAAGTTGGGGAAGAGAGGCATTCGAAGGATGGAAAGAGAGGCCAACCAACAACAGCTCCTTCCGCACTTTTCTTCTCTTGCCTACATCTAGAGACGACACGTTGTGCAGCTGATCCATCTTTAAGCAAAATGGCAAAGCCTTTAAATGTGCCCCAAGACCAGCTGCTGCACCAGAGAGGAATGAGGAGGAGCATCAAGCTGATGGCTGAGCACCCAAAAACGGAGCGGACCCACCCACTTAACCCCGGTACCTCCATCAGTTTAGTTATTCTATTTGGTACCTTAACCTTGAGGGTACCTACACCGGGTGAAATACAGACACTCGGCCTCACTTTCCACAGTTTTGAATTCATAAAAAAAAAAGCTGTTAGCAAGATGCCCCAAAATAGGGGAACTGAGCAAACTCCATACTTGCAAATAGGGAGCGTCAAGGTAATCGTGGGGAGCAATGGGGACTACGAGTTGAAGAAGCTCCAGCAAGGCAAAGGACGCAGTTCCAACCGCTCCAACGCCTGCGAAGTGATCCACACCACCACTGACTCTGATGACCAAGAAGACAGCGAAGTCACTCCCTCCTCTTCCTCAGATGACAGCTTCCTAGATGACTATTTTAATCAGCTAGACAAAACAAACTCACAAGAAGATGATGTTGGTGAACACCAATACGACTCCGACAGTGAAAATGATGAGGGATTGGACCTCATGCGACGCTTTGCCAACAACACCATTGATGGCACCGAGGGCCCTGTGAATGACGACACAGATGATCATGATAGTGAGGAGGACAGCAGCAGTGAAAAAGAAGATGATGATATGGTTCAGTATAAATCTACACTAGACCAAATGTATCCAGTACAAACAGCAGCACAACTTGCTGCAATCCACCCAACCTTCAAATCAACCGCTAAAGAAATGGCACTTCATCTGGAAAACAACAAGAAAGCTAGAAAAAGATCTGCAGTCAAGGGAGCCAGAGGAGGCAAACTCGCTCCAGGAGAGAAGAAGAGAAATAAAGCTCAACTACGAACAGAAAAGCGTGCCGCTAGATCTGCAGCCAAGGGCTTTGATCTTTCCTCTGTCGACAGAAAGCTGCGCACCTTTGTGGAGAGTGCTCAAGACTTGGACGGTCTCTTCCTACCTTCTCTATCGTCTCCGGTGGTCAGAAAGGTAGTCTTTCGACTTGCTTCATTTTATGGTATAAAAGCCACAGTACAAGGCAGTAACAAAAGACGTATGGTCATATTGCAATCAACTCTCAAGACTGCCATGCCTGATGCGGAAGGTGTGAGGGGGATTGCCGAGTTGCTGCGTAATTGGGAGGCGTTGGAACAGAAGGGAGCCGTTGCTGATGGTAGAGCTGTGACATTGAGTGGGAAGTTTGCTGATTTGTTACATGAAATTGAGAGTGATGATGGCACTGGAAGGAAGAGAAGAGGCAAGCATGACGGTGGTGGGAAGAAGAACAACAACAAGAGCGGTGGTAGTAGAGTACATGGGTCATCACTCAGGCCCGTTGCATTCGTCAGCAGTGGCGTTATTGGTGGAAATGATGATGATGATGTTGAAGAACTAGAAGAAGAGATGGAGGAGGAAGAGGTGGTGGTGGTCGTAACCGACCAAGTCACCAAGGCCAAGGCAACCACCCAACTTCTCCATGTATATGAAGATAACAGTGTAGAAGAAGACAATGATGATCAAGGACCAGGTCTAGGTAGTGTTTTCCAATATAGCAGAACCATTACATCTCAAAGAGAGGGTATTACCAACGGAGGAAGACTGCTGGGTCTGGGAGCTGCCCTGGGCATTGGATCTGATGTGTTCACTAATAATAGTAGTAGTGTACAAGGGAATGCTCCATCTATTAATGGTACAAGACCTAAAAGACAAGGAAAGAAGAAGAAGAGGGGTGGTAATAATATGATGGAAGAGGGTGATGATAATGTTGAGGAGGAGGATGGCGTTCGTCAAGGTCATCATGGTGTGTCTGGGGATTTTGCCTACTTTGAGAAACATGGAAGTGGAATAGGATCTCGCCTGCTATCAAAGATGGGGTGGGAGGTGGGACAAGGGCTGGGACAAAGGGGAGGTATCGCTGAACCAATTCAGGCGACGATGAGAAGGAAGAATTTGGGGCTCGGAGCGTAGGAGTTGGGAGTGGGAGGAGGTGATGGTGATGGTTCTTGTATAGTAGAGTAGTAAAAGAATGTGTATGTATCGTATTTATACGAATAGTGTACCATGTGTAATTGTGTAAAGTAGTGAAATGAGGCAGTGTGTGTGGGTGTATGGTGGTTGAACAGGAGGGTGGGTGGACCCATAAGGATGGGTTTCCTGGAGGGGGCAGTGAAGGTATAAAAATGGGAGGGCCACCTCCACACACCCTCTTTCATTTGCTTCTCTTCGGAAGCAAGAGTTTGGCAAGGTTACGGGCGAGTTTTCAACTTCTGCATCCAGAAGTGCATTTGACTTCTTTAATTCTACAGGAGAAATAATGGCCGAGAATGAACCTGTCCTTGCTGAAGCCATTGCTGAAGATGTAGTTGCAAAGAAGCCTCGTGGGCTTATATTGCGCTTGGATAATGGTACAGTAATAAGTAATAGAGATGAAATTACAAAGGGAACTGATGAAGTAGTGTGCCTCCGTCCAGAGGATGCATATGAGGCGGGATTGCTCTCAGAGGCGCATCTTCTTCGAGCACAGGCTTTACTTTGTGAAGTTCATGCCAAGCTCCCAGAAGAAGGTCCTCTCAGGAGCATTTCCACTGGAAGCAAGAGAAGCGCTGATACTGGTGTTCAGGTAGGGAGAGATTTATTCACCCTGCTGTGTCTATGATTTCAATCCCCCTCCCTCTCTCCCTCTCTTCTCTTCCTTTCCCCATAACGAACTCGTTATTTACATTTCCTATTATACCTTTTTCACAGATTGGAGAAAGTTTCAAACGTTCAGAGGGTGGCCCAACTCCCATTGCCTCTGCTCCTACCACAACAATGGACACCGCCACCTGGGGTCCCCTGGCAAAGAACATCATCAACAAGACCTGTGAAGTCATTGGCCATGATGCTCACCTCTTCCAGAACCCAGTTAATGCAGAGCTTGTCGCAGACTACTACAATATTATCAAAAGCCCCATATGTTGGAATGAAATTGTTCAGAAGCTTGATGCTGGCAGGTACCCCACTCCAATTGAGTTTTATAATGATGCAGATTTGCTGTTCAGAAACTGCTTCACCTACAACCCAGTAGGCACTCCAGTATATAATCTTGGTGTCCTTTCAGAGAATGCCTTTGAAAAGGAGTGGGCAAAGACCCCGTTTTCCGCTATGGTCCCACCCAAACCTCGCAAGCGCATCAATGCCGCCCGGGGCCCTCGCAAGCCCGGCGGAGGCGGCCGCGGCAGCTTTGGCAACGGCGGAGGCGGCCCCATGGGTGGCGGTGGCGGCTCTGGAAGAGGCAGAGGTGCTCCTCCAGGCCCTCGGCGTCCTCCAGGACGCCCCCCTGGTGTTGCAAGGACCAAATCAGTCAACTCATACAAGGCCTATCAAAACCTCCCCCCGGAGAAGCAAGCGCAGCTAGCTCAGGCCCTCCAAGACGAATCCGTCCTCGCTACCAAGATGAATGGCGTCATTCAAATTCTCAGAGATGCCAATGAACTCGGCAGCAATGAAGAAGGAGAAGTCGAGCTGGATCTGTCTAAAGTCTCCCCATCGGTGGTGTGGGCTCTGTATGAGTTCATCTTTGGACGTGGTGCAGCTGCTGCTGCGCCTGCTCCTTCAATGGGGCCAGCGCGCTCTGCTGGGAGGTTGTTCACAGAGGATTCTGATTATGATCCCATGGATGAAGATGATGATGAGTGAGTGAATTCTGTGTGTACATAGAGCAAAGTTTCTCTATATGGAAAGAAAAGAGATCAAGTTGCAATGCAAACTTGAGACATGTAGGGTAGATATACAAAAATCAAGTATGAAGAAACAACAACCCAACAAAACCTAAATAAGAAAAGAACCTCAACAATCATTTTTATTTTGCAAGCAAAAGAAAAAAAAAGGGTTGAGGGAGAGTGTGTATAGCTTTCATTTTGTTGAAAACAACACCCAGAAAAAACGCCGTCGAGGCAGAAAAAGTTGAAAAAAAAATCCATCGACCTAACCATTCTATTTCAGTCCCACTGATTATTACTTTGGACATTTTACATTGCTTTACACAGACGTAGCAGCTGTAATTATAGCCATACAAATACCACATCAAATCAAACCACATTTCCTTACTTCCCATCCTACTTCATCTCTTCCTCTGGGTTGCCGCCTTTTGGCCGATTATTGAAAAAGGCGAAAATTGTACGTTGCTGAGCAGCAGCTTCCTGTGCAGCTTGATCAGCTCCACCACCGCTACTGCTATTCTTCTTCTTCCCCTTCTTACTTTCCTTCTTTGCTGCTTCCGTCTCCACCTGCTGATCACGCACAACTGCAGCACTAGTGAAGCCAGTACAAGCAGGAACCTTCTTGTTTGTTTTCTTTGTGTTCTTCCTCCTCCTCTGTCCCACAGCCTCAATTGCATCAAGATTAACTCTACTCCCTCCCCTCTTCTTATTCTTATTATCACCAATATTAATTACATTCCCCGAGCAGTTGTCACACTTCCCTCCACAATTATGTCCAGCTGGCGTTGTCTCCCCAAAATAATTCAACAACATCCCATGTCTACACAACCTACCTTCTTCACAGTATTCCTTCATCTTCCTCAGCATGTCCATCTCCTTTTCAAACCCTCCTCTCTTCTTCCTGCTGCCAGCATGGAGCAGATTGATGATACGGGGGACATCCCGGGGAGCGTAATATAGAATGCATTCAGATGGGAGTCCGTCTCTTCCTGCTCTTCCTGCCTCCTGATAGTACCCCTCCATGGCTTTACTGAGGGTAAAATGGATGACATACCGGACATCAGCCTTGTCGATGCCCATACCGAATGCAATGGTGGCAACGACAACGGTGATTTTGCCGCTTCTCCAGTCGTTTTGGACTTGAGTGCGTTGCTTGGGAGTCATTCCAGCGTGGTAGTGGTATGCTTCTACTCCTACACCATCTCTAATTTGTTGAGCTACACATTCAGAATCATCTCTTGATAGGCAGTAAACAATGCCTGTCTCAGTTTTATGATCAGCAATGTAGTTGAGCATGTGTTCTTGGTACACTGGTATTCCCGTTTCCGGTACTTTGCTATAGTCTTTTTGGATGACTTTAAGTGTCAGGTTTGGCCGGAAGAATGAAACTTGAAATTGTGCTGGTTGTCTCAACAGTAAGCTCTTGGTGATGTCCTTCTTCACTGTTGCAGTAGCAGTGGCAGTGAGTGCCATGACTGGCACGTTGGGGAATCTCTTAATCCTCACTGCTCCTATTTGTTTATAGTCAGGACGGAAATCATGTCCCCAGGAGCTGACACAATGCGCTTCATCCACCACAATCCTCGCCAATAAACCCTGCTCATTCAATCTTGCCAGCGCATTTTGTAACACCGTCCCTTTGACCAGCTGCTCTGGCGTGACATATAAAATTTTGGTCGTCAATCTCCCGTCTTTATGATGCAAATCCATTAGCACCGCTCTGCTCTCCGTCTTCGTTTGTTGAGAAGACAAATACGAAGCAGGAATGCCCCCACATGTCGCCATTTCACACAACGCTTGTACTTGATCTTGCATCAGACTGAGCAGAGGGGTGATGACCACTGTGAGCCCTCTGGAGACTACAGCAGGCAGCTGGTAGGTCAGTGACTTCCCTCCTCCTGTCGGCATCAACACAAACACATCCCTCCCAGACAATGCTGCTTCTATGATTTCTCTCTGTTGCGGGCGGAAATTGGGGTTGCCAAAAATACGAGTGTTTGCCAGGTCTATTTCATTTAGTGAAGTGTCCTCTATAGTGAGAAGTTGCCACTCTGGAAGAGGATGAGGCTGGAGATGGTGGTGCTTGAGATTGCGATTGAGGTTATCATCATCAGCCCTATGTGTATCTCCTCTTTGTAAAGGGGGGTGCCCCATTCCTGTAAATAATGTAGGCTGTTGGAATTGTGGTATGTTCTCTTGACGTTGACTAAAGGGTAATGATGATGGTAATGGTGGTAATGGTTGTGGTGCGACTGCTCTGGTAAGGTACTGAGGTGGTTGTTTTTGGTTGAATGTAGGCATATTTCTACTATTTTGGAAACCATTACTATTGCTATTCATTAACATTGACGTTGGAGAGAGATCATGTATTCGTGATGGTGGTGGTGGTTGAATATTCCCAAATAATTGTTGTCTAAAGTCCTGCCTGGGTTGTTGCTGAGGTTGTTGGGATTGAAGAGGAAGAGGGAGAGATTGTTGCTGGTGTTGGTGTTGGTTTTGATGATGTGTTGGGTGTCTAAAGTCATAAATTGCATCATCCTCTTGATCATCATATTCACTATCATCTTCTATGACGCTATTCTCCTCGTAAGAATCCTCTCTATCACCATCACTGCTGGAAGAATGCAGGACAATTTCAAAGATGCTGTTGTCGAAATCCTCTTCTGTAGGCTTGGATTTCTTCTCGATGTTTTTGTTGGATTTCTTCTTATTGGTGGTGGTGTAGTTGGTGATGTTGTGAGGGAGGTTGGTAATGGTATTGTTTTCACCTGGAAGGTCGTCCTCGACTTGACCGTCGTCTTCATCTTGTTGTTGGCGGGAGAGGAGCCAGTCGAGGAAGACGTTGATGTTGGAGTCATCGCTCATCACCTCGTTTGGCCTGAGTTTCTTTTCTATGAGATAATCGCTCCAGAACTCGTAAAGGGTGTCCGAGCCTATGGTTTCTTCGTATCCAAAGACGTCTAGAAGCCTATCAACCAAAGGATGGCGCATTTTGGAAATCGTCCTTCTTTATTATTGAAAATTGCCTTGACTTGCCAGTGGTGAGGCCTACAACTGATCCCAACTACTCATATGGTCATATCAATGCAGTTAACATAATAGGGAAAATAGACAACGATTTGAACGAGCAGTCTGTCTTCATGAAAACTTGCAAAATTCGCATTCTGCTCTCTCTCCAAATTTCAAATTCAAGTTTTCAGGACAGGTAGCCACCAAATCATCGTTTTTTTTGTATTCAATCGTACTCTAGAGTAGAATAGCACTGTCAAAATGAGAGAAAGTGGGAGCTGTGGAGAGAAAGCTTACAACCCAGCAGCACAAAACAAATCATTGGGGCCCTCAACCTCAAAAGATACCAAGGACTCTAGCTTGATTGGTGCTGCATGGGGTAATGCAAAGCCAGCAGTTCATAAAGGTGCGTATATATCTCGATCCAAATCTGGAGTTATTTCAATTTTCCCAACGGCAAACTTTCCGGCCTCTGTCTCACCACATAACACCAACAACACCCCTTCCCTTCTCCTCTCTAACCCACCAATAGCTTTCAAAATGATGGATGCTGGAGTTGACTGGCTTTGTGGTAGTGTTCCAGATGGAAAATCACCTAAACTGGGCCTACATCAATCTCAAGACTCTGATTTCAGTGCCAGCCTCGTAATGAGCTGTTCATCAGCTCCAGGTGAAATGGTTGGCACCCCTGCTGCTGGGTCAGAAAACCCCTTTTTTTAAATAGACACATAGTTGCATTAGCAAACAAAACAGAAGCTCATTTTGCATGTCCACCTCCTTTTTATACTTAGTCTAGTCTACACAGAGAGAAAGAGAGAGAAACCCAAACAACCACTCACAGGTCCCCCCCCACCCCCCACCCTTTCTTCTTCTTTCTTTGTGCACTTTTCTATCCCATATTTGTAAAACTGCATCTGTCTGTGTATACATATAATTTTGCATCTTACATTGCATTACAAGTACAATCCTTCAGGAACATTATCCTTCTTCTTATACAACACCTTCTCTTTAGCCTTCCTAAAGTCCTCCTGAGTCACGCACATACGCCTCTCTCTCAACGCCAGCAACCCCGACTCAGTGCACATAGCCTTAATATCAGCTCCACTCAGTTCATCCTTTGCCATGACAAACTCTTCAATGTTGACGTCATCAGCCAAGCTCATTCTGCCGGTGTGAATTTGGAAGATCCTCCTCTTGGTCTTCTGATCAGGGAGGGGGAATTCAATCTTACGATCAATGCGCCCCGGGCGGATGAGTGCTGGGTCAAGGGAGTCTATTCTGTTGGTGGCCATGATAACTTTGACATCAGTGAGGGCGTCAAAACCATCCAGCTGATTGAGGAGCTCAAGCATGGTACGTTGAATTTCCCGTTCTCCTCCAGATGTTGCATCATAACGTTTTGTTCCAATGGCATCAATCTCATCTATAAACACAATAGAAGGAGACATCTCATCTGCCACTCTAAACAGCTCCCTCACCAACTTAGGCCCTTCTCCCAGGTACTTTTGAATCAATTCACTACCCACCACACGCAGAAAAGTCGCAGAAGTAGAGTTTGCCACTGCTTTTGCCAGCAGCGTCTTGCCGGTACCAGGTTCCCCATACAAGATGACACCCTTGGGTGGTTTGATTCCTATGTCTTCATACAACTCAGGGTGTGTGAGTGGAAGTTCTACTGCTTCCTTGATTTCTTGGACCTGCTGCTCCAGACCACCGACATCTGCATAGGTTTCTGTAGGGGCATGCTCTACCTTCATGGCAGAGACGGCAGGATCAGCTTCATCAGCGAGGACACCGACAACTGCCATGTTTTTGTTATTGAGCAATACAGAGCATCCTGGTTCTAATTGGTTCTTATCAACAAAGGATGTAATAACTACGTAGTATTCTGGGCCGACTGAGGAGGAGACAATGGCGTGATTTTCATCAATCATCTCCTCGAGAGTACCGACGCTGAGAGGGCTGCCTCTGAGCTCGTCAACCTTGTTGCGGTCTTCCTCTGTCCGTTCCTCTGATGGACGCAGGGCTTCTTGGTTGGCTACAAACTCTTCTTCCATGAGGAGCCAGTCTTTGACGCGTTCTAACTTAAGGAAGCGGAGACGACAGCGGGCGGTCGGGGTGATGGTGGGGAGTTTGGCACCGAGGGCACCTGCTCCTCCACGTTTGCGTTGTCTCTTGCCGACACGTGGGGGGGGTACTGGTGGCTCAAATTTTTTCTTTTTCTGTGTTTCCGTAATTTATTATTGTGGAGGGAGGGAAGAGTGAGGAAGGGAAGGGAGGAGAGATAATGAGTAGATTGAAGAGAGAAGGGGCGGTGATTGGTGTTTAGGTGATCTGTAGGAACCGGCGACAATGCATACTGTCATGGATCATCCCAAGAATATAAAATGCATGATGGTATCATGGGAATGATTAAACGTGAGAGACACAGCTCAGAGGCTTGTGATGACCAAACACATTTACTTACCTGACCATCCTTCTTATCGCCTTGGCCTTCACCCTGGCCAGGCATGCTCTGGTTCTGACCCATTGTATCTATTTATTAACGTCTACTGGTTCAGATAAATCAAAGGAGAGCGTTGGAAAATTGAGATTGTTTAGGCCCTGATCACTTCTAAATAAGTGACACAAATAGACTCGTATGCACTTGATTAAGGGTACATGCTACTGAAATGTATGCTGACACCAAGCACAGGCACTCAGTTTTATGCAGGAGGTCCCCAGCACTGCCCCCTATTTCCCTCTTCTCTTCGGAACCTCCTCCTAGTTGCGAGGTCTATTAATTTAAATGTTTGTGGTGTAGATAAGAATAATTTGAGATATTAAACATACACATTTATTGCTTGGCAATATAAACGTCTAGATCTACAGGTTAAAGAACCAAACGAGCTATTTTCCTCCGGTAAAATCGATTAGGTTCAGTTGCTAAAATGGAGCGAGAACGAAATGAACGTCGTCAAGGCAGAAGATTAAGGGCCATGGAAGGTGCTTTTCACAAAACTGTCAAGTATGCTCTGAGAGGAGCTTCTCTTGAAGAATTTGCTGGATATTTCCCTACTTTGTCGCCACAACTTGTAGAGGTGATCTATGACGCATACAGACAGGTAAGTAGCTTGGAAGATCAGTTTTACGAATCAAGAATACAAGTAGAAACTGTCAATTGACACCGATTGATCGGTATTTGCACTCATAGTTAAAAAAAAAAAAAAATCCCTCCCCGCCTCTCTCTCCCTTCTCACACTCCCCACCTCCTTTTCTCCTTCTCCACTTCCTCTAACACACAGAGTTTACACCAAGCAAGAGTATATACAGAAGCAGACTTTGACCAACTAGTAGAAGAAAGTGAACTCATGAGAAAACTCCTCGACTTGGAACAAATGTGCGAAGAACAAGGCATCCACGATGACGCTGATCTCACCAACCCCGACAACAACGACAAAAAGATGACCATCAACCCAACAGTAGCAGCTCGTGCTGCTCTCTTAGCTGCCAAACAACAAGAAATTGCACACTTAACTTCAGTTATGGCTCAGGTACAGGCAGATACTGATAGATTGGCAACTGAGAGGGCCAAGAGAACACAGGCGGCTCAGGAGGTGATGAAGCATGTGCAGCCAATTACCATGCAATTGAAGCAAGTAGATGCTGCTGCCAAACTATGGGCCAACAGAGTCAACTAAAATGATGATGATATGTTTTGACATGACTTTGAATAGTATTAATTAATCAATAATGCTATTATTCTGACTTGGTGTTCTATGCACCTCAAAAAACTATGACGACGTATTTCCTCCTTCCTTTGTTTACACACACAAAGCTAATAGATATAACTCAGGATGTAAACTCCTGAATAACCAACATCCTCCTCTCATCTCTATCCATTACTATAATACAGTCTGGATCAGCTCAGGCATACCACTCCCCATCTCCACAGGTTTCCCCAACACAATTCTACTAGCAGGAGACGTCAGATGATCCTCATTTCCATGCAAGGTCGCTGATATCAAAAAGTTGGCTGCCGTCTCAAAAGTAATCTTCAAAAATGGCGAAGTCAGACTCTCAATACCAATCCTACTACAAGCCCTGTACCCACCCAATTGTGTCATAAAGTCTGCAATGAGACTCAAATGACGGGGATCCACGCCAATACCATAGGCACCAAACACAGATGAAACTTCCCTCACCACTGTAGCTCTGGCGGCTTCTACTCCATATGCAGCCAACATGGCAGCGGGGGAGTTAACAGCGAGCCTGTCAACGTCAACAATGTCGGCATGTGTCCAGGCAGCGGGGATGTTGATGCCGTCTGTTTGGATGGTAGGGGGGGCGCCTGCAGACGGTGGGTCGAGGATGTAGCACTTGGCGACACCTTGGACGCCTCTCAAGACGGTGGAGGCGGCTACTCTTTCTGCGATTTCTCTGATGAGAAGTTTGGGGCAGTCTAGAGGGAGGATGAGGTGGACTCTGATGGTGTGCTTTGATTCGTCAGTGTCTATGGCTACTGGTGTTGTTGTGAGTGGCTCTGCAGCTGACTTTTTAGATTTTTGATCCTTCTTGGCTGCTGACTTTGGTGGTGATTTCGCCTTTTCATCATCACCATCATCATCAGCTTCTTCTTCTTCTTCTTCTTCCTTGTCGCCGTCATCGTCATCATCAACCAGATCACCAGCTCTCTTCTCAGCGGCTCTTCTTGCTGCCTTTTCAATAGCAGCATCCTCAGCATCTCCTTCCCCATATGTAGCTTGCTCACCTCTACCACCACCAAATCTCAATTTACCCTCCACATATTCCTCATTCTCCTCTTCATTCTCATCTTCATCGTCCTTGGCTGATTTCTTCTTCTTCTTCTTTCTACCATCTTCGCCACCACCACCAGTACCACTAAACTCATCTCCTTGTCCAGAAAGTTTAACAGATGTAATCACATCAAACTTGGCGCTTCCACTCTGCCTTCTAATTTCTGCTTTCACTGCAGCCTGCAACCTGGGCCTATATTGATCACAAACACATGCCTCCAAGCTTTTAAACTTGATCCCAAACTCTGCTGGATAGGCAGCTGGTGGATGGAATTGCAAGATGACAGTGTATGCTCTTCCTCTTCCAAAAGCGGTATCAGGTGTCTTTGCCACCACATTCTCCTCTACCACCATGTTTTTCAGCGCTTCCCCCAGCATGATTCTCTTCAATCCCACTGCTAGTTGCTGTGCTTCTGCCATACCGCTGCCTTGTCTCATGGGAAGAGTGGCGACGGGGGTTTTAATCGAAGCGGCAGCTGTCATGAGAAGCTCTCTGAGACGGGGAATACCGAGAGTGACATTGGCTTCACCACGACCAGCCATATGGAAGGTGTTGAGGGTCATTTGGGTAGAGGGTTCACCTACAGATTGGGCTGCAATTACGCCAACTGCTTCTCCAGGCTGGGCCATGCTGCGGCTGTATTTGACTTGCATTACTCGTAAAAAGTCCATGGCATCTAAATAGGAGAAGATAGGAAGCTGAGGAGGAGAAGAAGCCGAAGACGAAGGAGGAGTTGCCTTGTTGGCCAGCTTGGCTGCTGCTTTGAGTTTCTTCTCGATGGCTTTGAAAGAAGTGGAAACATGCTTGGATGGATCAGCATCTGGTGGCAACATATACCCGCCAAACACTGCATCAGTAAGAGCATCTGCAAAGCCATCAGAAGTAGATCCCAACACACTAGAATTGACCCGTTCATTGATCAATGGCATGTTTTCTAGAGCCTCCATGTATTTCTTCTTATTACTTTTACTATAAATAGCCTGCTTCAGCACTGCTTTGGCTCTTTCTTGTACCAAATCCAGTGCTTGACGTTCAGCTTCTTTAATCTCCACAGGCGTATTTGCGACACTACCTCCTCCTGGTCCAGCCAATGCAGCTGCTGCTTCAATTCGAACAGCAAACTGCGGCAAATTATAGAACAAAAACGGCAGAGTTCTCAAACAACTAGCTTGTGTCGGATCTATCCCATCTTCTCCATACAAACATTGAACAATACTTCCATCACATACGTCTCTAACAGTACCGTCATACGCAACTCTTAAACTCTCCAGATTCTTCACCAGACACCTCTGCAAGTACCCAGACCTAGATGTCTTGACGGTCGTATCGACCAACCCCTCTCTACCAGCCATGCAGTGGAAGTAATACTCCTGAGGACGAAGACCAGTCAAGAAACGATCCCCAACAAACCCTCCGCTCCTGGCTCCTGCATCAAATGGAGCAAAACACGGGAGAGTTTTACCGCTTGCCATTCTAGGTACGCGTCTCCCTTCTAATTCCTGTTGACCAAGTAGACATGAGATCTGGGAGAAGTTTACCACGGAGCCTTTTGCACCAGTGACGGTCATCAGGGCCATCATGTTGTGACGGAAAGGGCGGCGTTGACCGCCAGGGAGGCAAACTTTGACTACTTCTGATGACAGAGGGTGCATGGCACCTGATACTTTCATATCTAGTCCAGCTCCTGCATCTGAAGATGAGGTTCTGAATCTCTCACTTAGAGCTACTTGGACTGAATGTTCCATGGAGGTGAATATACTCTCCATCTTGTCCTCCTGTGTATGGGAAGGACCATTTTCTTGATCAGAATCATCATCATCATCAGTTCCGCCTTTGTTGATAGCCTCAAGCTTCTCCATTGGCCTTGAGAGAGAGGTAAATTGAGCAGCAGCATCAAGAGCCCTGATATCTGCAGATTTTAACAACCTTGCTCTTTCTTCTTCAGCCCTAGCCATCAAGAACACATCCGCAATACCACACGTAAACCCATTATGCTGCAAAAATGCTGTAAACAGCCTAGATAGAGCAGCAGTAATAGTAGACACTCTCTCTGCTCCATACAGCTCATGAATAGCATGCATGAGGCCATGTTTTCCAAACACGTTTTTATCAATGACACCACTCACCAGGTGACCTCTCCATATTCTAAGCGTGCCCTCCCCGGACCCTTTCCCAAAGATGTCCTCGGGAACCTTCCCTCCACAGGCAATAGACAGAGGAAGCTGATCTCTAGTATAATGCATCAACACGGCAGTGATGACTTGCTTCCCCGTCCACAGTTGCTTGGGTTTGGAAATAGCAGGCTCATCCATCCAAATGTCCCAAGCTCCGCTACAATCAGAGGCAATACATTCATATATAAGTTGAGAATATTCTGCCCTGGTAAGGAAAGTGTCCTTAATGCACATTAAAGTACCGGCAACAATATGATCTTGAATCAGACCTCGGAGAGGTTTACCATCTGTGGGGACGAAAAACTGCTCGTCAGCGTGGACAATACCATACCCCTCAGCGCGCCCAGCGTGATCTTGAGGCAAATGCAGGTTGATCTCGTCTCCATCAAAATCAGCATTGAATGTGGAGCAATTAGCATAGTGAAATCTGATAGTTCTCTCTGCTCTCATCACTCTGGCTCGGTGCCCCATCATGCCTGGTTTGTGTAGGGTGGGTTGTCTGTTGGTCAACATGAAATCACCGTCTTCCATTGTTCTATAGACCACTTTGCCTCCGCCGTACCGAGCTGCTGCTGCACTATTGGCTCCTCCTCCACCACCACCTCCTGCCGAGCCTATTTTACCTCCACCAGACCTCCCTGCTCCACTCAGCGGGGGAGACATCAGTGATGATCCTGGTGGGCCCAATCCCCCTGTTGTGCCTAGTGTTGTTGCTGGAGTGCCTCCTCCTCCTCCAAGTCCCACGCCACTCATACTCAATTGGGGTGTACCCAAAGGAGTAGTCCCAGAACCTCCACCACCAGCAGCATTTGTAATACCGCTATATAATGTCTTAGCAACAGCTTCTCTAGATTTCTTATCCTTTCTAAGCATGACAATACGACCCTGTTCATCTTCCACCGCCACAGCACCTGGGTTGCGCCCTGGTCCTGCAATGACTGCTTCACGGAGCTTTTCTACGTTCCAAGGGGTCACTCTCTCTGGGAAGGAGAGTCTGGATGCAAAGTAAGGGGGAATGCCAATCTCGCCTCCATTCAAGTAGACATCCGGGGAAATGACAGATCTGCAGGCAAAATTCACTCTCTTTCCCATCATATTCTTTCTGAATAGGCCTTCCTTCTTTTCCAGGCCCTGCCTGATGCCCGGTACACCGTACGTCTCTATGGCTGTTGAGCTGTCAAACAGTGCATTCAAACTGTTCTGTAGGTCGAGCCACAGTCGGAGTGTCTTGCCCAGTGATGTTTGAAAATCAGCAGCGGTGGTCCCACTGGCCTCTCCACCAGCAGCCAGGAGGTCAAGATTGCCGTTTATCAGCTTGACCAGCAGCGTGTTTTGAGCATGTTCATATGTCTGATCACCAACATGGCTCACTGGTCTAAATCTATTAGGAGCAACGGACACAGTCTGAATGAAGAAGGAACGATGCCCTGATGTCTCCAGCGTCTTGGTTGCTTGTTTGGCTGCACCAGCAGCTGCAGAGAATGCAGTGGGGGAATTACTAGCTTGACGACGTCGTTCTCTTCTTGCTACATCCACTGGGTAGATGAGTTTAAGCATTGGTTCGTTGATTTTCCAGATTTCATTGCATATTTGCTCTACTTCACTGGGTGTCAAGAACTTGGGGTTGGAAGGAGCTCCAACAAAGGCACCTCCTCCCCCTCCTCCTGCTCCATCTTCGTCTTCTTCATCTTGAAATATAGGAACAGCCTGCCTTCCACGCTTCTTTGGATTTACCCATCCCTTAGCCCTCTCCTTCTTCTCATCATCATCATCAGACAAAGAGACGGATGACTTTTCATCCTCCTCCTCCTTCTCATCTTTTTTAGCTGCCTTGGCCTTCTCCTCATTCAAAACACCCTGCCCCAGCTCCTCCTCCAGTGCATCCACCTCGGCGGATGCATTAGTCATCCTAGCTAGGAAGTTCTCAAGAATAGGGGTACCCTGTAAAGCATTGGCAGTCTGTTTCTTGGCATGTAGGGGCATCAGGAATAGTTTGGTGTGGCCTTCTCTCTTAATGGTTGGGTTGTGGCAACCGCAGTTCTGGCATTTACCTGCTGCAGGTTGTTTCTTGAAGAAGTCGCCGATGGCGTCAATTGTTGCTTCTAATGTTTGAGAAGTCAGTTTGGCTGCTGAAGGCTTTGGAGGAGTTGGAGGAGAGATGTTCTTCTTCTTCTTCTCCTTCTTCTTGTGTTCCTTAGAACCAGGAGGCATACTATCATCTTCCTCCTCTTCCTCAATATCATTGTCACTAAACATAGGCATGACACCATCAACTATATCATCTCCTGCTTTCTTAGCAGCTGCACTTGTTCCCACCAATAGATCTGCAGCATCTACCAACCTGCCCTGACCCAGTAGCTCCAACCGTCTTCTAAATCTCTCGACTTCCACTCCTGGCATTCTGAACTTAAAGCAATGGAGGCAACAGCACCTAAGGAGCTTGTATAGGGTGATGAATACTAGAGGGTTATAAAGGGGAACTGCTAGCTCGATGTGGCCAAAATGACCAGGGCACTCGAAAGCGGTGAGTCCGCAGGTGGAGCAGCGGTCTTTGTTGTCGAGAGGGCCGAGAGCTGGGTCATACAGGCCTCCCTTAATTGGGTTTTTGAGGTTATCAAAGATGATAGGGCTGATGAGCTTCTTGACGCTGATTTTGCGTATCTGGAGAAAAGGGAGGGTGAGAGTGAGTGACGGCTGAATCGGAGTGATGCATGCTGGTCAAGAAGGGGAGGGGAGGGAATTGGATACTTACTTCTTCATCTGTGAAGAACCCAAACGACACAGATGCTACTTGTGCAGTTGTGATTTCTTTAGTGTGCAGAGATGACTGCATTGTTTATTAAATATTCTCAAACAAAAACTGGTGATGACGAGTCAAGTCTCAAAATTCGTCATGATATCCTTGTATTACGACTTTGACGTGTCTTTTGAGATTGCTGAATATTGAATTGATACGCATGCAGCACCTACCATTGTGCATTCAAGAGCAACACGGTGTTCTCTCTTTTCCACACCGAGGTGGCACCGCAGGTAGGGCACCGAGCGTCATTGGAGAGCACCCTTTAATGATCGGGCCTGCCTGCCCCAAGCACCACAATTTTTGAATCTATGTACAAATCATAGTTTGGGTATAAATAAATAACCATGCTAATTTAATTTAACACACACACCTTGTCAGTGATCAAAACTTTAAAAAGGGATGCTGAAGCCTTTTGTGGAACCAATCAGTCTAGCACCACCCACTGCATTAGATCAAAAACAAACGAAAGATCTAGATCAGTACCTCCGTGACCAGGGACTGTATGAATCCAGAGACGAAGCAGAACTCCGCGAAGAGGTCCTCGGTCAACTCGATCAGATTGTCAAGCAGTGGATCAGAGGTGTTGCCGCTCTCAGAGGACAGTCTCCCGACGACGCCAATGCTAAAATCTACACCTTTGGATCCTATAGACTAGGTGTACATGGCCCAGGGGCTGATATTGATACCCTTTGTGTCGGTCCTAGCTATGCTCAGAGATCCACCGACTTTTTCGGTGACGATCCCCATTGCCTGCAACACATTCTTTCAAAACTCCCAGAGGTAAACGCCTTGAGGGGAGTCCCCAACGCATACGTACCTGTAATTGAATGCAAATTTAGAGGCATATCCATCGATTTACTCTACGCTCAGTTAGCAGTCCCAGTCGTAAGAGAAGATATTGACATTGCAGCCACCGCCACTCTCCGCCATTGCGATGACCAGAGCGTCCGCTCCCTCAACGGATGCAGAGTCACAGACATGATCCTCAAAGAAGTCCCAGACGTAGTAGCTTTCCGTACATCCCTCAGATGTCTCAAATTATGGGCAGAAAAGAGAGGAGTGTACTCCAATGTTACCGGCTATCTGGGCGGAGTCAATTGGGCTATTTTAGTAGCCTATGTGTGCAAGCTCTACCCAAAAGCCACAGCTTCAGTGTTGGTGTCTAGGTTTTTCAAGGTATACGCCAGCTGGCCTTGGCCAACCCCAATCATGCTGAGGCCTATAGAAAAAGATGCATCTCTGGCCATGCCAGTGTGGGATCCAAGAGAAAATGGGAGAGATAGGAGTCATTTGATGCCGATTATTACTCCAGCATATCCGGCGATGAATTCTTCTTATAACGTGTCTGATTGTACTTTGGAGGTGATGAAGGTAGAATTTAAACGTGGGGATGAAGTTTGCAGTGAAATTTTAGCTCCTGCTACTGATGATAATAGTAAAGAAGAAGAGAAAAAGATTGGCGGGGACAAGGAAGGAGGGGCAACTACACAACAACAAGGGTCATATTGGGGAAAGCTATTAGAACCTGTACAATTCTTCCAAGGATTCAAACACTTTCTTCAAATAGAAGTAATAGCTAGCAGTAAAGAAGACTTTGAGATCTGGGAGGGGTGGGTTCACAGTAGAATGAGGCTGTTGATTAAGAGTGCTGGTATGATGGTTGATGTGAGACCCTGGCCTAAAGCTTTCACTGCTCCTTCTGTCCAGAATAAGAATAAAGAAGAAGAAGAAGAAGTAAAGCAGAAGAAGATTGCCAGTAATAATTATGATAGTCAAGAGAAGGAAGACCAGCCACCATTTTCTCCTCCTCCTCCCAGTTGTTTCTATTTTATAGGCCTTAGCAAGAAGAAGGCTCCTACCACCACATATGGGTACAGTCAGATGATGATCATTCCACAATCTAAAGTAGATTTGACCCCAGCAGTAAATGATTTTGCTCATAAAGTGAAGGAATGGGATGAGAGGAAGCCAGGGATGGATATATTGGTGAAACATGTGATGCAAAAAGCATTGCCAGAGTGGTGTAGGCCTGTTATGGTGGCTGGGAGTAGGAAGAGAAGTGCAGTAGCTGCGGCAGCAGCTGCGGCTGAATCAGAAGCTAATGGTAGTAGGGAGGATGCAAGACCACCACAACCATCAGCACAACCATCAGCAGCAGCAGCAGCAGCAGCAGCTCCTGCATCTCCTAGTAAGAAGTTAAAACCTGCAACTCTGGGTAGAACAGTCTCGGAACTGAATGTAGTAGAAGTTAATGGTGATGTTAATGGTGGTAGTGGAGAAGGAAAGGTCGAGGTAGGGATGGAAAGAACAGAGAGTGATATGGTGGAAGCAAAGGTAGCAGCACATGAAGCATCTGTGAATGTACTGAGAGGGGATAAAGAACTCGGGGAATGGACCACGGTGGCTCAGCCTCTTGAAGGAGGGGAGGGAGGGAAAGTGGTGAAGGAGAAGCAGGCTCAGCAGGGTCAGTCTAAAGCAAAGAAGGGGATTACAGTGAAACTCAATATATAGAATGAGATACATAGTATGTAAGAGCTGATGGTGGAATGCTGTTCATATCATCGATTCATTACTGTGTGGGAACATGTGTCCAAGGAATCAAACCACAAACCTTTGCTCACCCAAAGGAGCCCCACGCACAGGAGGAATTGCCATGTGTAGTCCTCCAACCATGTAAGAGCAAGCAAGCTGGGTGTCAGTCTATAGAACTTGGTGGGCACCGAATTCTAGAGGTTCGTTGACGGGGAAGTGCCAAGTGAGTCGTATTGTAAGAACTGGCGTCTCCAGTGAGTCCATCGCTATGTAATCGACATGATAAGGATTTCATGGAGAGATGACTGACAATTTAAGTTCTTCTGGACACAATGACGGAAGCTTTGGCTGATCTCTTCCCTAACCTGAATGAAAGAAGCCTCAAAAAAGCTTTAGAGAGTGCCAGTGGCGACTTAGACCTAGCTGTAGCCATATTATTGAGCGCATCTACTGATGAAACTCTCAATCTCGCCGATTCTGCTCCTTCTTGTCCACCTGCCACCGACCATGCTCAACGACAGAGCAGACCCAAAGCTTCTGGAGCCTGGTCCACCGGCCCTCCCAACACAACCATCCATTTGAAATATGTCAAACACTCATCATTAAAGAAACATCATCAACACCGCCACCATGATCTTTCCATACAATTTCCCTGGGCAGACTCTGAGCTATTACAAAGCATCTTGTTGGCCTGCAATAATGACCCTGATGCAGCTGCATTTATACTGGCAAGCATGTCAGTTGAAGGCGATGGTGGTGCTGATGATTTGGAAGGAGAGTTCCAACCAGTACTAGAAAAATCGAAATGGAGGAGTAAAAGAGGGACGGCTGGCTCATCATCTAATAATAACTCGGTTAATGATAATGTCAATGATGATAACGATGATGATGCGCAATGGCAACAACAGCTCTCTACTCAAGATGCATACTACGAGTGTAGAAAGGAAGCCAATAAACTGGCCCGTCAATGGCAACAGCTTGTCAGAAAAGCCTCTGTAGCATATAGAAACAAACAGGGAGGAGCGGCAACAGTGTATTCGGAGGATGCTGCAAAGCTGAGGACAGCTGCTCTTGAGGCCCATAAACAGGCTGCAGAAGAGATAGAGAGAATAGTCAACAAGGATAACTCAATATTAGAACTTGATTTGCATGGATTGCATGCTAATGAAGCAGTGAGTGCAGTTGCAAGACGATTAGAGGTGCTGCTGCAGGGGGGTAGTGGTGGTACTAGTGTCATTTCTAAAAATGGTAGGAACAGTGTTGTGTTGAGACTAGTTACAGGCAAAGGGTTACATTCAAGTGAGGGTGAAGCCTCTGTGCCTAGGGTTGTGAAGAATTATCTAACAAGGACTGAAAGAAAATTTGTTGAGAGAGGGGGTTGGATTGATGTTTCTATTAGTGCTTCAAAGGAGTGAATTTGAAATGAAATGAAAATGAAAATGAATTCTGGGTTTTATTGTGTTCTACATGTACGTAGCTACCTGTCGTTATGTGTGCGTTGGTATACTATCTATTACGTTGTGTACAAAAACTCTGTGTCAAATCTTGAAAAACTTGGAATGTATTACATACTTGTATAAGAGAGGGTGATTTACACAAGTTGCTGTGTTTAAAACACACACTGCCTCTCTCTCTCTCTCTCTTTCTCTCTACTGCTACTACAACTTAATGGCTATGCTTCCAATCCAAGAGGGCCTTCTTATCAGCTTCACTCACTTTATATTTAACAAGGATGCTCTCCAATTGTGAAAGTTCCTCTACCTCTGCTCCCTTGCTGCCATGAACGTCAGACTGGTTGGCCTGAGCTCTGACCTTGGCCAATAACTTTCTCAGTACTCTTTCTTCTTCCTTTTTGAAAAATAAGGCCTGCGTAGTGCCAATAGTTTTAAGGTTGGTGTGGGTGGTGAGTTGAAGGGGTAGATTGTATATATATAGGAAAGGTGGATTGATATGTGTTGAGAAATGACTAACCTCCTCTGCTGCTTCTTTGTCGTCGTAACCTGGAGAAAAGTGTAAAGAGGTGAGGTGAGAACATAGACGGTCGATGAGAAGATGCCCTTGTGGATCAGGGTTTTACGTGGAGATGATTAAACCCACCCTTCAATCCTCCCAAAGAGAAGGCTCTAGTTGATTGGCTCAAGGAGGTTTCGAGTCTGGGAGTTAATGCTCGAGCAAAAGAGCGAATTAAAGACATTTTTGATGTCCTTCTTTGGCAATTATTGACTGGAATACGGAGATCGACGTGATCTGAATACCCTAATGGTTTGTTTAAAATGATGAATGAACTGGTCGATAAGGCGTTTTTCTATATTTGGGGGTTTTGCCCCACTGCAAATTCTGCAAAACCTTTAAATTTAGCCTGGAGCAGGCTTAATAGCTTACAATTTTATTCATCCAATACTGATATACTTCATCTAAAGTGACAGATACCTCGCTGAGATAGAACCTCTTAGGTTGTGGATTGCTATAAAACAATTTGATAATCCAGGTTAAAAATATGACCAGTCTAAAGAAGAAAGAAGTCAGAATAGCAGTAATAGGAGACCCAGGGGTAGGTAAAACCTCACTGATCACAGCAGCAGCACTGAATGAGACGTTCCCAGATCATCCCGTCCCAGTTTTACCACCAGCCAGAGTCCCCGCCGAGACGACGCTTGAGAATGTCCCTCTTATCATCACCGACACCGGCTCCCGTCCAGAGGATCGCCATGCTCTAGAAACAGCCTGTTTACAAGCAGACGTCATAGTTCTCTGCTTTGCTTTAGACAAAGAATCCACCCTCCAGAGAATATCCAGCCATTGGATGCCAGAACTCTCCCGACTGGGCATCACCATCCCCATCATGTTGGTCGGCTGCAAGAGCGACATCCGTCCTTCAGACAGAGCCACTTCCAATGCACTATTCCCTATTCTTAATGCATTCCGCCAGATAGAAACATGCATGGAATGTTCAGCCAGGAATCTATCCTTTACAGGAGAAGTGTTTTTCTACGCTCTCAAAGCAGTGCTGCACCCCATGGCTCCATTGTACGATCCAGCTGCCAATGAGCTGCGACCCAAGTGTGCTAGAGCATTGAAAATGATATTCAATTTGTGTGATACGGATAAAGATGGGCTACTGGATGATGCAGAGTTGAATACATTTCAAGTGTACTGCTTCAAATCTCCACTACAACCCAGTGAATTGGAAGGGGTTAGAAGTACCGTTAAAGATTCCATGCCAGAGGGAATACTCAACAATTGCCTGACACTCCCTGGTTTCCTGTACCTACATACATTGTTCATTAGAAGAGGGAGGCTGGAGACCACATGGCAAGTGTTGAGATCATTTGGGTACAATGACGAGCTCCGTCTGTCGAATGAGTATTTGAACCTAATGGCAGCATCCTTTTATGATCCTTCTCTCTCCTTGGCCTCCGCCTCTGCTGCTGGTGCTGCTTGGGGTCGAGATCCGCAAGTTGTGGTGGAGCTCACAGAAGCAGGGAAATCCTTTTTTACGGATGTGTTCACCAAATTTGACTCTGATGGTGATGGGTGCCTTAGTCCCCGGGAGTATGAGGAGATGATGTCAACAGCTCCATGTGACCCTTGGATATCACCATCGTCATCTTCATCAGGTACATTTGATAATGTGATGGTGGAAACAAATAGGAGGGGTATGCTGACATTGAATGGGTTTCTGAGTAAATGGATATATACTACTACTGCAGCGGCTGATCCAAGAAAAACATTGGAGTATGTGTATTATCTAGGATGGTCAGATAAAATGGTACCACCAACTAAGCTGTTTCATGAGGTAAAGAGTAAGAAGGTGGAAAGACGGGGTGGTGGTGGTGGTGGAAGTGGGAGTGGGGCTGGGAACGAGGGAGTGTTGCTACAAAGGAGTGTGGTGAGGGCATATCTCTTCTCTGCTTCATCCTCGTCAAGTAGCAAGGGCAATAGTGGTAGTGGTGGTCATAGTAACAAAGGGTTACCTGCAGTAGTGGGCAATGGAATAGCAGCAACTGACAGAGGAGTTGCACCATCAGCGTCAGTAGATCTATCTGTGGTTTTAGAAGGCTTGATCGCTCAATCCAGAGCTGGTGCCAATAGTGGTGGTAGTAGTAGTAGCAATTCAATTGCGCAAGCGTCAGTTGCTGTATCTCCAGTTACACTAAGCAACGGCAACACAGTCACACTTGTACTAAAGTCGTTTTCTGCTGAACAAGAACAAGCGTTATTAGCAGGACCATCAGCAGCAGCACCACCACCACCACCACCGCCAGCAGCAGCAGCAGCAGCCAAAGCTGCTAAAAATGCCCTGGCTGCGTGTGACGTGGCATGTTTCTTATTTGATGCCAGAGATCCATCAAGTTTCAAATCCTCTGTCAACTCCATGGTTGCTATAGCCACTGCTTCTGGCAACACTCTCCCCTGCTTGTTTCTCGCACAACATGATGCAGAAGCTTCACCTGAGCTCATTCAAGAAATGGGAGCAGCGTGTTCCACACTATCTGTGAAACTTCCCACCCCAGTCCCATCCTCCTCCTCCTCCTCATCTGTATCAGCATCATCTTCTGCTACTACTAATTCTAATGCCAATGCTGCGGGAGAGCCATACAGAACAATCATTCAAACAGCTTTACAACAGCCAGAGTTATCCATTCCAGAGACACCATCACTAAAGAAGCAGCAGCAATATGATAGAATGTTGAGAAGGGCCCTGTTGTACACGGGTATTGGAACGACAGCTGTACTGGGTGGATATATTGCATATAAAGTGTTTCAACACCATAGGCAGCAGGGTGAAGTGAATAATAAGTAGGTTGAAATTTCATAGTATGAATTATCTATAGATGTATGTAAAATAGTGTTGTGTTGCAAGTTTGGAAGTAACTGATGATGGAAAACGTTAGAATCCAAGACAAGAGTCAGTGGAGAGGGAAAAAATAAATTAAAAAAAACTTGAATATAGTGGGATGCGAAACAATTGAAATTGATTAAATTAGATAATTAAAGATATAAGAAGGTGGATGAAATGCATCTGTAGTAGTTATCTAGGAACTAAGAAGTGAAAAAGAAAGATGACAATTGCAAGGTCTAGAGAACAGCTCCTGGTAGCGGGAGAAGTGTCCAACGTACTTACATCAATGCGCCTGAATAACAAGTACAAGTGGAACTTGCCTGAAGCATTTGTGCGTTTATTGAGCGACCAAGGAGTGATCCTCCCAACCAAAGTGATCAACAGCAACCCTTCCAATTCTCACCTCCCTCTCCCTTCCTCCCTTGCAGAATAACGAAGTTGAAGACAGTCTCGTTGAATCCCTTAAATCACTTCGTCGCAATGTGTTCACTTGGCAAGGTAAGACACCACCAATCACAGTGAACTCCCTCTCCACCAACCGAACGTCTCTCTCTCTCTCTCTCTCTCTCTCTCTCACCACTCCTCTTATTTCTCCATACACACAGACTGGTCTACTGTCAACCCATTAGACTACCTCACCCCCTTTCTAGAAATTATTAAATCACCAGAAACTACTGGCCCGATTACCAGTGCAGCCTTATCATCAGTCAGCAAATTCCTCCGCCATGGCCTCCTTGATGCAGCCAATCATAACATTGTCACCAACAACAGTAGAGAAACCATCCACACCCTGGTAGAGTCTGCTGTAGCATGCAAATTTGAATCCACATATGCAGCTTCAGATGAATGCGCCTTGGCTGCTTTGTTAGAAGTCCTAGGCGCATGCGTACAAGTATCAATTGGCTCCCAGCTCTCTCATGACAGCTTGCTCAACCTGTTTCAAGCATGCTACCGTATTGGCATTCATCAGACAGAAAAGGGGAGGGATACTTCAGAATTATTGGTACAAGCGTCTAGACAAGCTATGCTGGATGTTGTGTCTACTGTGTTTTCACAGATCCATTCCTTGCCTGAAGGAGGAGCAACGCTATCTTCTTTGTTTGGTGGCGGTGGGGGTGGGGGTGGTAGCGGCAGTGCCACTGCTGCTTCTGCTTTGAGACCTTCATCAGCACCTACACCCAGACTGCACCTCTCTCCACCCATGCCTTCATCACCAAGCACCAAGGTCGATACATCCCAGAATAATAATAGCACTGAGGAAGCAGACCAGAATGGCACTGGTGCTACAGACGACAGCAACACTAGTATGACTTATGATAGATCTGGAACTATTGAGAGTGAACTCAGTGTGTCTGGATTACCTGAACATCAACATTACCAACATCAACCTGAGGAGGAGGAAGAATCTACAACACAGCAAGTACTGGAAGCTGCCCAGCATCACCTGGTGTCTCTAGTCCCAGAAAATGATGACACAACTACTGCTGCTCCTACTGGAAAAGCAGCCACCAGTGTCAATGGTGGTGGTAGTGTTCCCCGTCCCTCCACCCCCATATCAGTTGTAGGAGGAGGGGGAGGGGGTGTTTTAGGAGGTAACATCAAGGAAAGATACAATCTAGAGACACTGAAAGAAATCTTGTTATTTATTGGACAATTCATAGCCGCTCCAGCTGCACTTAGACCCAGTGCATTCGACACATCCACACATGGTATAGACATGCTTTGTACTGCCTTACAAGCAGCAGGACCAGGTATTGCTCACAAATCGATCCTCATGGACGTCCTGCAAACAGATATATTCAAAGCATTGTTCACAGCTGCAGCTGAAAATGGAGCTCAAGGCCTGGCTGGAGCTTCACAAGCTGCGTTGATGCTGTATTCATTTGCTGGTGAGCATTTGTTGTTGCAAATTGAGGCATTTATTGGCCTAGCTCTTCTTCCAGCTGCTGAGGGTATCATCAGCAGTAGTGAAGTGATGCAGCAAGCAGCATTAGAAGCTATTCTGGATTTCTGTATTCAACCTGGCTTCATTAGAGATGTCTACTTGAACACTGATTGTCGTGTGGAGAGAAGTAACTTGTTTGAGTCCATCTGCTCTCTCTTGTCAAAGACGTCATTCCCCGTGTCGGGACCACTGGGACCAGTCCACCTGGCCTCATTTGAAGGCATCATGGCTATATTGTATTCTTTGGAGGAATCTGCAGCTGCTGATGCTGCTGGAGGTGGTGGAGGAGGAGGATCTGTTGCGTCGCTTTCTTATGCAAATAGGAGTAGCCTGGGAGGTGGAGGAGATGGTGGTCATGTAGCTGATCCAAATCAACAGCAACAGCAATCAAGTGTATATATAGACATCTGGACACCTTTATGTGACGGCCTAGCTCCACCTATTGCTGAAATGACAGGCCTCCCAGCTGATGCCAGCTCAGCAGACATAGCACGTGCTGAAAAAGCCCTCAAAGCGAAGATTGTCGCTGCTGCAGAGCATTTCAATAGAGACCAAAAGAAGGGATTCCAGTTCCTACAATCTTGCAATCTCCTCCCACCAGAGAAGCTTCAGCCAATCCCCGTAGCACATTTCCTCAGAAGCTGCCCAGGACTGGCAAAGAACGCCATTGGTGAAATGTTGGGAGAAAGAGATACCTTTTTTGATGAAATGAGAGACGCATTCGCCAAGACCTTTGACTTTGGTGGACTTGATTTTGACGTAGCTCTCCGTCTGTTCATGGATGCATTCAGACCACCAGGAGAAAGTCAAAAGATTGATAGAATCATGCAATGCTTTGGAGATCGATATTTCGCTCAAATGTCACCTGAAGTTGGCTTAAAATCTCCAGATGCAGCCTATGTTTTGGCATTTTCGGTCATCATGCTCAACACAGATCTCCACAACAATCAAAATAAACGTAAAATGACCCGCGAGGATTTCGGCCGTATTAATAGAAACACTAATGACGGTGATCCAATGCCACCGGTTCTCCTCGATAGAGTATATACTGCCATCTCCATGAATGAGCTGAAAATATCAAGTGAATGTAGCGCCCATGAGCTGCCCCAACAAGAGGTGTTTTGGACTAAATTGGCTCGTGATTCCAATACAAAACGTGGCCAGATGATGGTGCCTCCGTTGACCTTCTCAGCAGCATCTAGTGATAGTAATAATGGAGGTGGAATGGCTGGAATTGATACTGATATGTTTGGCTTAGCATGGAGTCCAGCCCTAGCTGCCGTCTCAGTGGTGGTAGATAATGCGACTGATCCCCACGTTGTCAAGAGAGCCATCGACGGCCTTGTCCTGGCATCTCACCTCGCTGCCAGACACAGATTAGACAACGCGGTCGACTCCATCGCCACCTCCCTCTCCAAATTCTCTGCTGCCCAGCTCAGTTCCTCCCAAGGAGGAAGCCCAGCTGTATATGGAGCCTCAATCAAAGCCAGAGCAGCAGTTGAAGCTCTGTTTGGCATCGCTCATCGACATGGTGACTGCCTAAAAGGTGCCTGGCGCAACGTCATGGACTGCATGCTCAGGATGCATCGCATGGAGCTCTTACCACCATCTGTTATTGCAGCCGATGGAGAAGAGCTTGAGGAAGCAGCTGCCAGAATGCCTAGACCTGGCGCTGGTAGTGGTAAAAGAGGAGCTGCATCTGGCAGCTTGTTTTCCAGAGCTATCAACTCCCTCATAAATATAGACGGAGCAGATCCTGAAGCTGCCAAAGCAGCAGAAGCTAGGGAAGCTGATGCAATGGCTGCTGCAGTAGCTAGTGTGGAGGCATGCCGTATGGACGAAATTGTATCTGATTCTAAATTCTTAACTGGAGATGCATTGATGTATGTGATCCAGGCTGTTATTCTGGCTGCTGGGGATGCTGTGACTGGTGCTCCTGCATTCCTCGGCCGAGGAAGCAATGGAGGCAGTGGTAGTGGTAGTGGACAGCTTCATCATAATAATACCAATAATGCACCATCGCCAGTAGCAGCTATTGCAGTAGCAGCAGCAGGTATTCCCGGCATGACAGAAGGTTCAGATGCAGTAGAATTGAGTATCGAGTTACTGGTAGCGTTGACCCTGAGGAATAGAGATAGAGTAGCGCTGATGTGGCCTGCTATGCATGAAGTGTTTGCAGCTGCCATAACACTCGGCAGTGGAGGAAAGGGTAAAGGTGCTGAAGGTGGTCCATCATTGAGTCTGGTAAACGGCAATAATAGTAATAAGAATGAGAGAGATCCAACAATGGTAACTCAGCGTGGTGTGCTAGGCTTATTTAGAATATGTCAAAGACTGCTGCCCTACAAGGAAGATACTGCTGAAACATTACTGGATTCATTGACCCTGGTGTTGCAAATGCCACCAGGGTCAGCATGGGCTCTATCGGAACGCATCGCTCGTGAAGTACTGGGGTTGGTGCGTAGCAGTGGACCATACATAAAGGATGAAACTCAATGGCATACTGTATGTTCGCTGATAAAAATGACATCTGTCAAGCCAGAGTCGGCTCCACTTGCACTGGAAGCGCTGAGTGTGTGTTGCAAGGATCCGGTGACTTCTGCTTGTTATCAACCGTTGTTGGAGACGTGTATGGTGTTTGTTGAAAAGTATAAAAAAACAAACCCTGAAGTTGCTGTTAAGTTGTTGGACATGGTAGATGCACTATTAATCTGGCTCTTGACTGCTAGTAACAGCACTAACAGTAATGCACCTTTGATTCCAGAAGAAGTGGCAGTAGGATACTGGTTGACCAGCGTCAACGCCCTGGCCAGAGGACTGAGCAGAGACACATGTCAGCCTCTGAGAGATAGCGCCATCGTGGTCCTCCACAGGACCCTAACTGCCAGTGAAGGCCTTGATTTACCAGGTGAATTATGGGTACAAACCACTAAAGAACTGCTAGTACCGGTAGTCTCCGACCTAGCCCACCTAGCAGCCCAAAAGGGCAGCTCTAAAACGTACCCTGGCATTGACAAGAGCGTCCGACTGGCCGTCGCCATGCTCACCAAGGTCCTCATGCAGTACGGTAAAGCCATGTCGACAGATAAAGACTTCTACGAGCTATGGAGCTTGGCTCTGCAGGCTTTACAAGATTGTATGGGAGCCAAGCAACATGAGAGTATCATGGAGAGTGTTCCTGAGAATGTGAAGAATATGTTGTTGGTCATGGCTGCTGGGGGGGTGTTGACTCCTGAATGGGTGGAGAGTGGTGGTGAGGGGAGGAGTTTGTGGGAACTGACATGGAGTAAAGCTAGAGTGATTAGTAGTGGACTCAATCCCGCTATGCTTGACTCTGCTGGTGTAGGAGGAGGTAATAAGAGTGAGGGAGGAGGAGTGAATGGCGGAGAAAAGAAGATCCAAGGAGAAGGTACAGCAGCAGTAGATGGAGCTACACAAGTACTTGAGCAGCAACAACAGCAACATGTAGAAGGGGAGAATGGAAGTGTTGAGCAGCAGCAGCAGCAGCAGCAGCAACAACAACAACAAGCTGCTAATGTTGAAAATGGACTTGAAGAAGCGGCAGATGAAGCAGGCTCAGGATGCAAGCAGGCATAGGAGAGAAGGGAAGCTAGGGAGAAGGTGGGATATGAAGGTCCTTTTTTCACTTCATAAATTAGATATTTGGCTTTAAATAAGTGTAGATTTACATATTTTGTGTAAGTAGGTAATGTAACGTTGATGCTTTCGTCAGTGAGCAAAAGGGGTTTGCTGAAATATAGATACACAGCCACAGGTTTGAAGAGCTGTAGTAGTGTGCACCACCTCACTACTACTACTACTACTACTACTATTACTGCTATTGCTTTTTTCAATAATAACAAGAAGAAGAAGAAGCATTTCGTGCCTTTATCACCCCTACGACTACAACTAAGAACCGTAGCAGGACAAACAACAATGCCTCTGTTATCTCATGCAGAGCGTGTGGAGGCAGCCAAGCAGCTGATGGATGCAGTGTATGGGCCTTATCCCTCCGACCCACAACAACAACAACAAGGAGAAGAATGGCACCCAAAGCCTTATGCCGAAGGCAAAGGACGATATTTATGGACTGATGCATTTGGTGTTATTAATTACATCAACTTACACTACGAACATCAACAGCAGAGGCCATCTTCTCAAAATAGTAACACCAATCCGTTTCTTACTCAAGCAAGGATCTTGATCGACGCTGTGCACGAAGAGCTCGGCAGAGAACGCCACCCCTACCCAGGAGAGCCCACACCCCGCAGACTGGTTGGCGCCACCAACGATCACCCCACAAGAGGCGGCTTGAGAATAGGCAAACCAGGAGAGGAATGGGAGAGAGATGGAGACGGACAATACTTCCACTACAACACCAAATGGGCATTTGCTCTCAATCAATTCGCCAAGGCCACTGGCGAGACTCGATACAGCCAATGGGCGGTGGAGCTTCTGGAAGTTTCACATCGTCATTTTGTAGCATTGAAACAGAGTGCTCAAGCTCACATGTGCTGGAAGATATCTGTGGACATGACTAGACCGGTGGTGTTGTCAGAAGGAAATTTAGACCCGTTTGATGGATTGGTTACGTATAAATTGGTGGCTGATACTGCTTTTGTGATGACGGGGAAGGAGACGCCATTGGTGAGAGAAATTGGAGATATGCATATTATGGTTGAGAGGAAGTATAGGGGGTACTACTCTTCTGATCCGTTGGATTTGGGGGAAGCTCTGTGGTTGGCTCATTGGGAGTTGGATGATGATGTTCTTGGAGGGGGAGGGGGAGGGGGAGAGGAGGAGGAGGAAGAAGAAGAGAGGAGAGTGGGTCTTCTACCAGTGACAGAAGAATCACCATTGTCTAGTCACTGGGCTAAAATTGTATCAATCAGATCAGCGATGGCGCTTGATGGCCTCTGGGACGCTGGCTATTTCCATGCCAGTTTTAATGAACGCCTGGCCTTCAGGGAATTCGGGGCGACATTGGGTCTTCAAGTGAACACCAAGGTTGTGGAGGTGGTTGGAAGAGAGGTGTGGGAGAAGAGGGTTGATGATGTTCATAAAATGTGGATGGCGAGGGGCCAGGTTTTTAAGAGAGATGCTGATATTACCCCGGTGATGCTGTGTTCTAGTTTGGTGCCTGGGGTGTGGAAGAAGGGAGCTTATGGTGATGGTAGTAGAGCTGCTGTTGAGGAGTAGGGTGAAAGCTTTCTACTCCCCCCCCCCCCCCCCCCCCCACCCCCCCCCCCCCCCCCCCCTCCATCCTCCCCCCTCTCCTACAT